>ERZ1106915.298-NODE-298-length-77955-cov-4.161091_pt1 | contig 77955 bp, 95 predicted proteins | sample MGYA00403653_ERZ1106915 | MGnify/ENA primary metagenome ERZ1106915 (study PRJEB35170, sample SAMEA104062404) | human gut metagenome | biome: human gut; feature: human-associated habitat; material: faeces | place: Denmark | collected 2012-06-06 ...
TGTAGCACAGCCCTTGGAGAGGGGCTCTAATAACTACTACTCTATAATACAAGGAGGTAAAGATGAAAACTTTAGCAATCGATATTGAGACCTATAGCTCAGTCTCTTTGCAGAAGTGCGGGGTCTACGCTTACGCCCAGAGCCCAGACTTTGAGATTCTGTTATTCGGTTATGCTTGGGACGACGGTCCTGTTGAGGTGATCGACCTCGTTAAGGGCCAGAGCTTGCCCCAGGAGCTACAGGACGCCCTGTATGACCCCGAAATCTTGAAGACAGCATTCAATGCGTCTTTTGAACGGACTTGTCTGAGCGCGTTTATGGGCCGCGTAACACCGCCCGAGCAATGGAGCTGCACCGCTGTTATGGCGAGAGAGCTTGGATTGCCTGGTAGCTTGGAAGCTGTTGGCGAGGTCATCGGCCTTCCTGAGGACAAGCAGAAGTCTAAGACCGGCCGAGCGCTTATTCGGTACTTCTCTATTCCTTGTAAGCCTACGAAGACGAACGGCAATAGGACCCGCAATCTCCCTGAGCATGACCCCGACCGCTGGAACCTCTATGTAGAGTATAACCGACAGGACGTTGAAGCAGAGCGCGCAATCAGAAAGAAGCTCTCCCGCTTTCCTATTTATGAAAAGGAACAGCCTCTCTGGGTTCATGACCAGCATATCAATGACCGCGGCGTTGGCGTTGATCTCAGCCTTGCTGAGCGCGCCGTTGAGATCGACGGCGTTATCAAAGCTCGCCTGCTTGAACAGGCGAAAGAGCTTACGGGCCTCGACAACCCCAAAAGTACCAGCCAGCTCAAAGGCTGGATTGAGGACACGGCCGGCATAGAGGTCGAAAGCCTTAATAAGAAGTCGATCGCCGGCGTAAGGGCTGACGCTGACTGCGCGGCGGTAGATCAAATGCTCGACATTCGAGCGGGCCTTGCAAAGACCTCTACTGAAAAATACAACGCTATGCTGCGAACAGCTTGCCCGGACGGTAGAATCCGCGGACTGACGCAATTCTATGGCGCTGCGCGCACTGGCCGTTGGGCTGGCCGCCTGGTTCAAATGCAGAACCTTCCGCAGAATAAAATGCCGGACCGTGACCTTGATACTGCGCGGCAGCTCGTAGCCGCAGGAGACCTCGAGACTCTGGAACTCCTGTTCGACGACATCTCGGGAACCCTGTCTCAGCTTATCCGTACTGCGTTTATCCCGAGACCTGGCTATCGCTTTATAGTGTCAGACTTCTCTGCAATCGAAGCCCGCGTTATCGCTTGGCTTGCAAGCGAAGAGTGGCGCATGGAGGTTTTTAATACCCACGGCAAAATCTACGAGGCCTCGGCCGAGCAGATGTTCCACTTGCCGAAGGGCTCAGTCAAAAAGGGCGACCCCATGCGCCAGAAAGGAAAGATCGCAGAGCTTGCCCTCGGGTATGGCGGTAGTGTTGGCGCTCTGAAATCTATGGGCGCTCTTGAGATGGGCCTGGAGGAGTCTGAACTGAAACCTCTGGTAAATAGCTGGCGAGCGGCAAACCCCGCGATCACAAAGCTCTGGTGGGACACAGATGCCGCAGCGCGTAGGACTATCCAGACAAAGGCTCCTACAAAGCTGCCGTTTGGCATGGGTTTCTATAAGCAAGGGCCTCTGCTCAAGCTGCGCCTTCCGAACGGTAGAGAGCTGAGCTACGTCAAGCCCAGAATCGACGACGACAGTATCACCTATGAAGGAACGATTCAGTCTTCTGGCGGCTGGGGCCGCATTGAGTCCTATGGGCCGAAACTCGTCGAGAATATCGTTCAGGCTACCGCCCGAGACTGCCTCGCCGTTGCAATCGATCGTTTGGAGCGCGCCGGTTTCCCTGTCGTGTTCCATGTTCACGACGAAGTTATCTGCGAGGTACCGATCGGCGTGAGCTCCGCGGCAGAGATCAGCGCAATCATGGCCGAGCCTATCAGCTGGGCCGAGGGTCTGCCTCTCAAAGCGGACGCCTACGAGTGCGAGTACTACAGAAAGGACTAAGGCCCATGAAAACTTGTAAGTTTAACCTCATGGTCCTCTGCGAGGAGCAAGACAAGTGCTCCTCGTGCAGCTGGAACCCTGAGGTCATGGAGGCTCGGAAAGCAGCCTCACGAAAATCTAAGAAAGAGGTCAAAAGAAATGAGGATAGATGAGTTTAACAAAGCGGTCAAAGAGCAGCTTTTGACCTGCGAGAACCTGCTTCTCAATAAGGGGCATGAGTACGCCCCGGACGCGGTAGAGACAAACGAGGTCGACCGGCTTGCCCACTTCAAGAAGGCGGCTGCAATTACCGGCACCACGCAGAAGGCCGCGCTGTTCGGCATGTTGGCAAAGCACATTGTATCGGTCTCCGATATGTGCACCGACGGAAAGAAGTATAAACGTGACCGCTGGATTGAGAAGATCACCGACAGTATCAACTACTTGCTGATTCTGAGAGCGGTCATTGAAGAGGAGGCGAAAGATAATGGATAAGATCAAGGTCGCTGTGCTGAACCCTACGGCCATTTCCGAAGCCGAAAAGATGATGGTCTGCGCGGCCAGACTCACGCAGTCGGGACATAAGGTAAAGGACCTGGACGACTTTCTCCGGCTCTACGATAAGAGCTACACCGAGAAGACCGTGCAGAACATGATCAGCCTGCCGCACCCCACGATTCAGAAGTTCGGCGTAATCAATGTTGTTGTGGTTGGCGCGTCCAGACGATTCCTGGCCCAGATCACGCGGCACCAGAATGAGGTCAAGTTCATGTCTGCTTCGCTGCAGTACAGTGATTACTCTGACGAGGCCGACTTCGTGGTCCCGTATGAGCTGCTGGACAGTCAAATGCGCTTTTCCTACCTCTCTCAGTGCCAGGATGCTATGCGCAAGTACAAGCTGCTCGTTGAGTATGAGCTCGATAATGACGCCGCCGGCTACTTGGCGCCGCAGGGTCTCCGCAATGTACTTATCATCAGCGCAACTCCGTACCAGTGGAAGCACATGATTAGCCAGAGAGTTTGCCGTCGTAACACAACCGAGACCCGCTACGTAATGCTTAGAATCTGGGAGCAGCTTTATGAGCTGGCACCTGATCTCTTCACTTGCGGCCCGTTCTGCATGTTCGGTACTTGTAAAGAGGGTAAGATGTGCTGCGGAAACCCCATTCGCTCAGATATGACGCCGAAGGATATTCTTGAGGCTGACTTCCCGCTTTGCATGGAGGTGCGAGATGAATAACGAAACGCGCGCCTTTTATCTGGCGCTGAATGATCGGGCTTATGAGATTATCGGAAGCCCTGACTACGAACCTGTGCTACCCCCCCCCCGAAGATAAAAGCCCAGGAGCGCTGATTCACGCGTGGGGGATTGAGATGTGCAGAGTGGGCTTCGAGCTTGCTCTGTCCCTGTTTGAAGGAGATTCCGAAAATGAAGATAAAACTGATTGACTTTAACGGTCCTGCGCCGAAGAGAGCGCATGACAACGACGCAGGGGCTGACGTGTTCAGCCCCAAAGACCAGACGATCTATCCCGGGCAGGTGTATAAGTTTCCACTCGGGTTTGGTCTGGAGCTGCCTGACGGCTATGTGGGCTATATCTTTCCGAGGAGCAGCCTGAGCGCCAAAGGCATTGTATGCGAACTGCCGCCGATCGATTCTGGCTATCGCGGAGAGGTTCACGCGATCGTCTCCAATGTCGGCAACGACGGATACGACATCAAGAAGGGCGACCGTATTGGCCAGCTCGTGATTATGCCGGTCGTCATTCCTGAGTTCACCTACGAGGAGGGCGCTGCCCGGGGGTCTGGAGCCTTCGGTAGCAGCGGCAGATAGTCGTGCGTGTTAAAAAGGCAGGCGGTAAGGTTTTCGGCGCTGATCTTACCGCAGCCGAACGCAAGGCCATGAATCTCGAAATCCAGAGACAGCTTGCAGAGTACGACCGCAAGCACGCGAACGAACTCGACGCCATTATACTTTGGCAGCTACACGCGCAATTCGGGTTTGGCGCAAAGCGGTTAAGACGGTTCTACGACCGTTTCAAAGCTGAGTATTTTGACCTCATTAAGAGATACGAACTGGACGAGGGCGACAATCTCTGGCTCTGCACCTACAAGCTGAAAGAAATCGGCGTCGACATAGAATCTTGGAATAAGGATGGTGAGGTCAAATGAGAATCGATAAAGACAACTACTATCTGAATATCGCGAAGGCGGTTGCTGCTCGGTCTACCTGCCTTCGTCGGCAGTATGGCGCTGTAATTGTCGCGGACGATGAGATCATTGCCACCGGCTACAACGGCGCGCCCAGGGGCGAGGCCAACTGCTGCGACGTCGGTCGGTGCTACTGTAAAGAGCACTCTACCCCGATCGACGCCCATGCCGCTCGGCATGGAGACCAGTACGGAACCTGCGTTGCAGTTCACGCCGAACAAAATGCGATCATCAGCGCACCGAGACGCGCTATGCGAGGTGCTACTCTCTATCTCGCTTGCCTTGATGATAGCATTGACCCTACTCCCTGTAATATCTGTGACCGCATGATTAAGAACGCAGGTATCACGAGAGTAGTAACAAGGGCAGGTACGTTTTAATGGCTCCACTTCAATACGATGGTTTGATAACGATCGCGACGGGTAGCTCGCGGCGTTCAGCAAGCTGGAAGACAAAAGAACTGCTCTGGTCTGAGTTTGTTGATAAGCTCGGCCGAGTGACAAGAACGCAGGAGACTCAGGCTGAGTACTTCCGCATGCCAAAGGAAGAGCGTGACAACGCGAAGGACGTCGGCGGCTTTGTAGGCGGTACCCTTAAGGGCGGCCGTCGTAAGATCGACGCTGTACAGCAGCGCAGGCTGATTACTCTGGATATGGACTCGATTACGGCTGGCGAGGACCCCTGGCCCACAGTTGAGCTGATTCTCGGCTGCGCTGCGGTGCTCTACAGCACCCACAGCCATACGGCGAAGGCACCGCGTCTGCGCCTGGTGCTGCCACTGTCAAGGCCCGTGTCGCCAGAGGAATACGAGGCGATCGCCCGTAGAGTTGCTGGTGATATAGGTATCGACATGTGCGACGATACTACCTATGAGCCTCATAGACTCATGTACTGGGCGAGCGCGTCCTCTGACGGTGAGTTCAGGTATGAGGTGCAGGACGGCCCCTGGCTGGACGCTGACGAACAACTTGCGAGATATGTAGACTGGAAAGACCCTACCCAGTGGCCTGTGTCCAGCAGAAAGTCTGGCACAATTCGCCGTCTTGCCGATAAGCAGGGCGACCCCACCACGAAGGACGGTATCGTCGGCGCATTCTGCCGCACTTACTCCGTGGAGGACGCGATCGAGGCCTTTCTTCCTGAGGTCTATATCAAAGGTGAGAACGGCCGCTATACCTACAAAGGCGGCTCTACTTCCGGCGGCCTCGTGATCTACGAAGACGGCCGCTTTGCGTACAGCCACCACAGCACAGACCCGACTTGCGGCAAGCTCTGCAACGCCTTCGACCTCGTTCGCATTCACATGTTCGGTAAGGACGATGAAGGTAAGCCCGCAAACACTGCGGCGAACAACCTTCCTTCCTATAAAAATATGTGCAAGTGGATTGAGACCAACTGCGAGAGTGTTATGAAGGAGCTGCAGAGCAAGCAGCTCGACTACATCGTTCAGCTCTTCGGTGAGGGCGATGAAGCAGCCCCAGATATGAACTGGGTATCTCAGCTTGAGGTCAACCCGAAGACCGGACACGCGGCGACTACGGTCGAGAACATTCGTATTATCGTCAAGAACGACCCGCGCTTTAAGGGCGCATTCTACTTCGACGAGTTCATGGAGCGGCCTATGGTCTGCGGTGATCTTCCCTGGAGAAAAGCAGGTCCTAAGCCTCGCTCTTGGGACGATACCGACGACGCCGGCGTCCATAACATTTTGGAGAAAGACTATAAGATCGACAGTATGCCAAAGACTCGCGAAGGCGTAGACCTGGCGCTTGCCGATGTGACGCGGCATCCTGTCAGGGAGTACCTGCAAAGCCTTGTCTGGGACGGCGAGAAACGCTGCGAGACCGTATTCATTGACTACCTCGGAGCTGAGGACTCGAGATATGTCAGAACGGTAACCCGCAAAGCATTGATCGGCGCGGCCGCGAGAATCCTGTCTCCTGGCTGCAAGCATGACCACATGCTGGTCCTTGTAGGTCCCCAGGGCTGCCGCAAAAGTACGACCTTGAAGAAACTCGGTAAGGACTGGTTCTCTGACTCGCTCTACACTATGACCGGTAAGGACGCCTACGAACAGCTCCAGGGCTTCTGGATAATCGAGCTCGGAGAAATGGCTGCAACAAGGAAAGCTGAGATCGAGTCGATCAAGCAGTTTGTCTCTAAACAGGAGGACAACTACCGCGCGGCATACGCTCGCCGCACTCAATGCCACCCGAGACAGTGCGCTTTCTTCGGCACGACCAACGATGAGGAGTTTTTGAGAGACCCGACAGGCGCTCGCCGGTTCTGGCCGGTCGTTGTAACGGACGCAGGGAAAACCCTCGGGGAGAAGCTGACGTCCGCGATCGTCGATCAGATATGGGCCGAGGTCGTCACCTACTACGAGGCCGGAGAGACCTGGTATCTGGACAGCGCGGTCGAGGAGATGGCCCGCAAGGTGCAGGCCGATCACACTGAGGCAAACGGTAAGCTCGGCTTGATCGAGAACTTCCTTGCCGTTCCGCTGCCTGAGGGCTGGGACGATTGGGACCTCGAAAAGAGACTCATGTTCTGGAGCGGCGGCTTCGGCGAGGAGCGCGAAGGCACTGTTCAGAGGACGAAGGTATGCGCTCTTGAGATATGGCAAGAGCTCTTTAAGGGTGACCCGAAGGGGTACTCGCAAGCCCAGGCAAGGGAGATCATCGGTCTCCTGCGCATGATTCCGGGCTGGCGGTTGTCCACCTCCGTCCAATGCGGAGCTATTTATGGAAGGCAGAGAGGCTTTGTGAAAGAGGTGTAATGCAACAAAGGTAGCACTTGTACGGCCAACTTTTTTCGTTAAGGGGTAGGTCGTACAGGAACAGAAGCAACAAAGGTAGCACTTTGCGAACTACCAGCAGCAAAGTGCTACCTACTCTGCTACCTCGAAAAACCCTTATATATCAAGGCTTTTTGGCTATTGGTAGTACTTGTAGTCGATAAAACATAAAAAGATTTTTTGAAAAAGTAAAGGGACACTCGACACAATGACGTCGCCCCCTCGCATTACACGTATATATAGGAAATCTTTGTTCCGTCTGCTACTCGACTACCTGAAGGAGGAAATCAATGTACGAAAGCACTTTTGAAAGAAAGCTATGCGACTATATAAAGTCACTCGGCGGTAAAGCGTACAAGTGGGTAAGCCCTGGAACCCCGGGGGTGCCAGACAGAATCGCGATATTGCCGGGAGGCAAAGTCATTTTTATAGAGGTCAAGCGCCCGGGGCTGAGTGACGGGTTGAGTGTCAGACAGAAGAAGGTTATCGCGACACTCGTCGGGCTCGGCTGCACTGTATGGCGTATCTCCGATATGGAGGACTTGAAAGCGAGGTTGAGGGAGTATGGAGTTTAAGCCGTATTACTACCAGGCCTTCGCAGAGAACTTTATCCTTGAAAATCCAGAGGCGGGGCTATTGCTGGATATGGGTATGGGGAAAACGGTAGTAAGCCTGACCGCGGCAGACAAGCTCTTGAACGACTACTTCGCGGTGAGCAAGGTCCTGGTGATCGCTCCGCTGAAGCCGGCGCGTGAGACCTGGCCGCCTGAGATCAAGAAGTGGGACCACCTGAATCACCTGAGGCTCTCTATGATACTGGGGTCGAAGGCTGAGCGTATCGCAGCTTGCGAGCGGGAGGCTGACATCTATGTCGTGAACCGCGAGAATGTAGTTTGGCTTGTCGACTACTATAAGAGCAAGTGGCCTTTTGATATGGTCATCATCGATGAGCTGTCGAGTTTTAAGTCCAGCAAGGCACAACGGTTTAGGGCCTTGAAAAAGGTTCGGAAGTACATCAAGAGAATTGTCGGGCTTACCGGCACGCCGTCGCCGAACGGTCTGCTTGACCTATGGCCGGAGATGTATCTGCTGGACGAGGGAAAGGCTTTAGGCAAGACCCTGACTGGGTACCGCGATACCTACTTCCTGCCAGATAAGCGGAACGCTTCTACGATCTTCTCCTGGAAACTGAAAGACGGCGCAGAGGAACAGATTTACGGTAAGATCGGCAAGCTCTGTATCAGTATGAACGCCGCAGACTATTTGCAGCTGCCCGATAGGCTATTCCTGCGGAGAGAGTTTGAGCTGACGCCTGAGGCAATGGACTTTTATAAGACTCTGGAGCGGGACACTCTTCTCCCGTTTGCTGACGGCGATATTGACGCTCCTACTGCTGCGGTCCTGACTAATAAGCTGCTGCAAGCTGCGGGCGGCGCAGCATACGATGAGAACGGCAAGGTCAAGGTTCTCCATGAGTGTAAGCTCGAGGCCCTGGACCAGTTGATCGAAGAGGCGAACGGCCAGCCTGTTCTTGTGTTCTACGCTTTTCGGCATGAGCGAGACAGAATCATGGAGCGTTATCCTGAGGCCGTAGATATTAAGGAGGACGGCGCAGTCGCCCGCTGGAACGAAGGCAAGATTCCGATCATGCTGGCGCACCCCGCAAGCGCAGGGCATGGGCTGAACCTTCAAGCGGGAGGCCATATCGCGATATGGTACGGCCTACCTACCAGCCTTGAGCTATACCAGCAGGCAAATAAGCGCTTGCACCGTCCAGGGCAGAAGAAAACGGTCCTGATTCACCATATCCTGATGAAAGGCACCTATGACTACAGAGTTTTAGACGACATACTTGCGCCGAAGGAGGTGCAGCAGAACGCTTGCCTTGAGGCGCTGAAAGCAAGAATCAAGGAGGTACAGCATGACAAGAGATGAAGCAAAAGAGTTTCTCAACCGCGGCTATCGGTCCAGAGCACGGATTCAGGCAAAGCGAGAGCGCATTGATAGTTGGCAGCAGATCGCCGAGTCTATCACAGCGGCGATAAAGCCGGTAGCCGCATTCTCCTCTCTTCCCTCTAAGAAGGTAGAGGACTGCGCCTGCAATATCGTTGACCTGCAGAGCGAGATATTGGACGAGATCAATGCTCTTACAAGGGCCGAGGCTGAAATCGGCAGAGCGATCGACCAGTATGTCGAGGACCCGACTCTGAAACAGGTTTTGGAGCTGCGGTATCTCAATTATCTCAAGTGGGAGGAAATCGCGGTTCGTATGAACCTTACTTTCCGGTGGACGATGACCCTACACAAGAGAGCGTTGGAAACTTTTTCGGCTAAAGCGCGTTAATTCACATTACGCGCGCGATATAATTTATACTCGGAAGACTCGGATGGAAAACGTCCGAGTCTTTTTAGTGGGACACTGCGCGGGCCTCCGGTGCAGTGTCCCACTACACTTTTACCCCGAAGGAGGTGGTGAGCGTGGCGGCTAAGCTAACGCCAAAACAGAGGCGCTTTGTAAATGAATACTTGATCGACCTGAATGCTACGCAAGCCGCTATCCGAGCGGGGTACAGCAAAAAGACGGCTCAGCAGATCGGCGCAGAAAACCTTTCCAAACCTGTTATCCAGGCTGAAATCCAGAAAAGGCAGGTCAAACTCCAGAATAAGCTGGAGATCACCCAGGAACGAGTTCTTCAGGAGCTTGCCGCTATCGCGTTTGCGAATGGCGCAGACTTCGCTAAGGTCGTGAATACTGGGTTACTGCCTACGGTCGAGATGATTCCGACTGATGAGCTGGCTCCTGAGAAGCTGCCGGCTATAGCAGGTATCAAGGCTAACCAGTACGGCGTGGAGGTCAAGCTCCATGATAAGGTTAAGGCGCTTGAGCTGCTTGGCAAGTACCTCGGCACCTTTGAGGGCGGCGCGACACAGGAGCAGTCTGAGAACAACCTCTTCGAGGCGATCGACTCTATCGGAGAGGAGGATTTGAATGATTTACCAGAAGTTCAGCACTCGGCAGAAGGCGACTCTGATATGGTGGAAGACTAAGGCCTTTGGCAATCGCGACGGCGTTATCTGTGACGGTTCCATTCGTTCAGGTAAGACAGTCTCCATGACGGTCGGCTTTATCCTCTGGAGCATGTCAAGGTTTAACAACCAGAGTTTCGCTATCTGCGGCCGAACGATCGAGGCCCTGCGCCGTAACGTAATCGTTCATATTCCTACCTGGCTTGAGGGTCTCTTCACAGTGACTGAGCGCCGCAGTGAGAACAAGATGGTCGTGACCGTGGGAAAACGGACAAACACCTATTACCTCTTCGGCGGCCGAGACGAGTCCAGCTATACACTGATTCAAGGTATCACGCTGGCCGGCGTCCTTTTCGATGAGGTCGCGCTTATGCCACGTTCCTTTGTCGAGCAGGCAATGGCGCGTTGCTCTGTCTCCGGCTCGAAGTTCTGGTTCAACTGCAACCCTGAAAGTCCAGGTCACTGGTTCTATAAAGAGTGGATTTGTAAGGCAGCGGAGCGCAATATGCTTTACCTGCACTTCACTATGGACGACAACCTCAGTCTTGACAGTAAGATCAAGGCCAGATATGAGGGTATGTATTCCGGCGTGTTCTATGACCGCTATATCAGAGGTCTGTGGACCGTTGCAGAGGGCCTAATCTATACCATGTTTAATAAGGACTACCACGTAGTTCCTTCTACACCTCGTAGCTACGAGGACTACCTAATCTCCTGCGACTACGGCACCCTGAACCCGACTTCGGCCGGACTGTGGGGGCTGTGCGAGGGAAAATGGTACCGCATTCGCGAGTATTACTACGACGGACGAAAACAGCGGCACCAGCGAACAGACGAGGAGCATTATGCAGCGATCGAAGAGCTTGCCGGCAACTTGCCGGTCAGAAAGCTCATTGTTGACCCGTCTGCCGCGTCTTTTATAGAAGTAGTACGCAGGCATGACCGCTTTATGGTTGAGCCTGCAAGCAATAGAGTTCTTGACGGTATTCGCGATGTCGCCACTCGGCTGAACGCCGGCGACTTCTTTATCTGCGACTGCTGCAAGGACTGTATTCGAGAGTTCGGTCTCTACCGCTGGGACGAAAAAGCGATCGACGACCGGCCTCTTAAAACCGACGACCACGCAATGGACGATACCCGCTACTTCGTCCGCGCTGCGTTCCAGCCGTCGAGATTTAGTTTTTAAGGAGGCGAGATCATGCCTTTATTTATGAACCCTATTGAGCAAGAGCTTTTTAATCTGCGCCTCCGCGCCGGCAGGCCGATCACTGAGCTTGAGTTCTACGCCAGAGAGCTTAACGCCTGGGAGTCTTCCCCGGAGCGTAAGGAAATGCTTGACGGTGACCGATACTATGTCGGCAGCCACGATATTCTGCGGCGCAAACGCACCGCGATCGGTCCTGACGGGAAACTGATTCCCGTAGAGAACCTTCCGAACAACCGTATCGTGGATAACCAATACGCGAAACATGTAGACCAGAAGGCCAACTACCTGCTCGGTCAGCCAATCTCCTTTTCCTGCGATAATGAAGGGTACGTAGCTGAGGTCAAGAAGATTCTCGGCATGAAGTTCATGCGTACCCTGAAAACCGCAGGAGTCGAGTGCTTTAACGCAGGTATTTCCTGGCTCTACCCATACTATAACAAAAGCGGCGAGCTTGCTTTCCGCGTGTTCCCCGGCTATGAGGTACTCCCTTTTTGGGCAGACGCCGCGCACACTGAGCTTGATTCGGCTTTGCGGCTCTATCCTGTCGAGGTGTACTACGGAACCGAGAAGAAGATCGTCAAGAAGGTCGACCTCTTCACTATGGACGGCGTTACGACTTACACCTTTGAGGATGGCAGGCTGACACAGGACACCGAGAAGCAGTCCTATGTTAAGGCGAAAGACGCCAGGGGCAATGAAAAGCCTCTGAACTGGGAACACTTTCCGCTTATCCCTATCAAGTACAACGCGAAAGAGATTCCCCTGATTCGCCGCGGTCGCTCGCTGCAAGACGCGATCAACCTGCTCCAGTCTGACTTTGTGAATAACATGGAGGAAGACGTACGGAACACGGTTCTCGTGCTTAAGAACTATGATGGCCAGGACCTCGGCGAGTTCCGGCGCAACCTCACTACCTACGGAGCTATCAAGGTCCGCACGGTTGAAGGTACTGACGGCGGTGTGGACAGTCTCGAGATCACGGTAAACGCCGAGAACTATAAGACTGTTCTGGAGCTCCTGAAAAAGGCGCTCATTGAGAACCTCCGCAGCTACGACGCAAAGGACGACCGGCTTTCCGGTACTCCTAACCAGATGAATATCCAGAGCATGTATTGCGACATCGATCTCGACGCGAACGCAATGGAGACCGAGCTGCAAGCTGCTTTTGAAGAGATTCTCTGGTTCGTCAATACGCACCTCGCCAACACCGGCAAGGGCTCGTTTGAGTCCGAAGATATTACGGTTATCTTCAACCGCGATATTCTTATCAACGAGTCCGAGTCTATCGATAACTGCGCGAAGTCTGTCGGCATTATCTCTGACGAGACGATCGTAGCTATGCACCCGTGGGTTGATGACCCCGCAGCAGAGCTGGAACGTCTCGAAAAGCAGAAAGAGGAAGCTGACCCTTACCGCGCAGCCTTTGAGCAGGCCAACGCTTTGCGCAATCCCGAAGGCGGTGAGCCGGTAAATGAGGAATGATAAATACTGGGCCAATCGAATGCGGATTCTTGAAGAGTCCTTGCTCGATACCGGCTATGATTATGTAAAGAACCTCGAGCGGCAGTATGCAACCGCTATTCAGGATATAGAATCGCAAATCGCGAAATGGTATCAGCGCTTTGCAACTGAGAATGGCATAACTCTCGCCGAGGCTAATAAGCTGCTTACCACGCAGGAGCTTGACGAGTTCAGGTGGACCGTTGAAGAATATATAAAATACGGTCAAGAGAACGCAGTCTCTCAGGCGTGGTATAAGCAGCTTAAAAACGCTTCTGCCCGCGTTCATGTATCGAGGCTTGATAGTCTCAAGCTCCAGCTCCAGGCGCAAGCTGAGGCTCTACACGGAGTCCAGACAGAGCTGCTTGAGACTTCTCTTGCGGAAGTTTATGAACGCGGTTATTACCATACAGCCTTTGAGCTGCAAAAGGGTATCGGAGTCGGCTGGACCCTTCACGGTTTGACCGACGACACGATCAAGAAGGTGCTCGCAAGACCCTGGACTCTGGACGCCCAGACGTTCAGTGATCGTATCTGGGCCAATAAGCAAGCCCTGGTAAACAGCGTGAATACGCAGCTTACTCAGACGATCATGCGCGGCGCCGTACCTGATAAGGCAATTAAGGCGATTGCTGATCGCTTTAAGGTTTCCCGCTCGCAGGCTGGACGCTTGGTCATGACTGAGACAGCAGCCTTTGCCAACATGGCGCGAAAAGACTGCTTTACCGATCTCGGCGTTAAGAAGTACGTGATCGTGGAGACCCTTGACAAGGAGACCTGCGGCCTCTGCGGTTCTCTGGACGGCAAGGTCTATCCTATGAGTGAGTACAAAGTCGGCGTTACTGCGCCGCCTTTCCACCCCTGGTGCCGTGGCACGACCGCGCCTTACTATGAGGATATGGAAAACCTCGGAGACCGTTTCGCAAGAGACGACGAGGGCAAGCGCTATACTGTTCCTAAGGATATGACCTATAAAGAGTGGGAAAGAAAATTTCTACCAAAAGCGCTTACAACCTTACCGCAGCGTGATATAATCATAGGGAGGTCCGTAGGTGCGAAAGCTCGTAACTATGAAGTCATGGACCTTGACACCGGCGAGATGTTCCACTTCGCTGAAGGTACAAAGATTCAGGACGTAGAGGTCTTTGCCGGTAAGGGAGTAAAGTCTCCTTTTAGAAAAGCTGAGAAGTATGCTGACCGTTACGGCGGCAAACCAGAGGACTGGCAGCACGCAAAGGGGTTTGGTGTTCTCGCTACGCCTGAGGGCGATCGAGAGGCCGAGGTCCATTGGGTGCAGTGCTCTGGCGTCGGCAAGTTTGAGTTCTTTGTTAAGGAGTGGTTGGATTGAAGGTGAAGTATATCGGGCCGGACTTCGTTGCCATGCCCACTGGTACAGTATGTGAAGTACTGTCTATCGAAAAAGGTTGGTACCGTGTTATGACTGAGCTCGACGAAACTTACCTTTTTCCGCCTAAAGTATTTGAAATTGTTGAAGGGTCTGAGGCTGATGTTCTGGGTTCATAATTGACCCGTATCGTGCCAATGGCTCTAAGAGGGTAAACCTAAGGGCCCCAGCGTAAAAACGCGATACAGGAGACCGTGGAGCCCCATACAAGCAATAATGATTAGAGCACCCCTGCGGATAACGCAGGCGGTGCTTTTTTCATACAAAAATTACCGCCTTGCGCGGCGGACAATAAATAGCGCGCCCGCAATACCGGGACTGGCCGGATAAAAAGGATAGCGGGAGACAGGAGGAAAATATGTTGGACTGGCTGAAAACTATTTTGGGAGAAGCGTACTCTGAGGAGATCGACAAGAAGGTTTCCGAGGAGATCGGTAAGAACTTCGTGGCGCGCGCTGACTTTAACACGCTGAACACTGAGAAGAAAAACCTTGCCGACACGGTTAAGGAGCGCGACAAGCAGCTGGAGACCCTCAAGGCCTCTACCGGCGACGTTGAAGCTCTGAAAAACCAGATCGCAACTCTCCAGACCGAGAACGCGACTGCGGCGAAGGCCCATGAGGCTGAGATCAAAAGCCTCAAAATCGATACCGCCGTTGAGCTGGCTCTGTCTGCGGCAAAAGCGAAGAACGTAAAAGCTGTTAAGGCTCTGCTCGACCTGGATAAGGCTGAGCTGGACGCAGACGGCACCGTTAAGGGACTGGCCGACCAGATCAAGAAACTGGCTGAGGCCCCTGACAGCGGCTTTATGTTCGAGACTGGCAAGGCTGGCTTCAAGGGTTTCAAACCTGGTGAGAGCGGTGACCCTAACAACCAGCCCCCGGACTACTCTAAGATGACCTACGACGAACTCGCTGCGTATATGGAGAACAACCCTGACGCGGCAAACTAATTTTGAAAGGAAGTTGAACAATAATGGCGAAATTTGATGCTAAGTCCTTCAATGAGAAGGCATTCGGCAAGTATATGTCTGCCGTTCCCAACCCTAAGCTGAATAAGCTGAGAGAGTCTCGCGCGATCGTGGGCGACCAGCGCCTGCGCGATACCTTTGGCAACGCGAACCAGGGCGGTACTGTGTATGCGGTTCTGCCTTTCTTCGGTCTGCTCGGCGGCACCGCTCAGAACTACGACGGCGTGAGCGACCTGAACCCCGGCTCTACTAAGACCTTTGAGCAGGGTGTTTTCACCTTCGGCCGTATGAACGGCTGGACTGAGGCTGACTTCTCCTATGACGTCACCGGCGGCGTTGACTTTATGGCGAACGTCCGCAACCAGATCAACGAGTACTGGAACAGCGTTGACCAGGATATTCTGCTTGACATCTTGAAGGGTATCTTCCTCATGTCCAATACCGGCACCGGCGCGATCAAGACTGCGAACAAGAAGTTCGTGGACAACCATACCTACGACATCTCCGCAAGCGGCGACACCGAGACTACCGCTGACATGATGATGACCGCCACCACTCTGAACTCCGCTATCCAGAAGGCCTGCGGCGATTACAAGGGTAAGTTCTCTCTGGTGCTCTGCCACTCTGCGGTTGCTACCAACCTGGAGAACATGAAGCTCCTGACTTACCTGAAGTACACTGACGCCGACGGTATCGAGCGCGAGCTGGGCCTGGGCTCCTGGAACGGCCGCCTGGTTATCGTAGACGACTCCATGCCTGTTGCCGAGGAAGGCAGCACTCACAAGCACAGCGTCTACACCACCTACGTGCTGGGTGAGGGCGCGATCGGTTGGGAAGATGTCGGCGCAAAGGTGCCGTACGAGATGATTCGTGACGCTAAGCACCGCGGCGGCGAAGATACCCTCATCAGCCGTAAGCGCAAGGCTGTGTCTGTTGCAGGTATTTCCTACACGAAGGCCTCCCAGGCTACTAACAGCCCCACCAATGCTGAGCTGGCTACCGGCACTAACTGGTCTCTGGTTAACGACGGTACCGATACGATCGCTGATAAGGTCATTCCTATCGCCCGTATCATCTCCAGAGGTTAAGGCCTATGGTGGACGTACTCGCGGCAGTAAAAACCCGACTGTCGGCTCTCGGCTATACGGTAGCTGAGACCGACAGCGCGGCGATCGACTACAATGTTAAGAAAGCCGAGGCAGACCTAAAGGCCAGAACGAATCAGCTTCAAGTGCCTGAGGGCCTTTTCTATGTCTGGGTGGATATGGCCGCGGGCATGTTCCTCGCAGACAAGAAGCAGACCGGCGCACTCGCCGATCAGTATGACTTTGAGGCACCTGCAAAGAGTATCTCTGAGGGCGATACTTCGGTCACTTTCGCAATCGCCGATACTGGCTCTTTCGAGGACCAGTTCGACGCAATGCTTGCAAAGATGATCGAGCCCAGCGCAGAGCTGATCGCGGCTTACAGGAGGCTGGTATGGTAAAGAACTATCAGAACGCGCTCCAGAAACTCTGGAAGGGCCTCTGCGACGTTTACACAGTCAGGACTATAAGAAACCCAGCCAACGGCCGAGACGAGCCCACGGAGGTCCAGGTTCTCCAGAAACAGCCGTGCAGGCTTTCCTTCTCCAGTATCTCAAGCACTACTGAGCAGGATAGCGCTCCGCTGACACAGCAGTCGCTGAAACTGTTCCTCGATAAGTCCGTAGCCATTCCTCCCGGCTCGAAAATCGTGGTTACCCAGGAGGGCCAGACAAACGCCTATGCGCAGTCTGGTCCTCCTGCAGTTTACAGCGTTCACCAGGAGATCATGCTCGTGCCTTTCGAGAGGTACGCGTAATGGCTCGCTGGGGCCGCTGCGACTTCTCTCAGTATCGAGAGCTCGCGAACAGCTTTGGCAAACTGAGCGACGCGGAGCTTGATGATCTTTGTATCGCCTGCAGTAAAGAACTTGCGTCCAGACTTCTGGCGCTGGTTATCCCTGCAACGCCGGTCGGCAAATACCCGAAAGGCTCCGGCAAGAAAGGCGGTACTCTCCGGCGCGGCTGGGGCGCAAAGAACGGCAAAGCCGCTCAGGGTTATGCGCAGTCCCTGACTGTGACAAAGAGCGGTAATATGTATACCGTTGAGATCATCAACCCCGTAGAATACGCCTCCTATGTGGAGTTCGGTCACCGAACCCCTTCCGGGGGCTGGGTCGAAGGTCAGTACATGCTGACTATCTCGGAAGAAAAGCTAAAGCGAATCGCCCCGTCTGTGCTTGAGAAGATGGTGCTCCAAAAGCTGAAGGAGGTTTGCAATGGCGGAAATTAACACGAACATTATTTTAGATGGAATCACTCTGGCCTTGCGAAAGGCCTTTCCTGAAAGTCATATCGAGTCTGACACAGTAAAGCAGGGGCTTCGGCCGCCTGCTTTTATTGTGCTTTTGGTAAACGCCGAAGTCCTGGACTATCCGGCGCAGCGTCAAAAGAGACTCCCTCGCTTTGACGTCCTTTACTTTCCAAAGGCCGGACGAGAAGAGTGCTACCGCGTAGCCGATACCCTCTGTGAAGAGCTCAAGCTCATCGACCTGCCGGGGGGCGATAAGCTGCGCGGCACGGATATGAGCTTTGAGGTCACTGCCGGCGTGCTGCATTTCCTCGTCTCGTATAACCACTTTGCTCGTACAGAGATCAACGAGACCCTGATGGGCACGCTGAAAATTGAGCAAGGAGGAAAGTAATATGGCTAAAGCCTCTACCGCGGCAAAGGCTGCGGTTCCTAAGCACTCGAAAGAGCAGCTGCTCAGGTCTAACCGATACGCGAACCGGCGCGACCTGATCGGCGCCCTTTTGGAGGACGATAAGCAGTATACCCTCGCTGAGGTCGATACTGCGATCGATAACTTTATGAAAGGTAAGGTGAAATAATATGGCCCTTGGCGGTGGAATCTGGGCAGTACAGAACAAGGTACTCCCCGGTACTTATATCAACTTTTCCAGCGTGGCTAAGGCGTCCGCTACCCTCTCCGAAAGAGGCTACGCGGCTATGCCTCTGGTGCTGGACTGGGGCCCCGATAACACGGTTTTCGCCGTGACGAGCGGGGACTTCCAGAAGAATAGCCTTAAGCTGTTCGGTCATCCGTATACCGATAAAGCTCTGCAGCCCCTGCGTGAGCTGTTCCAGTATACGCAGACCCTTTACGCTTACCGCCTGAACGGCGGCGGCGCGAAAGCTACGTGCGAGTTCTGCACCGCACGCTATTCCGGCGTTGCCGGCAATAAAATGTTTGTGGTGATCGCTGCAAACGCTGACCAGCCGAGTCTCTTTGACGTCAGCCTGTACTATGACACCACTCTGCTTGACATGCAGACGGTCAACGCGGCTACTGCTCTGAAGGATAACGACTTTGTCACCTGGAAGTCTGAGGCCGTGCTGAAGGCAACCGCGAAGACCCCGCTCGCGAGCGGCACGAACGGTACTGCAAACGCTTCTGCGCACCAGGCTTTCCTGGACAAGCTGGAGAGCTACAGCTTCAATACGCTCGGCTGTCCTTCTGATGACCCGACCACGATCAAGCTGTACGTCAATTACACGAAGCGCCTCCGCGACGAGATCGGCGCGAAGTTCCAGACGGTTATCTTCAACCTGTCTACCAATGAGAAGATCGGAGACTATGAGGGCGTTATCGAAGTCGGCAGTAATGTGACGGGCTACGATGAGAGCATTCCCGGTATGGGTCAGTACGGCCTTGTGTATTGGATGACCGGCGCGTCTGCTGGCTGCGCAGTCAATAAGTCCAATACCAACAAGAAGTATGACGGCGAGTTGACCGTCAACACCGACTACACCCAGGCCGAACTCGAGGCCGCGATCAAGAGCGGGCGCCTGATGTTCCACAACGTCAATGGGGAGACCCGAATCCTGGAGGATATTAACTCCCTGGTCACTGTCTCCGACACGAAGGGCGACGTATTCAAGTCCAACCAGACTATCCGCGTCTGCGATCAGATCGCCAATGACACGGCCGTGCTCTTCAATACCCGCTACCTGGGTACCGTGCCGAACGACGCGGCAGGCAGAGTCGCTCTGTGGAACGACATTTGCAAGCTGCACCAGGACCTTGAGTCTATTCGTGCAATCGAAGACTTTGACCCCGACAGCGTGACCGTTGAGCAGGGCGACACGAAGAAGGCTGTTCTCTGCATTGTGAAGAACCTGAACGTCGTGAACGCTATGGCTCAGCTCTATATGTCTGTCATCATCATGTAAGAAGGAGGTTTGAACTATGAATCAGCCTATTATGAACGCGCTTGACGCGGTTGCAGGCTCTCAGGCCTCTGCGTATATCACCATGGCCGACGGAAACAGATATTGCTTTATGCAGCTCTACTCCTTCGAGTCCAATATGGAGATCAACGTAGCCGAGGTTCCTATCCTCGGCAAGTCCGGTAAGGGCAACAAGCCCACCGGCTGGACCGGTACCTGGAGCGGCACCGCCCACTATAACCAGTCCGTCATCAGAAAGATGTTGCTCGAGTACAAGAGAACCGGCTTTATGCCGACCTTCGACATTCAGGTTTCCAACGAGGACCCGACCGCTTCTGTCGGTCGTCAGACGATTATCCTGAAGAACTGCCTCACTAAGGGCGGTATCCTTGCGAAGTTCGACGCCGACGCCGAGACCCTGGACGAGGAGCTTGAAGGCACCTTCGACGACTGGGAAATGCCTGAGACCTTTAGCTTGCTGAACGGCATGCAGTAAACGACACAAAAAACAGGAGGTAATTATTTATGGCTAAGAATCTGACTGCGTTCCTTGCTCAGAACGCAAAGAAGATCGACAACGTTACTTTTATCGCGTCCGACCGTTTCGTGGACCCCGATACTGGCGAGGCAATGCCCTGGGAAATCTGCTGCATTACTGCCGCAGAGAACGCATCTCTCAGAAAGTCCTGTATGCGCACGATTCCCGTGCCCGGCCGCAAAGGTCAGTTCACCCAGGACTTTGACGCGAACGCCTACCTCGCAAAGGTCTCCGTTCGCTGCACGGTGTTCCCTAACCTGAACGACGCCGAGCTGCAGCAGAGCTACGGCGTTATGGGCGCAGAACAGCTGATTACCACTATGCTGACCCCTGCCGAGTTCGAGGACTACTCTACGAAGGTTCTGGAGGTCAACGGCTTCCAGTCCGGCGAGGAAATGGTGGAAGAAGCAAAAAACTAATACTTGAAGACGACCCCGAGGCGAGCTACGTCTACTACTGTCTTCACAAGTTCAAATGGCCGCCGAACGTCTTTCTTGACTTAGACCCTTATACGCAGGCTTTTATCATAGCCGCGATCGATATTAAGGTCGAGCAGGAAAAGAAAGAGGCAGCAAAAATAAAGCACAAGAAAAAATAAACGGCGGCGCGGAGTGGTTTGGGGCCCCGCTCCGCCGCTTTTTTCTTAGAAAGGAGGGCCTATGGCACTTATCAAGTCGCAGCTTGTTCTGGTCGACGGCATGACTGCGCCGCTGAGAAGCATTCACCGAGCAATGAACCTGGCGCTAAACAGCTTTGAGTCCATGCAGACCGCTTCTGGGCGCGCAGTCGATACCCGCTCCTTCCAGACGGCGCGTGAAGAGCTCGCTCGGATGGGTGCTCAGCTTGAAGAAGTCGAGAATCAGACGCGCAGAACCGGCGGCGCAGCGGAGTCCATGAAGTCGAAGTTCATGCACGCGGCTGCGGCGGTCGGCGCTGCGCTGTCGATCAAGAACATTATCGGCCTTGCGGACGCCATGACGCAGACCGAGGCACGGCTAAACCTGATTACCGGCGACCTTGAAAAGACTGCGGCGCTGCAAGACCAGATCATGGCCTCCGCAAACAGGTCCCGCGCTGCCTACCAGAGCACGGCCGACGCCGTTGCGAAGATGGGTATCATGGCGAAAGACGCCTTTAACAATACAGACGAACTCGTCGCCTTTACAGAGCTTATCAATAAGCAGTTCACGATTGCGGGCGCTTCTGCGGCCGGTCAAGAGGCTGCAATGATGCAGCTGACTCAGGCTATGGCCTCCGGCGTGCTGCGAGGTGAAGAGCTCAACAGTATTTTTGAGCAGGCGCCTACGATCATTCAGACGATTGCCGACTATCTCGGCGTATCGGTTGGCGAGATTCGGGCTATGGCTGCTGAGGGCCAGATCACGGCGCAGGTTGTCAAAGACGCCATGCTTAGCTCTGCGGATGAAATCAACGCGCAGTTCAGCGCTATGCCTTATACCTTCTCTCAGGTCTGGACGATGATGCAGAACATTCTGCTCGAGGCGTTCGGTCCTTTGATTCAGGTTATCGGCGCAGGCGCGCAGTGGATTTATGAGAACTGGGCGGCGATCGAGCCTGTGCTCGTCGGCGTGGCTACGGCGGTCGCGATTCTTACCGCCGCATATCTCGTTCATACCGCGGCCACCTGGCTCCAGGTTGAGGCGAACCGAGCCCTTATCATCTCGCTGCTTTCTAACCCGATTCTTTGGATTGCGGTAGCGATTGGCATACTCGTAGGCATGATCTATAAGTGGATTCAATCTGTCGGAGGTCTCCGTAATGCCTGGAACCTCTGCACGCTCGCATTGATCGTCGGCTGGAACGCAGTTAAGCTCGCGTTCTTCGTCGGCGTGTACTGGGTCATGGACCTGGTCGCAAAACTCCAGCTCTGCTGGCAGAAGGCCGGCGTTGCGATTGCGAACTTTATGGGAAACATGAAGGTCTCCGTTCTGACGATTTTGCAGAACATGATTAACGGTGCGATCGATCTTATCAATAAGTTCATTGGGCTGCTGAACAAGCTCCCCGGGGTCAATATTGAGGCGATCGAGCACGTCACCTTTGCAGCGACAGCCGCCGCAGAGAACGAGGCTGCAAAGGCTGCGAGAGCTGAAGAGCTCGCGAACTTCGAGGCAGAACTTGCCGAGGCCAAAGCCGGCCGCGACGCGCATATCGACTCTCTGAAAGCTGAGCTTAATTCTTCAGTCAGTGCTTTGCAAAGCGCGAACGCCCAGATGAAGGCAGAGGCCGCGGCGAACAATGCAGCAGAGCAGATGGCGCTTGACGGTATCGGTCAGGACCTGTCTGGCCCTGGAGGTATCAAGGACAGCGCCGGCAGCGCGGCTGCGTCTCTTAAGGAAACCACAGAAGACCTCAAGTATATGCGAGACCTCGCAGAGCAAGAGGCTATCAACCGCTTCACCACCGCCGAGGTCAAGATCGATATGTCCGGCATGACCAACCGTATCGACTCTGACATGGACCTTGACGGCGTGCTGAATACTCTGACTGAGGGCTTTGCTGAGGCCCTGGAAGTCGCTGCTGAGGGGGTGCATGAGTAAATGTATAGCTTTTTCATTGACGGCATGGAGCTGCCGATCGCTCCGCAAAAATTGACCGTTAAGATCAAGGGCAACAATAAAACGCTGACCTTGATTAACGAAGGCGATATAAACTTTCTGCGCGCCCCTGGGCTTACTGAGATCACCTTTGACGCGGTACTTCCCATGCTGGGACAGTACTCCTTCGCGAACGGTTACCGCCAGCCGGACTCCTACCTGAACAAGCTGGAGAGCCTTATGACCGGCAAGGAGCCGTTTCGCTTCCTGGTAAGCCGTGTGTCTCCCTCTGGAAGACTTTTATATGACACGAATATGAAAGTAAGCCTTGAGAATTACACGGTCACAGAGGACGCCACAAAGGGCCCAGACGTGACTGTCTCTATCACGCTCAAGCAGTATATCAGCTACTCGACGAAGACCGTCACCGTAGTAAAGCCAAAGCCTGAAAAAAAGCCCGTTGTTCAGCAGAAGAAAAAGCGAGAGACCTCCAGCGCGCCGAAAGTCAAGACCTACACAGTTAAGTCCGGCGACTGCCTTTGGAATATCGCTAAGAAGTATTACGGCAACGGCGCGCAGTACACAAAAATCTATAACGCGAATAAGGGAAAGATCAAGAATCCGAACCTTATTTATCCGGGGCAGGTGTTGACGATTCCATGAAAATAGACCTGATTATTCAAAACGGCAGCACCGTCTACTACCCTATCATCGAGGAGGGTATCACGCTTGAGTGGGACCGCAAGGGCACTCCAGGCAAGCTCAAGTTTTCTTGTATTAAGGACGACGTTCTTTCCTTCCAGGAGGGGAACCCTGTAAAGCTATCCGTCGACGGGACGGATATTTTTTATGGTTTCGTGTTTGAAAAGAGCAGGTCCGGCCGGACGCCGTACCTCATTGAGGTTACGGCCTACGATCAGCTCCGCTACTTCAAGAACAAAGACACCTACGTCTACTCCAACAAGAAGGCGAACGAGGTCATTAAGATGATCGCTGAGGACTTTGGCCTGAAAACAGGAAAGCTGGAGGACACCGAGCACGTCATTGAGTCCCGCACCGAGGACAACGCTACGCTCTTCGATATTGCGCAGAACGCGCTGGACGAAACGCTCCAGGCTAAAACAAAGCTCTTCGTTCTCTATGATAATGTCGGCAAGCTGACGCTGCAAAACATTGAGAACATGAAGCTAAACCTCTGTATCGATATGGACACGGCTGGTAACTACAGCTACTCCAGTTCAATCGACCGCCAGACTTATAACCAGATCAAGATCACTTTTGAGAATAAGAAAAGCGGTAAGCGCGAGGTGTTCATAGCGAAAGACAGCGCAAATATCAACAAGTGGGGCCTTCTGCAATACACCGACAAGGTGGAGATCGCCACAAACGGCGCAGCAAAAGCAGAAGCCCTTTTGAAACTCTATAACACAAAGACCCGTTCCCTGTCTATCTCCGACGCGCTCGGAGATATTCGGGTCCGGGCCGGTTCGTCCGTCATTGTGAAGCTCGGGCTCGGCGACATCAATATCCAGAGCTATTTGCTCGTGGAGAAGGTAACGCATAAGTTCAAGCAGAACCAGCACCTGATGGACCTGAAATTGCGAGGTGGTACATTTGTCGCCTGATATGACCGGATTCCTTGGAGACGTAAAACGCGCCGCCGTCGAGGCTGTTAAGGCTGGCAAGCCCTTCGCCTTTGTACTCGGCAAGGTAACCAGCGCCGCGCCGCTCAAGGTGCAGGTGGACCAGAAGCTGGAGCTTACCGAGCAGCAGCTTATCCTGACGAACGCGGTCAGAGATTACACGGTCCGCATGACCGTCGATCATCAGACCGAAGACACGTCCGGCGGCAGCGGCGACGCGGCTTTCGCCAGTCACAAGCATGCCTACAAGGGCACAAAGGCCTTTCGTGTTCACCTTGCGCTCAAGGCTGGTGAGCAGGTCCTTTTGCTGAGGGCTGACGGCGGGCAGAAGTTTATTATTTTAGACAGAGTGGAGGCGCCGAAATGATTCCCAAAACAGACGACGACCTCCTGACGCTGGAGGTCGAGACTCAGCCGAGTCTCACTTACGCTCTGGATATTGAGCATGGGCGTATTCGCGGCATGGTCGATAACCTCGAGTCCCTAAGACAAGCGATTTATCTGATTCTCAGTACAGAGCGCTACGCGCACCTGATTTACTCCTGGGACTACGGGGTGGAGCTCGTTGAGCTGATCGGCAAGCCGAAAGAGTACGCGCTCCCAGAGATCAAGCGTTGTATTACAGAAGCCCTGCTGCAGGACGACCGCGTTACCGCAGTAGACGGCTTTGAGTTTGAAACCGGAAAAGAGACTGTTCACGTTACCTTTACCGTGCACAGCATTTTCGGTGACCTGGAGGTGGAAACTGATGTACGAAGATAAGACCTATGAGGCGATTCTTCAAGAAAAACTGGCGCGAGTAGCCTCGAGCCTTGACAAGCGCGAGGGCTCTATCATTTTCGACGCGCTTGCGCCGAACTCGCTGGAAAGCGCGATGATCTATGTCGCCCTCGATACTGTACTCAACGAGACCTTCGCTGACACAGCAAGCCGCGACTACCTTATCAAGCGCTGCAGCGAGAGAGGCATTACGCCTTTGCCCGCTACTGCGGCGGTCGGTATCGGCGACTTTAGCATGGAGATTCCCATCGGCACTCGGTTCTCCTGCGATAAGTATAACTGGGCTGTGACCGAGAAAATCTCGTCCATGAAGTACTACCTCAAGTGCGAGACTGCAGGCGCAGACCCGAACAGCTACACAGGCCAGCTTATCCCCATTGAGTATATCGAGGGCCTTGCTACGGCAGAGCTTACCTCGATTGCGATCAACGGCGAGGACGAGGAGACGACTGAGACTCTGCGCCTTCGCTACCTCAACAGCTTTGAGAACCAGTCCTACGGGTTTAACCGCGGGCAGTATGTGGAAGTGACCGAGGCTCTGCCTGGCGTCGGCGGTTGTAAGCCATACCGAGCCTGGAAAGGTCCTGGTACGGTCAAGCTCGTTATCACGGACAGCGACTACAAGCCGCCTTCCAGTACTCTGGTTGAGAAGGTGCAGACCGCGATTGACCCCACGCAGAACCACGGCGAGGGTATCGGCCTTGCCCCGATCGACCATGAGGTTACAATCGTTGCTGCGACCGGCACCACGGTCAATATCTCTACGACCTTGACTTTCGCTCCTGGCTGGAACCTGGAAGAAAGCCTCACCTATATCGAGGACGCTATCGACGCGTACTACCGAGAGCTCAATTCTACCTGGGCACGAGAGGCTAACCTGATCGTGAGAATCTCGCAGATCGAGTCCCGCCTTCTGGCGCTCTCCGGCATTGTAGATATTTCCGGCACGACTCTGAACGGTCAGGCCGGAAACCTCACTCTTGATAAGGACGCGGTTGCAGTGAGGGGGTCGTTCTCCGGTGCGTAACTTCAACAATATCAGAACGATCGACCTCAGAGAGTACTTGCCTGAGGTGCTGAAAGATGTTCAGGAAATGCGCGCGATCATGGAGGCCGAGACCCCTGAAGTCCAGGCTATCTGGGACGCCTGCGAAAACTGTATGAATGACCAGTTCATCATGGAGGCGACTGAAAACGGCGTTGCTCGCAGAGAGAAAATGCTGAAGATCACGCCCTTCGCCACGGACACCCTGGACGACCGCAAGCTCAGGCTGCTCAGTAGGTATAACGAGAATATTCCGTACACCAGAAGGAGCCTGGAGGCTCTTCTGGAGTCCCTTTGCGGAGCTGGCGGGTATATTCTCACGATCAATACGGCGACCTTTACGGTGAACGTGAAGGTCGCTCTTACTGTTAAAAAGCAAGAGACGATCATTGCAGAAACCCTTGAGCGAATCTTGCCCTATAACATGGTTTTCAGTGTTGAGCTTCTTTATAACACCTGGGGCCAGATCAAAGCCTATACCTGGGCAGAGCTAAAGAAACTCACCTGGAGAGAAATCAAAGAGGAGGTACTTCCGTAAATGGCTACGTACACGAAAAACTACAACCTGATAAAGCCGGCGCCTGAGGACTTCGGCGACGTCGCAGACCTTAACGCGAACGCCGATAAGGTCGACGAGGTTCTCAAGAAAAAGGCTGACCTTGACGCCGGCGGCAAGCTGCCGGCTGAGCAGCTGCCTACGCTCGGCTATATCCCGACATCCGAAAAGGGCAAGGCCGGAGGCGTCGCCTCGCTCGGCCAGGACGGCAAGGTTCCTGCGGGTCAGCTGCCGTCGCTCGACTACATCCCCAACAACCAGAAGGGCCAGCCGGACGGCGTTGCGTCCCTTGGCTCTGACGGTAAAGTCCCGTCTGGACAGTTGCCTTCCCTGGACTACATTCCCACCGCGCAGAAAGGCGCAGCGAACGGCGTTGCGACTCTCGACGGGAACAGAAAGGTTCCGGTTGCGCAGATTCCCACGCTCGACTATATTCCTACAAGCCAGAAAGGTACCGCGGGCGGTGTGGCCACGCTTGGTGCCGACGGCAAGATTCCTGAGTCGCAACTCGGTGCGGTCGGCGTGCCTCCGCAGATCATCGTTACTGTTCCGAGCGGGAGCGCGGTCACCTGTAAAAGTGGCTCTAAGACGCTGAGTGCTACGAGCGCCGGCACGGTGACCTTTGCCCTTCCGGCTTACGGCACCTGGACAGTGACCGCTACGCTGAACGGTCAGACTGCGGCTGAGAACGTTGTTGTCGATGATGTAAAACAGTATCGCCTGTCTCTGGCCTACTTCTCGGCGACTCTGCGCGTGACCTCTGAGTCTGGTGCGACCGTAACCGCAACTGGTCCTAAAACCGTTTCGGGGACTGTCCCGTCTAACGGTGTGCTGGACCTGAAGATCACCGCCCCCGGTACTTACGCGGTCTCCGCTTCTAAGTCCGGCGAAAAGACCGAGACTGTTTCCGTCCAGATCACCAACTCCGGCCAGACCTATACCGCAGAGTGCCTGTTCTTCAACAAGGTTCTCGCAAATAACACCTGGGCGCAGATCAGCAAGGCCTCTGCCGCAGGCAAAGCCTCTACCCTTTGGAAGGTGGGTGACGAGAAGAATATCAGCGTCAACGGCGAGACCCTCACCCTTGTGATCGTCGGCTTCGGTCATGACGATCTTGCGGGTGGCGGCAAAGCTGGTATCACCTTCGGCCTGAAACACCTGATGAAGGACCAGCGTCAGATGAACAGCTCGAATACGAACAGCGGTGGATTCCCAGGTTCTGCTATGTATTCCTGGCTCCAGAATACGCTCCTCAAACAGCTGCCCTCTGACCTGCAGGCCGTGCTGAAAAGCGTAAACAAGAAAACCTCGAAGGGCAGCGCGAGCTCGACGATCAACACGAACGCCATGAAGCTGTTCCTCTTCTCCGAGATCGAAATTTTCGGTACGACTACCTACTCGGCCTCTGGCGAGGGCGCGCAGTACCCGTACTTTGCAACTGCTGGCAATCGTATCAAGCACCTTGCCAATGGCGCAGGGTCTGCGGGTTGGTGGTGGGAGCGGTCTCCTCGTGCGAGCAACTCCGCCAGCTTCTGCAGTGTGAGCAGCGATGGCAGCGCCAACCTTAGCAGCGCCAACGCCTCCGGCGGCGTTTGCTTCGGCTTCTGTGTTTAATCTACTATCTATAGTAAATCCGGGGCCCTTGTGGCCCCGGTAGGAGGTGAAAGCCAACTATGTCAGTATATAAAGCACTGCGAGGGGACAGCTCGGTCCAGTTCGTAGAGACCGCGCGCAAACTCGCTGTGCATACCCGAAAATGCTGCCTGAAGATGCCGAAAAGATATACCTTTTACGGTGCTCAGGAGCTCAGTGCTCTCGCCGATACCGTATACAATGAGGTTAAAATGGCGAACAGCGTTTTCCCCGGAAACCAGCATGAAGTACAGCTTCGCAGAGATCACCTGATCGAGGCCAACGCGACCTTGCAAGCCCTGATCGGCCAGCTCGGTATTATGTCCGACCTCTTGAAGCAGAACCCTGAGAAGCTGCGCTGGCTGGATAACGCCCTCGAGGAGTGGGCGTCGCTGATCGCCGAAGAGGCTAAGCTCATTTCCGGTGTCAAAAAGTCAGACAGGGAAAGATTCAAAAATCTTCCTTAGCTGATATATGGGTCCAGCCATGATACTGTTGTCTTTGTGCTGCGAATTGGTGGTGGGAGCGTTCTCCTAATGCGAGCAACTCCAACAACTTCTGCAATGTGAACAGCAATGGCAACGCCAACAATAACAACGCCAACAACTCCGACGGCGTTTGCTTCGGATTCCATAAGGAATCAGGTCCGACATAGTAAGCGGTAAACAACCGCCGAACTCAGTACCTTTATGGAAGGATGACTGGTACCCTGCCTTTAGGCTAAAACACTCCTTTGATGTAGTCGCTCGGACGCTGCTTGCATGGCACGGTTTACGCGGACCGTGTTTCATGGGCGGTACTACTATGCAGTTACCTTTTTCGCGTGAGATTCAGCATTACTGTACGAAGGGGACAATTTTTATTTTATGACAAGCGAAGAACGACACGAGGCCCGCTATCAAAGGCGGGTCAAAAGACGACAAGAAAGACGCCTTGCGCTCAGCAGATCATGCGGAGACTTTGAGGACGTCTTTTCTTATGAAAATCTATATCAATCCGGCCATATCTGCTGCCGCGGGGTTGGCTGGAAAAGCTCTACTCAGATGTACCGCTTTAACCTGGTTACGAATACGGCTGCTACGCGCCGCGCGCTTCTCGCTGGGACCTATAAAAGCCGAGGCTTTATCGAGTTCGACCTCTGGGACCGAGGGAAAATGCGGCACATCAGGAGTATTCATATCAGCGAGCGCGTAGTCCAGAGAACGCTCTGCGACAAGGTAGTCAACCCTACTCTCAAGCCCTCGTTCATCTACGACAACGGCGCGAGCACGGAGAACAAAGGTATCGACTTCGCCCTCAACCGTCTTACCTGTCACCTGCAAAGGCACTACAGGAAGCACGGCCAGGACGGGTATGTCCTGCTCTTTGACTTCTCCAACTACTTTGCGAACGCCCAGCACTGGCCTGTCAGCAGAGAACTCGCAAAGCGGATTCATGACGTACGAATCAGGGCCCTCGCAAATGAGTGCCTTGATAACTTCGGCCCGGTCGGATACGGCCTGGGAAGTCAAATCTCCCAGACTGCCGCGCTCATGCTGCCGAACAAGCTCGATCACTTTATAAAGGAAAAGCTCGGCATTAAGGGCTACGCAAGGTACATGGACGACGGTTATCTGATTCACACGAGCAAAGAGTACCTGCAAAAGTGTCTCGTGCAAATGCAGGAGGTCTGTGCGTCTCTCGGTATCATTCTGAACACGAAGAAGACGAAGATCAAGCGGCTCAGCGAGGGTTTCAAGTTCCTGCAGGTTCGTTTCAAGTTGACTGAGACCGGGAAGGTCCTTCGCAAGATGAGCTATGAGACCATTAAGAAAATGCGGCGCAAGCTCAAGAAGTTCAAACTCTGGAACGAGGTCGGCCGAGTCGTGAAGATCGGCGGTAAGTTCATCCGCAAAATCTTTCCGCTCTCTGATATTTGCGGGGCTTATGAAAGCTGGCGCGGACACATGAAACGCGGCAACAGTTTCCATGCCGTTCAGCGCATGGACCTGTACTTTAAGAAGTTGTTCGGGTTCCACCCGAATAATAAAACGGAATGGAGGAAAGCGCTATGTACCTAATCACGAACTCCGCAAAGCTCATTGTGGAAATCTGCAATCACCCCTGCTACGTTCGCAGGCAGTCTAACGGCGTCGTTATTCTCAGCGACCAGGAGCACGCTGACGCGATCTATTCTAACGACTCCGATACCTTCTGGCCTATTGAGCGCGTCGGCTATCTCTGCGACAGTCACACCCTCGTTGAGGTCGAGAGCGTCCCCAATAATGTAGTCGCCGGCTACTACTTCTACCACGCCGGAGAGTTCTACACGACCGAGGCGAACCTAAGCGCTCTGGCGAAGGCGAAGACCCCTGAGCTCGCGAATATCGTCTTTGTAAAGCTGGCCGAGACGGAGCAGCTGGACGATACTACCTTGACCGAGCACGCTGAACAGTTCCCGGCCTGGGCTTACCCCGTAAGCTACGCCGCGAAAGCAATCTGTACCTATGAGGGCAAGCTCTACCGCTGCAACCAGGCGCATACTTCCCAGGCTGACTGGACGCCGCCCTCTGCCGCAAGTCTCTGGAAAGAGATCGGAGACCCCCGAGCTGAGTTCCCGGAATGGTCTCAGCCCCTCGGCGCGCACGACGCCTATAATCTCGGCGACAAGGTGTCGCACAACGGCAAGAAGTGGGTCAGCACTGCCGCAAATAATGTTTGGGAGCCTGGTGTGTATGGTTGGGAGGAGGTAGTATGACGATCTATCAATGGCTCTGCCTCCTCGGCGCTCCGGCGCTGATCGCGGCAGTATTCAAGTATCTGCACTCGCTCGTTAAGAAGAACGCCACTGACACGGCCGCAGTGAAGGCGGGACTGCAGGCTCTGCTCAGGGCGCAGATGATTAACGACTATAACAAGTGGGACGACCGCGGCTATGCGCCGATCTACGCAAGAGAGAACTTTGAGAATTGCTGGAAGCAATACCACTCTCTCGGCGTCAACGGCGTTATGGACGACCTTCACAACAAGTTCCTCGAGCTGCCGGTCCAGCCTCCGGATGCGAACTAAAAAACGAGAGTTCTCTAAAGTACTGATCGCCTCAGTAGGAGCCGTTACGCTTGTCGTGACGGCTTTTACTTTGGCGGTCGTATGGAGAACCGGCGACACTTCGCCGCTCGCCTACCTAATTCCCGCCGTCTTTGCCGAGCTGGCGACTGCTACCGGCTTTTACTACAGCAAGGCAAAGGCAGAAAACCGAATCAAGCTCCGCAAGAAGTACGGAGCTGATATTTATAACGACTCAAAGGAGGTATAACCTATGCTGGAATGTTTGACTCAAAACCTTATCAATATCGGCTGGGCAATGCTGATCTTCCTCGCTGCGTACCTCGCGAACGTGGCTTTCTCCCTTTGGTATAATATCAAGATTCTGCATGAGCCCTTTGACCGAGACAAGCTGACCGCCAGCGGCCTGAAGATTCTGACCTTCGTTGTCGGGCTGACGCTGCTCTGCGCGTCGATCACCGCGCTGCCGCTATTTGCTACTCAGGTCGGCTGGGCAATTCCTGAGGAGTACTCTGACCTTTTCGCTGACCTCGTGATTATCGGCTCTGTGCTGCTCGTCTCCTGCAAGTATATTAAAGAAGCCTACACTAAGTTCGTTGCAATCCTAAATGACAAGGGAGGTGCTGAAGTTGAGCAACAGTAAACTTATCTCTTATACGAAAATCTCTCCGAACAGGACAAGCCCCAGAAATCACAAGATCGACACCGTGACTATCCATTGCGTGGTCGGCCAGTGCTCTGTGGAGACTCTGGGCAATATCTTTGCGCCTACCTCCAGACAAGCGTCCTGCAACTACGGTATCGGTGCAGACGGCCGTATCGGTATGTACTGCGAGGAGAAGGACCGTTCCTGGTGTTCCTCCAATGCCGCAAATGATAATCGTGCGATCACGATCGAGGTCGCCAGCGATACCAAACACCCTTACGCGGTCAACGCCAAAGCCTACGCCGCTTTGATCGACCTGCTCGTTGATATTTGCAAGCGCAACGGCATTCCGCGCCTTGTCTGGTCGACCAGCAAGGCCGACCGCGTGAACCACAAGAACGGCTGCAATATGACCGTACACCGCGACTACGCCAATAAGTCTTGCCCTGGTGAATATCTCTACTCCAGGCACGCCCAGATCGCCTCCGAGGTCAACAAACGCCTCGGGAGTACAGATACCAGGCCCCAGCCTGAAAAGGTCCTGTACCGCGTCCAGACTGGCGCGTTCCGCAATAAGGCAGGTGCCGAGGCGCTGCTCCAGCAGGTCAAGGCTAAGGGCTTTGATACTTATATGGTAAAGGTCAACGGCCTGTATAAGGTTCAGGTCGGTGCGTTCGCGCAGAAGTCCAATGCGATCGCTATGGCAGCCAAGCTGAAAGCCGCCGGCTTTAGTACCTATGTCGTCTCCGGAGGCGGTAAGTCTGTCGAGGAGATCGCTCGCGAGGTTCTCCAGGGCAAATGGGGCAACGGCGCAGATCGTAAAGCCCGGCTTGAAGCTGCCGGCTACGACTACGCAAAGATTCAGGCAAAAGTAAATACGCTCGTCTAATTAAAGAGGCCGAGGCCGTTCCTTCGTGGAACAGCTTCGGCCTCTTTTACTATTTGCGGTAGAACCGCATAGGAAACTCCGCAGAATCCCGGCGGTTTAGCGCGCTCCCTTTTATTACCAAACACGGTACAATAATAATGTCAGGTGGATAACCCTGGCAAATAAAAGAGCCCCCGTTGTTCCAGCAACGAGAGCTCAGAAAGGAGGAAGCGCCTATGAGTGAGGGCTTCACCCCGGACGGCTATTACGCCGCCTGCGTTGATGGAACCTGGATAACCTTCATCTCCTATGAAGAGTATCTTGAGTACCTAACCGACTAATCAACGCGCACTTGAGAGCCTGGCCGGCCGCAAGGCCGGCTGGGTTCGAGAGTGTTCATATATTATACCGCGTTCCTTTGGAAAAGTAAACACCGTAAGAACTGCATACTGAAAGCAGTAAAACCTCGGTTGTTTCGTCGGCTCCCAAAAACAGTAACTTGCGGCATAATAAATAATGTCAGGCGGCAATCCCCAAGGGCTACAGATAAGAGCTGTGCGATGAAAGCAAGCGGCAAAGCTACGGTACTGAAGGTTTTAAGACCCCTCACTAAAGCAGAGCGCCCTCAGGTCTTTACGGTATTTGAAACAGAGAATATGCTGAGCGCCTCTCCGCATGCTCGAGTGACATTGACCTGTAGAGAAAACGCAAACCGCTGGACAGGCTATATGGAAATCAGTGCCTACTCTGATGGAAAAAGAATTCCTGTGGCTATCAATCGCAGAGAGTACACCATGAACGCGAACGCCGACTTTTCTCAGTTCGCTGTAACAATGTGAGGAGGTGAAAGTGTGAAATACCGTTTTAATTGCGGCGACCGTGTTCGCATTCGCAGCTCGGAGTGCGGTAGCGAAGGCGCGAAGGCACATGCGGGCAGGGTGGTTACAATTAAGTGCCGCTGCCCATTTACATGGGCCTACGAGCTTGTAGAGCTTGAGGGCCTTTGGAAAGATAACTGCTTTGAGGAGATTCACTAATAAAAAGCAAGCGTTTCTGCAAGTAAGTTAGCAAATAACTTAACTTCGCTTGCAGAAACGCAAGTTTTTCATCAATTTACTTTATCAATCTACTGTATTAAAGGAGGAACCTATGGCTAAACGAGTAGGGTCGCAGAGCTACCAGCCCTTTATCAAGCTCTATCGTGAGCTTACATACCGCTGGACTCCCTGGGAAGTCTGGCAGGACTTCGTTACAATGTTCGCTTGCTCGATCTCGAATGCAGTCGAGAAGCTGCACTTTGATGATCGCGAGGCGATGTACCTCAAGCGAATCCAGAAGTACAACGCCAAAGAGCAGGAAATCTTTCCGCAGCTCGCAGCAGAGGTTGTGCTTGCCCTGGAGAAGAATCCAGAGCAAGACTTCCTCGGTAAAATCTTTATGGAACTCGGCTTGAGTAACGACTCCGGCGGCCAGTTCTTTACTCCGTACAACGCCTGCCAGATGATGGCTGAAATGACTATCGGCAACGTTGTGCCGCAGGTTAAAGAGCGCGGCTACATTACGATCAATGACCCAGCCTGCGGTGCTGGCGCGACCTTGATCGCCGGAGTTCATGCCGCAGCTAAACCGCTTATGAAGGCCGGTTTCAACTGGCAAAACCATATTCTTGTCACCGCGCAAGACATTGACTACACCGTTGCGCTGATGTGCTATATCCAGCTTTCGCTGCTCGGCGTGGCCGCTTATATCAAGGTAGGAAATACCTTTACCGAGCCTATGTGCTCAAAAGATACCCTGGAGAACTACTGGTTCACACCCATGTACTGCTCCGAGGTATGGACGATCAGACGGCTTTTCAAGGGCAAGACGCTCTTATAAGCAAATATATTTAGGAGGTTTTTATTATGGCAACTATTACAACGAAAGAGACTCGCATGTTTGACTGGCGTAACCCCGGCGTGCTCAAAGTCGGCGACGAGATCACCGAGACCCTGGAAGACGGCCGCGAGGTTGTGTTCGTCGTCATGGACTACGGCGTGATCGGTTTGAAAAGTCTGCTTGGCTGGCACCAGATGAATAAGACTTGGACCAACAAGGGTGGCTGGCTCGCCAGCGACATGCGTCGCTACCTCAACGAGGAAGTTATTGAGCTGCTGCCCGATGACCTGCTCGCCGCAATCAAGTCGCGCAAGTTCGGTGACGAAGAAGATCGCCTCTGGCTTTTCTCTGAGGTCGAGATTTTCGGTGAGCATATCTGGGGCGCCGGTGACGAGGGCGACAAGCAGCTCGAGTACTTCAAGAACCCGATCAACCGTGTCAAGTTCGATGAGGACGGAGATGCGCATTGGTGGTGGGAGCGTTCTCCTTTTGCGAGCAACTCCAACTACTTCTGCATTGTGAACAGCGTTGGCGCCGCCGCCAGTAGCTACGCCAACCTCTCCGGCGGCGTTTGCTTCGGCTTCTATATCTAATCTGCTATCTATGAATCCGCGGGGCCTTGTGCCCCGCGGAGAAAGGAGAATACCCTTATGGGATTGAAAGACTTGAGAGAGGCAAGGAACCTCTCACGCGCTGAACTGTCAAAGGTCAGCGGTATCCGCTATCAGAAAATCCGCGACATTGAGGTTGGCATTATCAAGCCGGAAAACATTACCCTCAAGACCGCGGTCAAGCTGGCGCAGGCCCTCGAGTGTGACCCTGCCGAACTGATGAAACCTGATCGAGAGGTGAGCGCTGAGTGATTATTGACGGCAAAGCCGCCGCGGCTGAGATCAAGAACTCTCTCCGCGGCGCAAAAGCAAAGCTCGCAGTTCTTATGGTCGGAGAAGACCCTGCCTCTTCGGTATATGTTCGCAATAAGGAACGCGCCTGCGCAGAGGTCGGGCTCCAGTCCTGCTCTCGCAGGCTACCTGCTACCGCAACGACCGAAGAAGTGATCGCGTCAGTCAAGGAGTTGTGCCGCTGGGCGGACGGCGTTCTCGTTCAGCTGCCGCTTCCCGATCATATTGACGCGAAGAAGGTTCTCGGCGCAATACCGCCGGAGAAAGACGTTGACGGCTTCCACCCGAACAACCTCGGTCGCCTTATGATCGGAGAGGACGGTCCTGTTCCCTGCACTCCGGCCGGTATCATGCGCCTCCTGGGAGACGTAACCGGAAAGCATTGCGTCGTAGTTGGTCGCAGCAATACTGTGGGAAAGCCTCTTGCACTTATGCTGCTGCAAGCGGACGCGACAGTTACAGTATGTCACTCCAAAACGAAAGACCTTGCCGTCTTCACCAGACAGGCCGACGTGCTGATCTCCGCAGTAGGTAAGCCCTGCTTTATTACTGCGGATATGGTGAAGCCTGGGGCGATCGTCATCGATGTAGGAATCAATCGCACGGCAGAGGGTAAGCTCTGCGGCGATGTGGATTTTGGTCCTGTATCAGAGATCGCCTCGGCGATCACCCCTGTACCTGGTGGCGTGGGCCCTATGACCGTCGCAATGCTTCTGGAAAATACTGTGCGTACTAAAAGCGGTAAAACCGCATAGAAAACTCCGCGGAATCCCGGCAGTTTAGCGCGCTCCCATTTCTTACTGATTGCGGTAAAATATAATTGTCAGTTGGAAAACAATGGAAAACTTCAAGGAGGCAATTACAATGAAGGATATGACTATCGTACTTAATAAGAAGATCATCAACAAGGAGACCAACGAGGTCCGCCTGGTCGTCAGCATTGATGAAGCGGAGCGCAAAATCTTTTCTGTTCCCGCTAACGAGCCTGACGCTGAGCCGACCCGCATGGCCGCAGCGAGCTTTGACCGCCGCTGGAAACTCTACGAGGAAGCTGAGGTCCCCGAGACCAACGAGGCTGAAACTCCTGAGACCGAGGCCCCCGAGATGAAGATGTCCGACGTCGTTACTAAGCTCGAAGGCCTGTTCGACATTCTGAATCGCGTGTACTTCGAGAACGCACTGCCGAAGCCGGTCATCACTGTTCAGTCTACGCCCAAAGCGTACGGCCACTGCTCCACAAAGAAAATCTGGTCGAACGATACCGCAGGTCAGTACGAGATCAATATCGGTGCGGAATACCTCAACCGTCCGTCCGCAAACACTGCGGCAACGATGTGCCACGAGATGGTCCACCTCTACTGCCTGGTGAACGATATTGCGGACACCTGCCAGAAGGGCCGCTACCACAACAAGACCTTCAAGGCTGAGGCTGAGGCCCGTGACCTGGAGATCGGGTATGACCGTACGGTCGGCTACTCTCTGACTGAGCCGACCGAGGCCTTTAAGAAGACGCTTGAGGACAACGGCTTTGTGCTGGAAGTTCCTTTCGCCAGAGTTGCTCCTAAGCCTAAGGCAAAGGCTGAGCGCGAAAAGGCCCACAAGTATGTCTGCCCGATCTGCGGTCAGGAAGTCAAGACCACTGCTGACCTGAGTCTGATCTGCGGAGTCTGCGAGGTCCGTATGGAGCGAGCCGATTAAAACAAGCCCAGAACAGCCCGTATCGCGTCCAATCTTATCAGAGGGTAAATCTAAGGGCCTTGCTGGTAAAACGCGATACGGGTCGTCCGGGGCACGTTGGGGGGAGTAATATGAAAGATGAAAGACACGTCTTCTTTGAAGATGTGCGTGAGAAGGCGATCACTGCGAGGAGCTCTAAGAAGAAGCCTCACAGGGGCGGGTGCCGAATCCCGCAGTACACAGCAAAGGAGATAAGAGAAATGAGCGGACCAGTTCATAAGATCGACCTGGGTAAGCCTATCGCTTACGCAGACTTTAAGGCACAGCCTGAGACCCTGCAAAAGGAGTACGTGAAGAACATTCTTGCGAACTATAAAGTAGGAATGTCCGCGATCGCCGAGCTGCTGGGCGTTCCTGTCTCGACCTGTACGTCCAGACTTCACAAGCTGGGGTTCAGCTTCCCGAGAGGCTTCAAGCCTATTCGTGAAGACCTGGAAAGGTTTAGAGAGGACTTTGGTCTGACCGAGCGCGTTGCGCCGACAAAAAAAATGACTTTGGAGAACGTGCAGCTCTGCTTTACTGGAATCCTCGACGCGGGGCAGCTTGCAAAGCAGCTTAGGGCCTTCGTCCCTGAAAATCAGCTTTGCCGTATCTCCATTGCAGTCGAGGTAGTCGAGCCCGAGCCCTCTGCTACCGAGCCTGCTACCATGGAAAGTACTTGACGTATAAGGCTTTTTGGCTATTGGTAGTACTTGTAGTCGATAAAACTCAAAAAGATTTTCTGAAAAAGTAAAGGGACAGAGAGCGCAATCACCTTGCCCCCTCGCATTATACGTATATATAGGAAATCTTCGTTCCGTTGACTACATCGACTACCAGAAGAAAAAGAGCAAGCCATTACAGCTTGCTCTTGATCTGGGCCGCAAGTACGAACCCATAAGACAAGGCAATAATTGCCGTCTCAGGGGTTCGACTTGGGATCAAATTGGTGGACCCGAAGGGGATCGAACCCTCGACCTTACGGATGCGAACAAGCCCCTGAAACTTTTTTCGAGCATTTCCGGCCATTTTTAGCTGTTTCGGCTCCGCTCCACTTCATCTTTGGGCCTCTTTGACCATGCTGTTTCCGTGTGGTCCGGGGCGGTGTGTGGTGTGGTCTGTGGTCAGAAACGCTCCCCAGCCCTTGCCGGTGTCTTTTGCCGACAGGGACGGGGAGCGTTTTTCATATCTCTGACTGTCTGCATTGTACCTCTGAGAGCAGAATGAAGCAAGTCATTTCTGTGCCATCCGCAGCTCAGAAAATTGGGGGACAGTAAACAAAAAAGCTCCCGGAGGCAAAACTACCTCAAAGCAGAGTAGGCCGCATTTCATATTCTTGATTGACAAACGCATATTATTAATGCGAACAATATTTCGTGTGTTGGTTTTATTATAGCTGGAATAACAGTTCAAATTAATAAACTTTTATGAAAAATCGTTCGTCGCAGCAGGAGTACAACACAAAGAGGTGCCCTTATGGGATTTAAGGAGCGGCTGAAGGAGAAGAGATTTGCAGCCGGATTAACACAGACGGAATTTGTAGAAAGAGTTTCTGTAACGACGAGGACAATATAAAATTATGAATTAGGCTCAAGAAGACCAGGCAACATGAAGGTGATCGGGGATATTGCAACCGTGCTCAACACCACAGTTGACTATCTACTCAATCATGCTGACATCCATTCAATGGAGACGTGCCAAAAAGGTGGTTTTAAGGCGGAGCAGCACCTTGATGAACTGGTTGGAGAGGTGACTGACTTGTTTACCGGTGGCCAGCTCTAGGAGGATGCGCTGGAGCGAGCTATGCGTGCTCTCAGTAATACCTATTTGATCGCGAAAGTGAAAAAGAAAAAATACTGCTAGTCTAATAGCAAGATTCCCCCGTCCAGGTATCCCGCTTATATAGATGGCTCATCATTGCATATCTGGGATTTTGGATAAATCTGCAAGCCTGTTCACGATGAAATTATGACGAGTGGTTTTGATAAGGATACATGATCTATATGAATCTTATGTCTATCATGTGTGCTGATGCTCAAGGACAAGAACGCATTCTTGCTTTTTTCTTAGAAGTCACTTGCCCAAAGTCACCACGAAACCGGAAAAAACATATTACAGGCACAGCCATGCTTTCTGCGATTTTGAGTGAATGTGGTGTTGTTGCATATTATAACATGGATCATTTGGTTTGTTTGGGGCACTTCCGATAAATGAGAGAGGAGCTGCCAAACACGGAACAGGTGTGCGCCTATTGTAAGTTCGCGGGCAATCGGGCATCTCTTCCAAAGTGTACAGCGTGGGATTAAAGAGTGTTTCAAACAGATTGTCCAGGGAGCTTTGAGATTGGGACTCCTGATTCTCATGACCGATGCCTCCTTCGATTGTGATGGGCCATGGTAACACCTCACACGGTTTAAATTTTATGAGCCAGCATATTTTTCTACATTCCGGGTCAAGGTATCTCTGATTTTTCCCGCAGCCATTGAGGCTCCAGCAGCTCCACGTTGTCGGCGTATTGCAGGGCAAAGAGCTTGACGCCCTCGGCGGCAATGGACATGGTGATCTCGGTGAGTCCCTGGCTGTTGGGCTGCGTGTACTGGGGCACGCTGCCAAAAAAGTCCACCAGGGTGTTGAGAATCCGCTCGTGGCAGCGCATACAAACATAGGTTTCCTTGCCGGGATACATGCCCGGTGTGCGGTCCTGGTACTGGGCTGGATCAAAGTCCTTGAGAGGCTCAAAGGTTTCGGGAAGAAGCTCCACATGCAGGCTCAGGTCGGTGCGCAGATTCATCATGCTGCGATGGCGGCAGACCAGGTAATAGTTGCCGTTGGACCACATCAGGGCATAGGTGGAGACGGTGAGCTGGCTGTTTTTTGCCTGCTCCACCAGCTTGGGCTGCCAGCACCGTTCGGAACAGATCAAGCGGTACTCCCCGTAAGTGATCTTCACCTTCTGGTGTTCCCGGATGGCCTAATCCAGCTGATTGATCAGGGCAAACTGCTGGGGATTTCCCCCTGTTTGTAGACAAAACGGCTGGGGATATACGTTGCAGGCCGGGACCGCAGTCGGTTGGGTGCGTCCAGAAACTTCTGCGTCTGATTCTGGGAGATGTGGGGATAGACCTACACCAGGTCGGCAAAAATCCACCATTCGCCCTCGGTCAGGGGATTGTCCAGATAGTAGTAACGGGTGGTCTTGTTGTGCTGAGACGTCTGCTCCGCCTCCCACTTGTCATAGGGGATATAGCGGTACCGGCCTGTGACGCTTTTCTTTCGGCCGACACAGCGCAGCTGGAAGGGAAAGGTTTTCAGATTGAAAGCACTTTGTTTTTGAGGAGGTTGTCTACAGAGGAGTAGGTGGGGGCCTCAAACGGGGAAATGGTGAGGTCCAGAGCTACATCCTGGTGAAGCACCGTTCCATCGTAAACTTCCAGAACGACATGGAGGGCATTCTCCGTCTGATAGACGCTGGTGCAGGCGGGGGCGTCCTGATGAACCAGGGGGTCAGAGGAGAACAGCTCCAAAAGGTTGGAGACCTGGGTCAGGATCCGGTTCACCGTGGCACGGGAGGGCGGCTGCTCCCTATTTTGAAGATAGTGACAGATCTCGCCCACACTCAGCGGATACTCCCGGGAGGCGTGGAGCCGTAGCACTGTCCAGATGGCCTCCAGACTTTGGTAGGGGTTGCTGTACATCTTGCGTTCGTTTTTCTTAGATTTTTGTTCCTATTCTTCCATATCAAAGGAGCCTCCTGCCTGCACGGACTGAACCGTGCAGTTTTCGTATTCCGATTTCCGCGCCATCGTTGTGCGGGTTAAAAATTGCCACAGCCGCTGCTCCAGAGGTGCCTGGGTATGTTGCTCAGAGCGCCTGGCCGGACTCCAGCTTAGAGCGGTCAATGGTGTAAATTTTTGCAGGACGGCCCCGGAAATTGAGCTGCCGGTTATACTCCACTCGGGCCAGCCCGCCCTCCTCCAGCTTTTTCAAGATGCGGGAGGCGCTTCGAGTAGTGACGTTGAGGAAGAAGGATAGCTCCTCGGAGGAGAGGGTATTTCCCTGCTTTTGCTGAATGATGTACAAAATTTTATTTAGATACAAGGGGGAGATGCCCACCCGCTCGCTGATTTGAATCAGATTTTTGTCGGGAATGTCGTTGTAAACCATTCGTTGTGTGCTGGAAAGGGGTCCGATCATGACATTGTTCTCCAGGGAAATGAAGGTGGCGCAATCCCCATACAGGGTGGCCTGCTTTAAGGCGCGCAGGCCGTTTTGATATGCCTCGGATATATTTCCGGCGCTGCCCCAGCCGATACAGATGGGGACGGAGAGTTTTTCCGTCAAAAAGGAGATCAGGGGACAGGTGGTGTATTGCTGGGTGAGTTCCTTCAGGGTGGAGGTATTGGAGGTGATCTCAAAGCGGTTGGGGAGTCGGTAGGTCAGGAAGGGCATCCCGGACTGGCGGTTGAACTGCTGCAATCGCTCCCACAGGGTCTGCTGCTCCTGCTGAGTCAGTGTTTTGGGCACATCAATCAGAGCCACGCAGGCCGCCGCCGCCCGCATTGCGCTGGCGTCCAGCTGGTGCAGCAGATCCTGATAGGTCTCCAGCATGGTCTCCTGGGAGGGATACAGATATTGATGGCGGATACTGTGGGTATCAAAATAGGAGCCCATGCTGGCAAAGCGGGTCACCAGCAGGTCAATGGTCCCGCTGTCCCACAGCTGCTTATAGTATTCCTGGAGGGGGACATACCAGTCCGGAGCATCCACATTGGGCCAGTCAATGGGGGCGGTGCCCAATCTGGGGGCATCCTCCTGTAAAAAAATGGACTTGAAATCCACGGGGACCTGGGGGCGGTCAAAATAGACGCGGGTGAAGTCCAGCCCCGGGTGTTGAATGGCCAGAGCGGCGATGGCCTTGTAATAGTCCACGGGGGAGAGGTCAAAGTACGCGTGGGGCACATCAGCCACCTGAGGAAAAAATTTCCGAATGACATTATAGGGGTAAGAGCCACTGAACAGCAGAGCATCAAATTTTCCCTGGTTTTCCTCGTACAAAAAACGGAGGTGGTCCGGGGAAGTATAGGGCAGATAAGTGATATAGCTGCGCTGAGAAAGCAGGTCATTGAGCTTTAAAATCCGCTGCAGGGACAATTCGTTGGTAAATACTCCGATGGAATACATGCTGGCTGCCTCGTTCCTTCCAAATTCTGCATACAACATTCTGCTTTCATTATAATATAGCTGTTCCACCAGAGCAACCCATTTTGCCCGGGGGACAAATATTGAGGAATTGACAAAAAAAGATTCAAGATATGACAGGAAGAGGGGGAATATAGAAATAATTAGCGGAGAAAACCCAGATAAAGACAAGAGAGAGGTGTAGTGGTTTGTTAAAAATGGAGAATACAGAAAGAAGTGAATAATAACTTGACAGCACTTGCATTTCTTTTTTATACTAAAGCAAGATTTCCGAATAGTGTCTTTAAATGTCTTAAATAAATTCAAAATATTCGGGAACCAATGAACAGAGGGTGAAAGGAGTGAGGACAGATGAATCACCAGAAGAGTCAGGCCCTGGATGCCATTGACCGGAATCGGGAGCTGCTGTGCCGCGTCAGCGACCAGCTGTGGGAGCATCCAGAGGTGGGCTTCCATGAGAAGTATGCCGCCGAACTGTACTGTGACACGCTGGAGGCCCTGGGCTTTCAGGTGGAGCGGAATTTGGCGGGGATTCCCACCGCGTTTTCCGGCACCTATGGAAACGACGGCCCGGTGATCGGCTTTCTGGGGGAGTTTGACGCGCTGCCCGGCTTGAGCCAGGTGGAGGCCGCGCTGGAGAAAATCCCGGCGCAGGAGTCGGCTCCCGGCCATGGCTGTGGCCACAACCTGCTGGGTGTGGGGTCGCTGGCTGCGGCCGTTGCGGTGAAGCAGTATCTTCAGGACAATCATCTGCCGGGGACGGTCGTGTTTTTCGGTTGTCCCGCAGAGGAGGGGGGCTCCGGCAAGGGCTTTATGGCCCGGAGCGGAGTGTTTCAACAGGTGGATATCGCCTTTAGTTGGCATCCCGGAGAGGTCAACAGCGTCTCCACTGAGGGAACCATGTCCAACTATCAGATCTGCTACCATTTTCGTGGGGTCTCCGCCCATGCGGCCATGTCTCCCGAGCAGGGGCGCAGCGCGCTGGATGCGTTGGAGCTGATGAACATAGGGGTACAGTTTTTGCGGGAACATGTGCCCACCGATACACGGATCCACTACGCCATCACCGACACCGGGGGAAGCGCTCCGGGGACGGTCCAGCCCTACGCTCAGGCGGTGTATCTGTTGCGTGCCGTACATCCCCAGCAGCTGATCGACCTCTACGACCGGGTCAATAAAATTGCCCGGGGCGCGGCGATGATGACCGATACGACGGTGGAGATCGAGTTTATCAAAGCCTGCTCGAACGTGGTCATCAACACCGAGCTCAACCGCCTGATGCAGAAAAATCTGGAGCAGGTGCCGCCTGCCGGATTTGACGAGGCCGATCTGGAGCAGGCCCGGCGGTATCAGCAGACCTTCCCCAAGGGGAAGACCTACTACGACTCCCTGGTGGACGAGGTGGAGGACCCCCAGATGCGCGAGGAACTGCAGGCCAGGGCCGACGAGCCCATCCACCGGGTGGTGATGCCGCTGGCCCGGGAGCGCCAGGGCTTTGTGTCCTCGGACGTGGGCGACGTCAGCTGGAACTGCCCTGTGGCTCAGATCAACGCCGCCACCATGCCCGCCGGAGTGCCCATGCACTCCTGGCAGATGGTCGCGGTGGGAAAGACCCCCATGGCGAAGAAGGGAATGCTCTATGCGGCCAAGGTGATGGCGGCGTCCGCCATCGACGCCCTGGAGGACCCCGAAATCATCCGGCGGGCCAAGGAGGAACTGTTGCGCCGTACCGGCGGCAAGACCTACCAGCCCCCCATCCCGGCAGAAATCCAGCCCAAAATTCCCCGGGATCTGTTTCAGACACCCTAACCGCGTTGGCATAGAAGACATCTTGCATACGATTTGAGTACACACACAAAAAAGAGTAGGGAGAAATCGTTATGACCCAAATTACCATTTGTCTTGTCCTCTTTGTGGCGATGCTGGTGTTGTTTTTCACCAACAAGCTCCCCATGTCGTTTACCGCCCTGGGCGCCATGATCCTGCTGGTGTTTACCGGCTGTCTGGACGCCAAAACGGCGGTCGCGACCTTCGGAAGCTCCACAGTCGTCACCATGGCGGCCATGTTCGTGGTGGCCGCCGGCCTGAGCCGCACACAGATGATCAACCACATCACCAGGCTGCTCTATAAGATCACCGACGGCTCTTTCACTAAGGTGCTGGCGTGTTATATGCTGGTGACCTGCCTGCTGGGCCAGTTTGTTCCCAGCATCGTGGCGCTGTTTGCCCTGGTGCATCCCCTGGTGCAGAGCATGTGCGACCGTATGAACATTAGCCCCTCCAAGATGATGTATCCCATTGCGGTCGCCACCGTCTCCACCAGCTTCATCGTTGAGCCCATCGGCCCCTATGCCGCCTGGTATGTGACCCAGAACGGATTTATGGAGTCCTATGGCTGGACCGGGACCCAGCTGAATATGTGGAGCGAGACCAGCGTCTTCCTGCCTGTGGGCATCCTGACGCTGCTGTGGGCCATCTTCGTCATGCCCCGTATGCTGCCCGACCAGCCCGAGCGCCCCATTTCCGCCATCGGCGGGCGCAAGCTGCAGGAGAAGGAGCCTCTGAGCCCCGTGCGTGAGGTCCTGGGCTACGGCGTGTTCGCAGTGGTTATCATCTGCCTGATGCTGGGCTTCTCCTCCTGGCAGGTGACCCTGGCTGGCGCCATCGTTCTGGTTGTTACCGGCGTTCTCACCGAGCGCGAGGCCATCGACAACCTCAACCTGAGCACCGTGCTGCTGTATGTGGGCGTGTCCGCCTTCGGCGAGGGTCTGGCCCAGACCGGCGCGGCCGAGATGGTCGGCGACGCCATTGCCAAGGTGCTGGAGGGCGTGACCAACGGCTATATCATTGGCTTTGTGTTCTACATGGTCAGCTTCCTGATGACCTCTCTGCTGTATAACCGCGCGGTGAGCACCGTGCTGACCCCCGTGGCTGTGATCACCTGCACCTCCATTGGCTGCGATCCCAGAGGTCCGGTGATCCTGTGCGCCCTGGCTACCATGTCCTCTCTGATCACCCCCATGGCCACCGCTGTGGTGCCCATGGCCATGGACGCCGGCGGCTACAGCGCCAAGACCATGTTCAAGGTGGGTATCCTCCCCGGTATTCTGCGCGGCGTTGTGGGCACGCTGATTGCCATGACGCTCTTCCCCATGTAAATTAAAGCAATTTCGGAAAGGAGCCGCCATGGAATCAACGTTCTGTGACGGCTCCTTGCCATATCCGCCGGCGGGAGAGAGGCGACGGAACCAGACGGAACAACGAGGAAAATAGGGGGGACTGACATGACGTCAAGCTTATTTACGGAACTGCTGAAGGCAGTGGCCATCTTAGGGGTATTTCTGCTGATCGGAGCCTTTCTGCGGGCGAAGGCCCCGTTTTTTAGAAAACTGCTGCTGCCCGCCTCTGTGATCGGGGGATTTCTGGCCCTGATCGTGGGCCCGCGCGTGCTGAATCTGATACCCTTTTCGGAGGACTACCTGAATACGTGGTCCCTGCTGCCTTCCATTCTGATCGTACCCATTTTCGCGGCGGCTCCCCTTGGCAACGGCATGGGGGCAGACCGGGCCCGGAAAAAGAAGGGCCTGCTTCAGTATGGCCCGTCTGTGCTTTTGATGTGCGCGCTGTTTTCCACGGTGAGCTGTCTGCAAGGTGTAGTGGGATACGGGGTCAACCTGGTGTTTACCGCCATGGGGTGGGATCTCCACCGCACCTTTGGCTGGGAATTGAGCCAGGGGTTTGCGGGGGGACACGGTACGGCCTCGGCCATCGGTGGTATTCTGCAGGACTTTCAGCTGGACTACTGGAGCACTGCCCAGAGCGTGGGCGTCACTATGGCCACCGTGGGGCTGCTGGGCGGTATGCTCATTGGCATCTGGATGATCAAACGGGCCAACGACCGGAAGGAGATCGCCGGCTTTGACGCAGGCGTGATTCCGGAGACTACGGCCCGGGGAGTCATCACCGATCCAGAACAGCAGGGGTCCCTTGGGCGGGAGATGTTCCTGAGCTCCTCGGTGGACCCTGTCACGGTACACCTGGCCATTATCCTTCTGGGCTGCGGCATTGCCTACTGGGTGCGCGCCACGCTGGGTGAGATGAACGGGGCGTTTTCCTCCTGTCCGGTCTGGTTTTATGCGCTGGTCATCATGTATGGGATCAATTACTGCCTGTGCAGGCTGAAGCTGGACTGGATGATCGACAAAAAGGTCAAGGCGCGGGTGACGGGACCGATGTCCGATGTGGCGATCTGCGGCGCCATCGCCAGTTGTGACGTCTCCGCCGTGCTGGAGCTGCTGACCCCTATTGCGGTGATGTGCGTGCTGGGTTTTCTGGTCTCCTGGATCACCTTCCCCATAGCCCGGAGGGTCTTCCGCGGCAACTACGCTTTCGAGCGGATGATCGTCTGCTGGGGTGCCAACACGGGGGTCACTATCACGGGTATGATGCTGCTGAAAATCTGTGATCCCGACTATCAGACCCCGGCCCTGGCCGAGTTTTCTATGGGATTTGCGCTGATGAGCATCATCAGCACCGTAACCTCTCCCATCTACTACGGACTGATTGCGGAGGGTTCGACGATGGCAAACCTGATGTTCAATGTGGTGATAGGCGGATTCTATATTCTCATGGGCGTATTGGCCTATCTGGCAATGAGAAGGGCAAAAGCAACCTAGACATCCGGAATGCACCCCCGGCCGCCTTGCGCGACTGAGGGGTGCTGTGCTGTTCCGGCGGGTTCCATTACGAAGAAGGCTATCATGATGCACTTCAATACAGAGAAAGGCTACATGGTCAAGTGTAATGCCCCAGAATACCGCGCCCACCAGGCTGAGCACAAGCGCCTGATTTTTGAGGTCAAGGCCCTATCGATTAATCTGGAGAAGGAGAGTCCTGAGAAAGGGGTGGAGGAGCTGTCTGTCCTACGCAGCCAGTGGGTTCACCATCATATACTTACCTGGGATGTGGCCTTTGCCCACCGATATCTGGAATGGAAGGAGGGGCGGTTCCTCGTCTAAACGCACTTGCTACCATGCAAATTGTGGCAGAGCCAGCCAAAATCTTGCGCCGCAGAAAACAAAAAAGCCTAGAACTACAGCAAAATACAAATAGAGGTCTTCCGGTTCGCTGAACGGGGAAGACCTCTGTTTTTGCTTCAGGACTGATTCAGCCACGCCATAAATTCATCTAAGGTGATGGCTTTGCCGTCGCATTTCTTCTTCATCTCTCTGGCCTGTTCGCTCCAGGTATAGAAAGCGATGTCCGAGATACGTCCCGCCTTGATTCAGGCAAAGCGCTTGTTGTACTCCTTGCGGTACGCCTTGAAAATTGGATCATCGGATTGTTTCTTGGTCCACTGCTGGAAGGCCCCGGCCTCTCGGCAGGTCTGCTGACCTTTTGCCACGGGACGTTCACAGTACTCTGCACTGACCCGGCCAGTCTGGGGGAAGTAGCGGCCGCAGTTCTTACAGCGGCGAACTGTAATGCCTCTCTCCACACAGCTGCGCAGAGAGTAGTCGATCATGTCCAAGATGCTGGAGGAGTACAGGACAGGAGAACACCGCCCGGGTTCCACCGGCTCAAAGCTGAGGGGGATAGGGTGGAATGGAAACAGCCCGGGATCTCTGGGAGCATCAAACCGATAGTTCTAGGATGCCTGAAACTGAGGGTTGCGTCCTGTGCGGTCAATATCCAGAACCAAGTCAAAGAATCGCTGGATCTGCTTTTGGTACAGGGGGAGCTGCTGGGGGACACGTTGCAGAATGAACGATACAGTTGTTATCATCTATCATGGGGAGCCAGTATCAGTGCCAAAGGAGGTCGCAAACTTCCTGGAGCAGGATCGGAAGCGGGAACAGGCTAAGCAAGACCAAAGGCATCTGAACAAAAGTGAGTTTGAAACGGTGCTGTCCGGCTTGTGTTATGTCAGGCGTCCCGTGGAAGATGCGGCGCTCCAGAACCTCCAGCTTGAAACTCTGCGGACAGCTGTGGACAGACTGCTTGGATGACCAGGGCCAGGATCTTATCGGACTCCAATATGGCAGAGAACCGACCATGGAAGAGATCGGCAAGATCTACGGTGTGTCCAAGATGGCGGTATCAAAGCGGCTGAAAAAACTCTACGAAAAGTTGAGGAGCTCTGTCATAGGACAGGGCCCCTCAACTTTTTTCTTTTTCTGGTTTACAAATCTCCCGCGAGTGTCCTTATCAGTGAGGGGCAAAGTTTTCGGCTCTCGAAAACCCAGCTGGATGGCCACAGGCCGGATCGGTCATAACGGAGCTATAAAACCTGTTGTAAATAATTTGTTAAGAAATTAAAAAAACGGTTCTCAAATTGCATTCTCAACCGCTAATAAAGTGAAAGGGTTTTTAAGGACAACTGAATCATCGCACATTTTCTGGTCAAAGGTGTTTCGTTTCAGCGCCGTTTTGTGCAGTAGTAAGATGAGGATGCTTTAACGCTTATTTTTGTGTGACTACCCGATCAAATAGCAAAAACATTTGCTGGATAAGTTAGGAGGTAAAACTTATATGAAGAAATCAGTCTATCAAAGTTACGATGAGCTGCCGCTGTTTTTAAATGCGGAAATGGTGGCGCAGGTGCTGGGCGTATCACCGTCCAGTGGGTATGAACTCATGCATGAACCGGACTTCCCGGTGCTGCGCGTGGGCAGCCGCATGGTGGTGCCCAAGGAAAAGTTCATCCAGTGGGTGGAAGAGCATACCGGAGGTAGTGGATGAAGTACATGGGAAATTTTTTCTCTCTGCCCAATGAGATTTTTCTTCTGGGACTGAGTCCAGGTGAGCTGGCCGTGTACTGCTATCTGCGCCGGTGTGAAAATCAAAAAACGCACCAATGCTGGCCCAGCTACAAAACCATTGGGGAAGCGGTTGGAATGTGTGAGAACACCGTGAGCAGATATGTGAAACGGCTGGAAGAGCGTGGACTGATTGCGGCAGAGCCAACCAAGGTCACAACCAAAGCGGGGGTGACACGCAACGGATCGCTGCGGTTCACGGTGCTGCCGCCGCAGGATGTGATCGCCCGTCACCATGAGAACAAGCTGGAGGAACTGGAGTTAGAAACGGAGCGGCAGAAGATGCAGAAGCTCCTGGGACAGAGCGCAGAGAAAGCCCCGCATGACCCGCTGTGAGGCGCTGTGTGCCCGCTTTGGAACCTAGGCAGAGTCCCTGCCCGCCCGAGCCATTTTGGGCGGATTTGGGCCGCTGTCGGCCGGGAGGAGAGCGCAAGGCGAGGACGAAAAAAGAGGCAGGATAAAGGCAAGGCGTCGCCAACGACGCCTTTGCCGGTCACATCTGCCCGCAGTGCGGGCAGTTTCAGGGGTTTCCGTGGGCGCTGGAAATGGGGTCAAAATCAGAGAGAAAACAGAGTTCTGAGGTCGTTATCCCCCGACGCTTACTCCCACAAGAAAAAAACAGGGGTCAAACCCCAGAAAGGAGCCATTATGAGCAAAAAAGAAAAATTTCCTCTCTACCTGTCGCCGGAGAAAAAAGCCGCTCTGGAACGGCGATATACGGAAGATGGGAGCCGCAGCCTCACCGCATTTATTGAGAATGCCATCGACTTTTATCTGGACTATCTCAGTGCCAACAACGCGGGACTATTCCTCCCAACCTCGGTTCAGTCCTACCTGGACGGCAGGCTGGATCAATTTGAAAATCGCATGGCATCGCTGTTGTTCAAGCAGGCGGTGGAGTTGGACATGGGCATGAGCACGTTGGCTGACTGCATCAATCTGGATGAGGAGTATCTGCGTCGCCGCCGTGCTGACAGCGTTGCCAATGTGAAGCGCACTAACGGCAGACTGCGGTTTGAGCAGATCGTGAGAGATGCCAACGGGAGTGATGATGAATGGCAAGACTGATCGTCAAGAGTCCCTATATCAAGTGCGGCGGCGGTCAAGGTGCAGGTGGCTACATGAAGTACATCGCCACGCGGGAACGGGTGGAGATCATTCCAGATGACCGTCCGCCTACCCGCAAGCAGGAACAGCTCATCACTAAATTGGCAAACGATTTTCCTGACACAAAAAATCTGTTGGAGTACGAGGACTATATCGGTTGTCCCACTAAGGCCGCCGCCTCGTCCTTTATCACTCTGGCCCTGGAGGAGAATTGGTCCCAAGTACAATCCTCTGAGGGCTATGCCAGATACATTGCTACCCGTCCTCGCGCCGAGCGTCTGGGTGACCATGGACTGTTTGGCGATGAAGATGGCGTGGATTTGGACAAGGCCATGTCGGAACTGGAGCACTACACGGGAAATGTGTGGACGCACATCATCTCGCTCCATCGGGAGGACGCGGAGCGCCTGGGCTATAACAACGCCCAGGCGTGGCGTTCTCTCCTGCGTACACACCGCAATGATATTGCTACTGCCATGCAGATCCCGCTCCAGGATTTCCGTTGGTACGCCGCCTTCCATGACGAGGGTAAGCACCCCCATGTGCACATGATGGCGTGGTCGACACAGCCGGGAGAAGCATATCTGACACGGGACGGCATCCGCAATATCAAATCCACACTCACCAATCAGATCTTCAAACAGGAGATGCTCCATCTCTACGAACAGAAGTCTGAAAGCCGGGACGAACTGGTGCGAGAAACACGGAGAGTCATGCTGGAGTTGTCTCAGCAGATGCGTGAGTCAGTCTGTGAACATCCTGAGGCAGAGCGGATGATGCTGGATCTTGCGCAACAGTTGGGTGATGTGAAAGGTAAGAAGTCCTACGGGTATCTTCCGAAAGCATTGAAGAAACAGGTAGATGAGATCGTAGACCAGATGGAGCGGCTGCCGGTTGTGAAAGAGTGCTACCAGAAATGGTGGGACCTGCAGTGCAGAGTAAGTGACTTCTATTCAGAGAAGAAACGCCAGTGTCCGCCGCTGTCTCATCAGAAAGAGTTCCGCGCTATTAAAAACGCGGTGATCCAAGAGGCTGAGCGTATTCGGCAAAATCAAATTTCCTTTGAGGACAAGGAGATGGAGGATGGTGGCGGCTGGGTAGATGACCGGGGACTCACCTGGGCGTGCTGGGAACTGCGAGGGACGATCGAAAATGAGGAACTGCCTCTTGCGGAACGGGATGCTGCAGCAGAAAAGATGGAACAACTGGCCCAAACGGGTGACGTATACGCGCAATATTTTCTGGGACTGTTGTATCGAGATGGCGGACTTCTTGTTCCGGATATAGAGAAAGCCAAACATTGGTTGGAACGGGCAGCAAAGCAGGAGGTCCACGCCGCGCAATACGCCCTAAGCAGATTGCTTCTCTCTGACGATCCGGATGTACATGACCCTGACGAGGGTATCCGCTGGATGAAAGCAGCCGCCAGAAACGGGAATGACTATGCCGCCTATGCACTGGGCAAGGAGTATCTCAGCGGCAAATATGTGGTGAAGAATCCTGGTACAGCAGCGGAGTATCTCCACCAGGCGGCGCAAGCGGATAACCCTTGGGCGCAGTATCTGCTGGGCAAACTGCACCTGATGGGCGAAGGTGTGGAACGGGATGAGAACGCCGCCTACGAGTGGTTCCAGACTGCGGCCGAGCAGGGCCACACCTATGCGCAATTCTTTGTGGACCGGATAGATCAGCAGGAACAACTTGTATCACCAAGCCTGCTGATCTCGGCTACCCGACTGCTCCATCATATGGGGAACATCTTCCGGGACAACGCTCCGCAGGATTCCACCACAAGGGCACCGCATATTGACCACAAGCGGCTCCAGAAACTCAGGGCAAAGAAAATTGCTCTGGGGCACAAGCCGGATGACCATGAGGAGGAGCAGACTATGGGCGGCATGACCATGGGGGGATGGTAAGAGGCGAAAACAAATACAATGGAATAATCAGTGAGCCTCCCACACAGTTGCGGGAGGCTCCATCAAAACTCAAATGAAGATTTCGGTTTCTGTTCCGCCCACATAGAACTCAGCCATGTCATCCAGGCGCAGGCAGGCCAGACGACGGTGGGGAGCGTTCAGGTTACCGCAGCCACAGTCGATGTCGATGATCCCGTTCCCGTGCCAGATAGAGGAATCCTCGTCCATTCTGCCGGTGAGAAATACTGTAGGGGTGTGGCCGACGATGCAGATGGTGTCCGGATAGGGGCTTACGCTGTCTGGTTCCACCCGGCCCCAAATGCGGGTGTCGTGGTCGTCCCCTGGGAAACCGTGGACAAGATGGAATTTTTGATTGCCCACCGTGAGCTCCAGAGCATCCGGTAATTCAGAGAGGAAACGCAGGATGCGGTTCCTCTCCTGGTGCGTGCAGTGGTAGAGCAGCTCTCGGTAGGTGGTCCCTCCGCCGTTCTGCCGCCACAGGTCGCGGGCACCGAATTCGTTGTGGGGGCCGAGGGTGCTCAGACACATCTGCTCATGGTTGCCCAGGAGCATGGTCATGTTGGAGGCTTCCATGATCTGCTCCAGCAGATCGATGCCGCCGGTGCCCCGATCGATCACATCCCCAAGGATGTATAAATGGTCCGTATCAGAGAACCGGATCTGTTCCAGCATTCGGAGAAAGAAATCTCGTTCTCCGTGGAGATCTGCCATGCAGTAGATCATTCGTTACACCTCCCACAGCCAACATAGAGTAACCGCATCTTACCACAGGCTGCGAATCGATACAAGACGGCGCGCAGGACTTGCGCCGCATAAACAAAAGTAGGCGCCGGGCAATTGATAACAAATTGATAACTCGCTGGGATTGGGATGGCTATTGACCAAACCTTGTGGTATGTTGTGTCGCTGATAGGAGGCGGTACACATGAACGATTACATGAGAGCCCTGCACCAGCAGTTCTACCGGGAGCCAGATTTCAGTGAGTTGGAAGAGGACATTGAGAACACCCGCCAGGAAGTGCGTGACTGCCTGGACAAGTTGCAGCGGCGCAGGCTCATGCACCTGGTGGATACCCAAAACCTCCTGCGGGAGGAAACTTCCCTGGCCAGCTTCACCGCTGGATTCAAACTGGCCTGGGGACTGAGCAAAGAACTGGAGGCGGACGGCCTGTACTCCTTCGATGAGGAGGAGACAGAGCGTGCCTGCTGCCAGATGAGAGAGGAGGAATGAAACTATGGGAAAGCGCAGACCATCCGGTGACGGTATGGTCCGAAAGCGGGAAGATGGACGCTGGGAGGGCCGCATCGTAGTAGGGCACAAGGAGAACGGCAAACCTATCTTCCAATATCTATCCGCCAAGACGCAGAAGGAGCTGTTGAAAAAACTCCATCAGAACATCGAGGAATACCGGGATGTGGATCTGAGCGAGAACAGCAAAATGCCTCTGGGGCAGTGGCTGGACCGCTGGCTGGAGGAGTACGCTGCCCCCTCGGTGCGACCCTCCACTCTGGAAGGCTACCGAGGCTACATCGAACGCAACATCAAGCCTTACCTGGGAGACAATCCGGTGGGAAAGGTCACCCGTGAGGATGTCCAGAAGCTGTATCGGGAACTCCAGAAAAATGGTCGGAAAGAGTTCCATCCGGAGTATGGACACAAGCTGTCCGGTGCGACCATTCGCCGCATCCACGGGGTATTCCACCAGGCCATGGACGCGGCGGTGCGGGAAAACCTCATCGCCCGAAATCCCACCGAGGGCATTACCCTGCCCAAGAAGAAAACGGCTCCCAAGCAGATTCTAAACGACGCCCAGTTAGAGCAATTCTTGGATGTGATTCGGGCGGACAGTGTCTGGCACGACTTCTTCTATACTGAGCTGACCACCGGATTGCGGCAGGGTGAGATCTGCGGCCTTATGTGGAGTGACTTCGACGAGGCCCATGGAACGCTTTCCGTCCGTAGGACGCTCCATGTCCAGAAAGGTGGCAGGCTGGTTGCCGGTGAGACCAAGACGGGCACAGGAAAACGAACCATCACCCTGCCGCCCAGCACCGCCCAACTGCTGGCCCAGCGGAAGAAGCACTCCTACTCCCAGTGGATTTTCCCAAATCCGCTCCGGCCGGAGCAGCCCGCCAGTCCCGGCACCGCCTACAATCACTTAAAAACGCTGCTGAAACGAGCGGGACTGCCCAGTATCCGCTTTCATGATCTTCGGCACACTTTCGCCACCCACGCCCTGGCCAGCGGCGTGGACGCCAAGACCCTCTCGGGAATCCTGGGCCATACTCAGGCGTCGTTCACCCTGGATACTTATACCCATGTGACCGGTGATATGCAGAAGCGGGCCAGTGAGATCGTGGGCGGCTTCATGGAACACATCATGGTGAGGTGAGAGAATGGCGGGCAAGAGAAAGAAGGGCGAAGGTACTGTCCGTCTGCGGAAAGATGGCCGCTGGGAAGGCCGGGTAGTAGTAGGCTATGACGAGGTGGGCAACCCCAAGACGAAAAATGTACTGGCCAAAACAAAAAAGGAATGCATTGAAAAGCTGGAGGCATTAAAAAGCTCCTGCCAGATGGTTCGCCCCGTCCAGGTGCGGTCCGATATGCTTGTCCGGGACTGGCTGGACTACTGGTACCAGAATTACTCCAAACCCAGGCTCCGGCAGACAACCCAGCTCAGCTATGAGGGGTGGATCTACAATCACCTCATCCCAGGAGTGGGCGAGATCCCGCTGAACCAGCTGACCCAGGCGGAGCTTCAGCAGTTCTTCCGGCGCATGAAGGAGAGTGGGCGGAAAGTGAATGTGGAGCGCAGAGGCCTCGGTATGGCGGACCGCTCAGTGCGCAGCTGCCACGCCGTCTGCCAGATGGCTCTGGACAAGGCGGTGGAGGAAAAGTTGATCCACTCCAATCCGGCAGTAGGCTGCAAGCTTCCGCCGATGAAGGGTAAAGAGATGAAGATTCTGACCCAAGAGGAGATCCAGCGATTTCTCATCCAGGCCAAGGCGGAGGGAATGTACGAACTCTTCCTGCTGGAATTGACCACCGGTATGCGCCGGGGAGAACTGCTGGCCCTCCGATGGGATGATCTGGACTTCACCACCGGAAAATTGCACATTGACAAACAGGTCTATCCGGTGGGCGGCAAACTCATCATCAGCGAACCAAAGACCAAAGCGGCCAACCGCACCATTATCCTGCCACCCGCCATGGTAGAACTGCTGGCGGAGTACAAAAAAGGCGTCTTCTCTGAATTGATGTTCCCGTCCCGCACTAAGCCTGAGCAGCCCATCGATCCCGGCTATGTCCGAAAGCGCTTACAAGTAATCTTGGAGCGGGCAGGGTGTAAAAAAGTGAGGTTTCATGAAGGGAATCATTCATAAATGTATGTTGCAATCTGGATGGTGATGGTCTCGCGCTTTGGCTTCAAGTATTCGTTTTAATGTATTCCGGGGACAAATCAATTTCACCGATGAAATTGTAATGCACATCAATCTGCTGTACTCTTTGGCCGCTGGACCTATCCGGGGCATGGACAACAATTTTTTCTACAAACTCATGCAAGAGAAGCGGCGTCAATTCCGTGGGCTCAGTGTACTTCTTCACGATTTTTACAAAACTCTGGATATTGACTTCCTCCGTCTCCATAGTGCTGACAACTTCCCGCAGGTTTTCTACTGAACTTTTCAAATCGGCCTGCTCCTGTTCATATCCCCTGGATAATTTAGCAAACCGTTCCTCGGTGAGTTTACCAGCTACATGATCCTCATAAAGCCTCTGAATGATTGCGTCCAATTCCATGACCCGCCGTATCTGCTTTTCCAACTGGCGCTTTGCCTGCTCTCGCTCGGACGCCTGTGCTTTCAGTTTATTACGCATGACCCGCTGCACAAACTCGTCCTCGTCATCTTTGACATAAGCCATCACCCGTTGAAGATTTTGTAAGACCAGCTGCTCCAATACAACGGACCGGATGTAGTGCGTGGTGCATTTGATTCGATTCTGGGAGGAGGTGCAGCAGTAGCACTCCTGCTCGTATGTCCATCCGGCAGACCGGCGGTGATGCAGTTTTGAACCGCAGTCAGCGCAATAGACCAGCCCGGAGAATAATGCCATCTCGCCCGTCCTGGTAGGACGGTGGCGCTGGGATAGTTCCTTTTGTACCATGTCCCAGGTCTCTCGGTCAATAATGGCCGGATGGGTATTCTCGAATGTCATCCGCTTCTCCGGAGGGTTTTTTATCATCCGTTTGCTCTTATAGGATGGCTTGAAGGTTTTGAAGTTCGTAGTCTGCCCGATGTAGGTATCTTGCTTGAGCATACAGGCAATCGTTCCTGACGGCCAGTAATACGGGGTGTCCGGGTGGTATCGTTTCGTATGGCCGGTTCGTTGAAATTCCAGGGTAGCGGGTGATGGAATTTCTCTTTCCTGGAGGATACGGGAAATTTTTCTTGGCCCGTTCCCCTCAATGCAGAGCTGGAAAATCAACTGTACCACGGGGCTGGCCTCCTCGTCGATAATCAGCTTTCCATCTGTCCCTCTTATATAGCCATAGGGCGCTCTCGTTGCGATTCGTTTCCCGGATGTTCCCTTGCTGCGGAGTACCGCCCGGATTTTCTTGCTGGTATCCTTGGCGTACCACTCGTTCATAATATTGCGGAAAGGGGTAAAATCATTGTCCATCAGATTGTCGCTGTCCACACCGTCGTTTATGGCTATGAAGCGAACACCATGATCGGGGAAGCGAACTTCTGTGTAAAGGCCAACCTCTAAATAGTTCCGGCCAAACCGCGACATATCTTTGACAATGACCATGCTTACCATGCACGCCTCAATATCGTCCAGCATTTCCTGAAAGCCAGGGCGGTTGAAGTTAGTGCCAGAATAGCCATCATCCTTGTAAATCTTATACCTCGTGATACCGTGCTCTTTGGCATACTGGGTTAAAATTTCAATCTGATGAGCGATGCTGTTGCTATCCCCCTCATTTTCATCATCGCGGGAAAGACGGACATAAAGGGCCACCCATCTTTCAATGGTATTTTTGATGAGGTCTGTCATCATTCCCGCCCCCCTTTCTGCTGAAGGAGGGCGAGGAATCCTTCATACCAGGCCGCCGTGTCTTTCAGATCCTGCGGGGTGGAAATGGTGTTGTCCTGGAGAACATGCAACGTAACGCCGCAGCGTGGCAAGATAGAGCAAAAAAATTCATATCCGGCTTCCCATTCACGCCATAGGCGGTTTATGCTCACCACAACGAGGTCTGACACATTTCCAGCCTCGATCTCTCGGAGCATCCTCTGATATTCCGGGCGCTCCGGCGTGGTGCCGGGAATCCCCCAATCGCAAAAGAACTCTGGATTTTGGAGCCCATGCCCCGCCGCATATCCGGCAAGCCGCTCCATCTGGTTTCTGCGGATCAATCCGTCCATATCGCCGCTGGGACCTCCCACGCGGCAATAGAGCGCGGTGATTTTATTTGACTGCCTGTTCATCATAGCCTCCAATCCGGCAGTCACCGTTCCCTGTCTTGTGACACTTATATTATACTAAATGTCAAGCAAAACGTCAAATTATCGCAGATTTTTGCAAGAAAAAATCACTTTTCTGTTTCCTTGTCAAGTATCCGCTTGATCTTCTTGGAAGCGGTGACGCCCTGGGAGGCAAAAAATCCATTCACCCGATAATATGTATTGCCAATCTTGATCTCTGTCTCTACTCTTGGCTGCTCCACTTGGGGCATGACAGCCATGGGAACACCCCCTTTATCTTTTGTTTTGCGTCTCACGGTGAGATTTATTTTACGACAAAATCCGCACCGGCAAGCGGTGCGGATTTCATAATTCACGATTCTATTTTCAGGACGGTTACAGACGGCGGTTGGCTGGGCCGCTCCATAGGTCTTAATCGTGCCTCCCCCCATTCCCGTGGGCGGGGCGTCCTACGCTGTGACGCATAGCCGACGCAAGTATCATCATCCCCGGATGTGCCTCATGGCCTCGGCTCTGCCTGGAGCCGTTTGCGGCGCTGGTGGTGTTCGCTCCTTTCCTCCCGGCGTTGTTCCCCCTTTCCCGGTGAAAATATCCCCGCGCACCCGCCGTCTGGCTTCACACATACGGAACGTGTCTGCTCGTCCTATTCAGTTGTGTTTCCCGGAGCATCCTCGTGAGGCGGAAAGAGCGGAATATTTTGCCCGGCTGGTTTCACCTGCCCGCTGGCGGGAGCGACGCCGTGCAAAATACCCAGTGGCCGTGGGGGAGCTCCGGCAGGCTGTTTCCAGCCCGCAGAAGTGCGCCGCCTGGGGCGATGCACTTCGGCCGGATGGAAAAACTAAAGGGAGAAGTCCGCCGGGGGCTCCCGGAAACGAAACCGGCCCATGGCGGCAAACAGGGCGTTCCCCGCCTCATAGCAGAGGTCATCGTCCGGGAGGGTGTGAAAGCGGCCATGTTCGTCCAGGAAGGGGCTGAGAGCTCTGTACGCTATGTATCCGGCAAAGTGGCGCCGGACAAAGCCCGTGGCCTCCGGGTCGTAGTGCTGGGCCGCCTGGATGATGGCAAAGGGTACATACTTCATGGGCTTTCCTCCAATATCGTTTTCAGTTTCTTCTGCGCTTTTTCCCGGCGGCGCTGGACGGTGGCCCGGCTCATGTTCAGACGTTTCGCCACAGCCTCGTCCCGCAGGCCCAGGAAGTAGTAGAGCAGGATGATCTCACGGTCTTTGGGGAGCAGGCTGGAGAGTGCTTGTCCCAGTTTCTGATCCTTGATCCGGATGGTCTGTCCCTGGGTGTGGTATGTGAGAGGCTTGTCTGGCAGCTCCGTCTCCCATTCATCCGCCAGGGAGAGAAGATCCGCGTCCGACAGGTCGGACAGGGAGGACACAAGCTGTCCGTGGGCGGCCTTTTTCTGGCGTGCCTTCAAGATAGCGTTGTCGATGGCAGCCTTGCAGTAGGCTTCATACAGCATTTCGTTGTAGTCCTCATAGCGCCCCATTTGTGTACTCCTTTTTCCTCTCTCATACCCTAATATCCTGGAAAATCGGATTTTGCTCATTATTCGCAAGAACTTCCAAAAGTTCCCAAAACAAAATTTTCAGCGACATAAACTGCGTTTTGCGTCTCACGGTGAGATTTATTTTTCGATATTTTTCGCAAAGATAGATATAGAAAAGCAGGGCGGCACTTGGTAGCCGCCCTGCCCTCGGTTTTCGCAATATGAAATGCTTTTAGGCGTTACATTATATCTTTATTGAGATAGATCCTTCTTCTTTTGCCGTTGGCAAATAAAGATACATAGGAAAAGAGATAGAACAGTGGTCAGTATGCCTCCCATAAATTCTGTACCTGGCCACCCAGTGAGTCTGACGGGCATACTGGCAAATCGCCCCGCCCCGTCCATAATCCAGGGGACCACCACCCACTCTAGCACAAAAATCAGCGGGATAGCTTTGAGCAACACGGACACATAATTTCCACTGTACCATGATAGGATTGTGATAAAACCAGCGGTTGCCAAAGTAAGCAGAGTAGTAAGACTAAGAAGAGCCAGCAAATACTGACCGTAGGACCAGTCGAACCAGGGAAAGCTGCCCGGCCATACACTGACCATGGGGCAGTTCCAGAACTGTAATACTTCAGTAGACAGAAAGGGCAATAGATAAGCGATACAGTTAAGCATAGTTAACAGTAGACCGGATATCAAGGCACTCCCCATCTGCATATTTATCACCTTTCGCCCTCGACGGGAGACCCACTGCATGGGACGAGTATGATGAAGTCGGTCATTTACCAGTGTAGGGGCTAGTAATAGGATTGTGCTAAAACTACACCAGATGGCAAAGTAGTGGAAAAATGCGTCGGTGTCACTGACAATACTTGATGGAAGAAAACCATAGGCATCTTTGTTGTTTTCTGCCCGTAAAATTCGCTGGATGCTTGCATCCGCTGCCGGAGAGGGGAGAGTAATGGCAGCACCTATGTCTACTACAGAGCCGCCATTGGCTAGGCGGTCATAATTATTCATGAACGTAATTAACTCCCCGATGGTATAAGAGTCGGTAAGGTTTAGTAATGACTGATACAGAGTGCGTTCTTCCTCTGTCGGAGTATCTTTTTCATAAAAAGCATTTTCCCATGTTAGGTAGCTGTCATAGTCGATTATCCCAGCCTCTGATGCTCCTGGGACATTTATAAGTTGCTGGGCAAAGTCCGCCTTCAACTCTGTGAGCTGACCATCCAATTCTGCTCGCTCCGACCGATCTATGGTAGGGCCATATTGTTTGAGCCATTCGCTGGCCAGTTGAATTTCAGCTTTGCTTATAACATCATGGCCAATCATGTTCAGATAAAAACCAGGACGAATTGGGTAATACACCACCCCAATTAAAATAATAGCCAATAACAGGATGGGTCTCCAAATCTTTTTCACTTCCCAGATAAGTAGAGACACTTATGACACATCCTCTCTTTCAAATCTTTTTAATGCTAATGTGGCAAGCCCTCCATATACTAACAAGCCAAGCGATAAGCCCACCGTCTCCTGCCATGGAATAGCTGCCGACAGTCCCATTTCTGTAAACCAGCAGTTGAAACTCAACCACAGATTGACAGGTGAGAAGGTGCAGAGTAAGTAAACTGACCACCATCCTAAATTTCCGGTAACAGTGGATAAACCCATCAAAACAGCGCACAGCACCGCCACGGTTACTGCTGCCATATAAGTGTGTCTAAGCCGTAGGCTTACTGCTGTTGTCAATAGAGTAAAAATCATCACCAACACACCGCCCGCAACAATCATGGCGATAAAGTATTGCCTTACCGTCAAGTCTATCCAAGTTAGAAAAGGCCGTACAAAAAACAAATCGGCGTAATAATTAAACTGACTGGAAACACTACTTTCCCAGATGCCGTTATAGTTCCACAGAAATAAGTAGGGCCCCAAGGTAGCCAGTATTAGCAGAGCGTATAGTCCCAAAGATGCCACAATGGAAATCCGTACTTTGCGCCGCCAGAGCTGCCGACCTACCCGGCTGGTGCAGATCACATCTTGAGTACCTGTTAGCTTTTCGTACCTCATCAGGTAAAGAGTACACAAAACCCCTAATAAGATTCCTTCTGTCACTATTGCGCGTAATAGGTTGTTATATAAATACTGATGACTGTCTTGAGTAATGGGACCAGCATACAGGTCCAGCGCGGCATCGGTTTGAGCCAAGTGATCAACACGATCTTGGAGCAGCTCATATTTCCAGGTCAAGATGTCCTGTGCTATGCTATCTCCAGCAGTTACCTCCTGATAAAAAGTTGCCAGTTTCTCTGTATCGTAAGGCTCGAAAATATTTTCCATATTCGTCACCGATTGGCGCAGAATCTCCCGATTTTCAGTGTCTGGCAAGGCGGCTAGTCTCACCCGGAAGTCGTTATCTACCCTCTGGCCCAGGGTAGTGGCATCTGCTGAGGTTTCGTTGAAAAAGATGCGATCATAAGGTGATGGCCCGGCCAGCAACAGGGCGTTAAAAGCCAGGCATAGTCCCAGAAACACCCACAGTGCAGGTAGGTGAAAGAGTTTCCGCCACTCACAGACAGCCAAACTCATGGCCGTCCCTCCTCCCGGTATATAGCCAGGAAAGCATCCTCTAGTCCAGGTTCCACCGGCGTTCCGCCGATAGGACAGGTATCAGAGAACACCCGCAGCACCGTCCCAACTTCCCCCTGTCCTTCACTAAGAAGATATTCACCTGCCCCCATGCTTGTCCCGGCAGGGACTTCAAAAATCTTGCCCTGAAACTTTTCACGGATGCTAATGGGACTATCGCAACAATAAAGACGCTGGTCCTTAAGCATGACAATCTGGCCAGCAATCGTCTCGATGTCTGAGACAATATGAGTAGAGAGAATGACAATGCGATCTTCAGATAGAGCATGAATCAAATTGCGGAATCGCACTCGTTCACGGGGGTCCAGCCCAGCGGTAGGTTCGTCCAGGATCAGTAACTTCGGATTATTCAGCATGGCTATGGCAATACCAACCCGTTGAAGCATACCACCGGAAAATTTTTTCAACTTCTTGTCCATCACATCTGACAGGCCCACCAGTTCCAGCAGATAATCAATGCGGCTATCTGCTTCCTTTTTAGGAACGCATTGAAGCGCTGCAGCATAGCGAAGGAACTGTCTTGGAGTATAACCGGGATAGTATCCAAATTGCTGAGGTAAATACCCCAGCATTCCACGGTATTCCGCTCCCAGGGTCAGGATGTCCTCTCCGTCCCACAGAATTTGTCCCTTTGTAGGAAACAGTAGCGTAGTGAGCATTTTGATGAGGGTGGTTTTGCCTGCACCATTGGGGGCCAACAGGCCGTAAACTCCTGGTGTAAAGGTAAGGGAAATATCCTCTAAAGCAGTAAACTTTCCATAATTTTTGGTTACATTTTCAACGGAGAGCATAGGAAAAACCTCCTTCAATATATCGCCGGCAGAAGCGGCGCATTTCCCTCAAGTACAAAATCAGAGTACCGACAAAAATCAGGCAGAATACTATGGTGGGTACTGTGTTCAGCCACTCTGCTGCTGGAGGACACATCAAAAGTACCATTCCAACTATCAGCCAAATAATTGGAGCGGCTAAAATACCCACAATCCCCCGAAGGCGTAGGCATAGCAAGGAGAGAGTTCCGTATAGGAACAGGCTGGAAAGAGACAGCGCCAGCATCCAGCCTAAAGGTTGTAGATAACCCGATACGCTCCACAGCAGCAGATTCGCAGGTACGCATACTAGCACCGAAGCCGCACCAAAACACAGCATCCGTAGGGCGCTCACTGTTTGGGCTGAGATACGGAAAGTCCACGTCCATTCGCAAATACCAGTTTGAAAATCTTTCCATGTAGTCATTAAAGACAATGTGGCATGGAGTAGAGGAGACATCAGAAGCAAAATCTGTGCTAGTCCGCCGGTGTAGTTGGCCAAATAAGAAGCGGGGAATAAACATAACACCCATAACAGTGTTGCAAGTGCCAGACAATCACCTACCCCACAAAATACGGTTCGGACACCTGCAATACACAGAGTATCCCACAGTTCTTTTCGGAAGCTAACCGGATGGGGTAATGCCACATCCAAGATCTGAGTGATAGTTTTCTGCTTTTCCTGTTCAGTAGGCATGAGAATGTTGTTATGATCCATCTATACCAAACTCCTTTCTTAGTTTCCGCACCAAGCGGTAGTAGCGGGATTTTACCGCCGCCTCTGGCTCGCCCAGAGTAGCAGCAATCTCTGGGAATGTCTTTTCACCATAAAGCCGTAGACGAAATACCACTTGCTCATTTGGCTCCAAACCAGAGATATAGGTCTCAATCTGTTCCAGTAGTACCCTGTCGTGAATCTGCGCGACAAAATCCTCTGCTATGGGTAGTCTTACATCCTCCAGTGGCACTGGAGGTAAAGTAATATGGCGGCGGGCATCAATAATCTTGTTAGCAGCAATACGGTATAGCCAGGTACGAAAAGATGCTCTCTTTGGCTGATAGCTGGGAATAGCCCGTAGAACAGCAATAAAGATGGACTGTGTTAGGTCCATTGCATCCTCCTTATGGCCGACCTGACGGTAAATGAAGCGATAAATCTCGTCGTAATATGATTGAATTAGTTTTTCCGCAGCATCTCTGGAACCGCGCCGCTGAATGGCTCGAATCCATTTGTCCTCTTGTTTCACTGTCTCACCGCCCTTTATAAGTATATTCGTAATTTAGGGTATCATCGTTTCACAAAACAGAAATAAATTTTTCGAATCTGCGTTATTGCAAGTAGCAATAAGAATAAACCTCACCGTGAGATTTGATTCCGACTGGATTTGCTTCTCGCAGTGAGATTTACTTTAATTAGTCATCACTTTATTATATACTTGCTTCAGCACTTCATCAGAAAATCAACATCCGCCATTCTTTCTTCCATCTAACAGCTATTCCGCCAGATTAGTTACTTGAAGTAAACCCTGTCTTTCTCGTCTTTTAGCATACTCAAAAAGTTCTCTGGAATTGCTGGCCGTGTGCCAGACATAGACGATCAGATAGTCGCTGTGGCAGAGCATCCAGCGGTTGGCCCGAACGATGGCGAGACGTTTCGGTGCCGTCTCCATGCCCTCCGGGTAGAGGGTGCGGTCAAAGCCCTCCGGGATGTGGATAGGCCGCTCCGCTGGGTGGTAGGGCAGGAGCAGGGTCAGCGTCACCTCCGAGTGGCGCGGTTTCGCCTCTTTGACCGCGCTGGCCGCCAGCCGGTCAAAGCCGCCGTAATGCCCCGCCACAAATTCCGTCACGCCGTATTCGGTGATATGCCGCTCCACCTCCCGGACCAGCGCGGGCAGTACCTTTTCGCTGGTCTCCCGGTGGCCGATAAAAAAGCAGGTGCTCATGGCGCTGCCCCCTCTCCTGGCTCATAAAAATGCGTCTCACAGTGAGATTCAAAAAACGCGGTCATTCCATATCTTTTGGTTGCTTTATTATATCATTGTATTGCCATTAAAAGCAATTTCAATCTATAAATAATTTTGGCGTGCCGTGATAACCTCTTAACAAAAAGAGGTGCGTCATGGAAACAGAGTATCGGGAACAGTTCATCCGGTTCGGCCTGAAGGTGCAATACTATCGAAAACTGCGGGGCATGACGCAGGAGGCGTTTGCCGACGAGATCGGCAAGTCCTGGTCATTTGTGGCGAAGATCGAGAGCCCCACGCGGGCGTTTGGCGTGTCCATGGAGACGCTGTTCAAAATCGCAGAGGTCCTGCAAGTGCCCGTCTCCAAACTGTTTGAAGATTGAACACAGAAATAAATCCCACGGTGAGATTTGATTCCGACAGGATTCGCGTCTCACCGTGAGATTTATTTTTCAGTCCCCGTAGTAGCGGGGCCGTCCGATGGAGGTAAAGCCGTCCGCGCCGGTTATGACCACATTGTTGGCGCTGAAGGCACAGTGGACGATCAGCAGGTTTCCGCTCCCGTCCCGGCCGCCTACGATCCCGACATGCTCATCATCGGGGTAAAACACCAGGTCGCCGGGCAGGGCCTCGTCCCAGGAGATGGATGTGCAGTAGGTGTGCTGGGCGTGGGCGCCCCCGCCATGGCCGATGATGTACTCGCCGCTGGTGATGTTGTAGAATACCCAGTCCACAAAGCCGGAGCAGTCCATCCCGTAGGGCCGGTAGGTGCCGGTGGTAGAGCTGCCCGCCGCCGTCACTTGACGGAGTGTGCCCCAGGCGTCATTCCAGCCTATGGTCAGGGATTTTCCGCCCCAAAAATAATTCACTTTTCCCACCAGCTTGCAGGCAGTCTCCACCACGGCCCGGCGCTCCGGATCAAGGTCGGCGGGAAGATTTTGCAGGAGCTCCACGGCATCGGCCTGGGAGATGGACAGGTCGCCCAGCAGAGAGCCCAGGGTGTCCAGCTCTGTCAGCAGGTCGGTGAGGGATTGGTTCTGAAATTCCGTGAAAGCGTAGGCCGTCCGCATTTCCTCCGCGGTTTTGGGGGTGATGGTGATGACCAGTACCTCCTCTGTCCAGGCTTTCTTATTGCCGCTGGCCGGGTGCTCTATGGTTTCAATCTCGGAAGATATGGTACACATATCCCAAAAGACGCCCCGTAAAATTTCTACCTTGTCCGGGGTGAGGGCGGCCACGTCGGTTCCGTCCTCGACCCCGGCGGTCTTGGCGGCAAACACGGCGGCCACCTCTTTCCAGTCCGGGGGCTGGCCCTGGATCTCCACCCGGTCATACTCCCCGCCCTGCAAGCCCTCCAGCTTGTCCGCCAGCTCCACATTGATCTGGGCGACGGCGGCACTGAGGGGTACGGCGTCCCTGGACGGCTCGTTGGCAAAGAGGATGCCAAAGGGGGAGGCGAGCAGGGCGCCGATCAGCAGCACCACCGCCAGGGCCAGCACCAGCACCGCGCCGCCCACCAGAGAGACCAGGGCGCTGACCATGGCGGCCACCGCCTTTGTCACGCCCACCGCCGCCTTCTTGGAGAGGCCGGCGGCGGTCTTGGCAGCCTGTTTCGCCCGCTGTGCCAGGCTCTTTTGGGCGGCGGCCTGGAATTTGCGGCGGGCCCGTCCTTCTATCTGTTTTGTGGTGGACTTTCCAACCGCCTGGAGAGCATTTTTCCCGGCAGCCTGTTCCATCCGTTGGCGGGTCTTTGGGACAAAGGCCCCGCCGGGAGGCTTCTCCCTGGGCGCGGTGGATCGCCTGGGACGTTCCTTGATGGCTGGGCGGTTGGCGGATGGATGGATTGATTGATTTGCGGGAAAGAGGTCATTTTTAGAAGGAACCGCCTCCGTCGGTCGGCCCCCGTAGTGGGGGGAGACGTGGGGCGCTCCGCGCCCCTGGGGGAAGTCCCCGGTGCGTCCGGCGTGTTCCAGATCCCTTGCCGCCTGCCGCTTCATTTGCTCTTGTGGGGTGAGCGGCGAAGAGGAAACAGGGGTGGTCTCCGCCGCCCCTGCTCGTGTGTCGGACGGCCCGGAGGCCGTCCTTTCTGTACTCTGTCCAGGGCTTTTACCCCTCTGACGAGTCTGGGGGTGCTGTCCGCTCCCCTTGATGGCCTCCGTCCGCTCCTTGGACTGACGGTCTGGATGGAGGGCCCGGTCAATGAGGCGTCCCGCCTCATCGCTTACCTTATCAAAGGCCGCCGCGCTGGTCTGCTCCACCTGCTCCACCGCCTGGACGTCAGCCGGGGGCTCCTGTCCGGCCCGCTTCTGTTTCACCAGCTCCTTGCGGAGCTTGGCGGTCATCTGACGGCGGACGTCCCGGATGGGACGCCCGCCGCCCTTGCCTTTGCCCTTGATCTTATCGCCGGGGTCCCGTTCCCGTGGTTTTGGCATGGCTTACACCTCCGATTCGCGTCTCACGGTGAGATTTATTTTTCGACGCCATTCTACTTTTCCCCCGGCGTGGTGGACATCAGTTTATAGAGTTCGGTATCCCTGGGGATGTCGTTGGCAAAGGGCACCAGGGAGCCGCCGATGCGGAGCAGGCCGTGGCCGGGCTCGGCGTTGGTGATGTAGCCCAGCTGGGTGTCGGAGATGTGGAGGAGTTTGGCCAGCTTCGCCCGGTCGGTGGCCGCCTGGTTGAATAGCAGCAGAAACTCGGAGTTTGCCAGCATGAGGCGTGCCGTCTCGGAGCGCAGGCACTCCTCCACATTCTGGGTGGCGGCGGTCATAATGCCGGCATATTTGCGGAACCGCTTCCAGGCCCGGTAGAGAAATTCCCCGGAGTAGTAGAACTTGAAAAACAGGTACGCCTCGTCAATAAATACCCAGGTGTACTTGCCCTTTTTGCGGTTCTCCATCACCCGGTTTTGGATGGCCTCCAGCGTGACCACCAGGGCGGTGGGCCGGAGCTGTTCCCCCATCTCATACAGGTCAATGACGGTGAGCCGGTTGTTCATGTCCACATTCCCAGGGTGGGCAAAGACATTCAGGCTCCCCTCGGTGATGAGCTCGGCGGCCAGGGCGATCTCCCGCGCCTCCGGGTCTATCTGTTTCAGCACCTCATTCCGCCAGTCGGTGAGCAGGGGCGCGGGGGCTTTCCCGTGGCTGTGGAAGTAGTTGTGGTAGACGTTGGCGGTACAGCGGTCAATGATAGACTTGTGGCTGCCTGTCACCCGGCCCGCCCCCATCTGCTGTTCCAGGATGGTGGTAATCAGTTCAGACTTGACGGCGATGGGGCTTTCCCCGTCCTCGTAGCCGTCTCCCAGCTCCAGGGGGTTAATGTGGTGAGGACTGTGGGGGGAAATTTCAATGACGCTCCCCAGCAGTGCCCGGCCCACGTCGCCGTACTCACGCTCGGCGTCGATGATAATCACATCGTCATCGGTGGCTAAAATAACGTTTTCAATGGTGGACTTCATAGCGACGGACTTGCCGGAACCGGACACCCCCAGGTAGAAGGCGTGGGGGGAAATGAGCCGCTTGCGGTCGCAGATCAGCAGGTTCTTAGAAATGGCGTTGACGCCGTAGGACAGGCCGCCGGGGTCCTGAATCTCCTGCACCCGGAAAGGCATAAGGACGGCGGCGCTCTCGGTGGTGAGGGTACGCAGGGCCTTTACCCGGCGCAGGCCATAGGGCAGGACGGTGTTCAGGCCGTCCTCCTGCTGGTAGCGCAGAACGGAAAACTGGCACAGGTGCTCCCGGCCGATGGACATGAGGGTTTCCGTGTCGGCGTCCAGCTGCTCCATGGTGTCCGCGATGTGGACCAGCGTGACCACGGCGAAGATCATGCGCTGGTCGCGCTCGGTGAGGTCGGCCAGAAACTCCTTGGTCTCCCCCCGGAGCTGTTCCAGCTCGTAGGGCATGGAGGCGGTAAAGTTGTTCTTGTCGTTCTGACGTTGCTGCCAGCGGGTGATGTCCGTCTCGATGCCCAAAATCTGATTCTGGACGTCCCGCACGGCCTCGTCGGTGGGGATGGGCAGAATGTCGATGGACAGCATGAGGCTCCGGGAGAAGTCAGACAGGTCGGAGATCATGCTGTCCTTGATGTAGCTGGCGTAGTCTTTCAGGAATAGGACGCGGCCCACCTTGTCACCCATCTCGAAGTGGCCGGATTTGAACGAAATCCAGTCCGGGCATATCAGGTCCCGGAAGTCCATCCCCCGGCGGATGCAGGCGCTCTGGTCGAAGGTGAAGTAGGCTTCCTCGCCGGGGCGGAAGAAGTCATGGAGGATGCGGAGCCGGTCATGGTTGGAGAGGGCCCGCGCCCCGGAGTCCAGGCGCCCAAAGCTCTTGGACAGGTTGCCGTCCACCCGGCGGAAGTAGGAGCGTGTCTCCTCAATTTTCCGCTGGGCGATGGAGAGGGTGATGTACTTCTCCTGGACCAGATTGTTGCTCTCCGCCGCCCGCTGGGTCAAAATCTGGTTGGCCTCCCAGCGGTATTTGTCCAGGCCGTCGCCGCGCTCCTTCAGCAGGATGGTGCGCTGGAAGTTCACCGGATCAAACCGCCGGTTGATAATGGTGACTTTGGCGGCGGCGTCGGTGGGCAGGGAGTTGAGGACGCCGCCGTAGGAAAGGAAGATGGACCGCTGCTCATCCTCGGAGGCGGCGGCATAGTTGACGTCGGCAAAGCGCCAGGTGCGGCTGTGCCTGCGGCCCACCTGCCAAATGCCGTCCCCATACATCCGCCGGATCGGGATGGACTGCTGGACGCTCCGGGGGATGAAAAAGCTGTCGCGTTCGCTCTTGTTGGCGGCCAGGAGGGATTTAATCAAAGTCCTGCCCCCCTTTCCGCCGCAGGAGGGTGTAGTAGAAGTTTTCGGAAGCAAAGGGCCGGCCACCGGCAAATAGAAGTTCCGACTTGACAACGGCCCATAAGAACTGCTCCAGGGTCATGCCGTTGTAGTGAAAAAAACCGGCCAGGGCTACCGGGGCGGCGGCCAGGATGCACACCCAGCTTGCCGTCTCCTTGCCGATGACCGGCCCCAGGCCCAGGTAAAGTCCAGCGGCCAGCCCCACGGCGGCGGCCGCGCAGAAGAACTGCCGGGCAGTCAGGCCGAAAAAGATGGTCTCCTTGTGTTTGCGCACCTCTTTTGGAATTTTGATTTCGATCATAAATCGCCTCACAATCTTGCGAAAATTTGACAGAATTTTTGAAATATGGGATAATAAAGGCAGGAAAAGTTACAAAAATCTTGCAGAAACACTTGACAAGGAGGGCTTTGAATGTCTGAACTATTGATTTTGCTCGCACAATTCCTTGGGGCTCTGTTCGCGGTGCTCCTGGCCGGGATGGTCCTGGCGAAACTCCATCTGCTCCCGGCGGTCCTGTATGCGATGTTCGTCCAAAATGTGTTCCCTGTGTGGGTAGAGACGGAGCACGGGAAGTACCTGCTGATCCTGGCGGTGTTGGTCCTGTACGCCGTTTTGCGGTGGGCGCTGTGGATCTACCGCTGGCGTCAGGAGGAGCGCGCGGCGCGGGGCTACCTGCTGGCAACCGCCCGGCCCATGTATGAGATCACAGAGGACGGGCAGTACATCCCCATCCACTACGATGATGAATGAACCGGCAGACACGAAGGGAGGACGGGCCACAGCCCGTCCTCCCTTATGTCTTGCCCTCCATGGCGGGCCAGTCCGCGGTGCTGTCCACCTCGTTGCCCCATACGTCCCAGCCGGGCGCCGGACGGCGGGCAAATAGTTCCACTCTGGGCAGGTCGCCCATGAGCGCCTCAATGCGTCGCCTGGCCTCCTCCGGTTTTTTGCTGTACTCCTCCCGGTTGGATATGATCAGCTGGTGGATATTCCGGGCCTGCCGCTTGGGGTGGCCCTTGGTCGCCAGCAGGCACAGCTCCGCGTTGGCGTGGGTCCAGTTCCCCGGCCCCCAAAAGACAGTGCCCGCCCTGGGGTTGAGTTTGATCCAGACAAAGGCGGTGGTGCTGTACCGAAACCCCCACGCCTCCATGACGCCCCACGCCTCGCACAGCTTGGGCAGGGTGATCCAGAGAAAGAGCGCACAGTCCTTATCCGCCAACTCCGCCACGGGCAGGGCCATGATGTCCTCGATCTTCATGGTGGGGTAGTGGCGCTCGGCGGAGTGCCAGCCGCCATAGCGCCAGGGCGGGTCCGCGTAGATAATGCCGTATTTTTTGCCTATAAACCGAACATCTCCTTTACAATGTGGTCTGAACCCCGCACCAGGCCGGTGAGGATGAGCATGTTGAACACCATCTGGCCGACGTACTGCCATACCATCGTAACGGCCCCCAGGGTGGCGTCCGCCGCCGGGGTACTGCTGGAGAGAAAAGCGGAGTAGATGATGCAGGCCAGCACCACCACCGCCCCCTCCATGCACACGCCGATGTAGGATTTGAGAAACTGCTTGCCGCTGGCGGATGTGCCCTCCCCGGCAAATGAGGCCAGGGGGAGGGGGGCCAGGGCGGTGAACAGGTATAGGCGGAAAAAGCGCCCGTAAACGGTCAAGAGCAGAACAAAGGACAAAACTGTGATGACCAGGGAGCCCAGGAAGGACACCAGCCAGAGGGGGATACTTTGTAAAAGGCCCAGGCCCTCTATGGCCGTCACGATCTCCGTGGGCAGAGTGGCCGCAGTAGAAATGGAGGAGCCCATACTGCCCATGGCGGTGTTGATAATCCCGGCGCAGATGCTGAAAATTGCTGTCATAAGCTCCATGCAGCTCCCCACCGCTACCTTTGCGATAATAAAGCGGATAAAGTGGCGCAGGGCAAATTCCGGGCGCTGGAAGTCCCGGAAACTGGCAGCGCTCTGAAAGATACCGATAGCAAAGAAGAGCACCAGCAGGCCGTAGCCGATCCCCACCAGGGCATTGTTGACGCCGGTGATGACGCGCCATATATCCCCGCCCTTGAAGGTCTCCGGGGTCTGGGTGAGCAGGGTCCAGATCTCGGCCAGTTTGCCGTTCCAGCCGGACAGGGCGTTTTCCAAAAGCCCTACGATCCAGTTGTCGCTGATAGAAAATCACCTCCAGGCAGAGGGGGATTTGCGTCTCACGGTGAGACACAAATCCCCCTCTTTTTCTTTATCGTCTGTGTCGACGGGGCCGGGGCGGTGGCTGATTTACAATGTTGTCATCCCAGGGCCGCTCCGTCCGCGCCCTCCGCATGGCCTCGGCCTTGCTGTACCCGATGTAGAGCCGGTTGAACAAAGCCCCGTTTGGGGTCTCAAAACATACGCTCCACCCGTTGGGCGTCAGGTCGCACCAGAGGATGCGGTTGTATTTCCGTTCCGTCATACCACACCGATGGCGGTCAAAATCTCCTTGGCAAAGGCGATCATCAAGACGCCGAACAGACAAAGAAAGCCCTGGGTGCGCTGACTGGCGTCGTGGGATTGGATGGACATACCCACCTGCACCACGCCCCAGCCCAGGATGATGATGCCCAGGGCCCGGATGATGGAGAAGATAAAATCCGACAGATTGTTTACGATGGTCAGCGGATCGCTCCCGCCGCCGCTGCCGCTGGGGGCGGCCAGGGCCGGAACGGTGAGCACAGAGAGGGCAATCACCAGCGCCGCCCAAAAGCGCATGGCGCTCCGCCTCCGTTTCTGGTCAGATACGGGTCTTTTCATGTTCCAAATTCCTCCTTATAATTTGTCAATGATCTCTACCTCGTCTAAAGAGGTAAAGGTGAAATCCAGGTCGCCGGCGCTGTAAAGGCACCGGCTGGCGTGGATATAGGGGGCGGCCCCGCCGTCCCCGGTCAGTTTGATATTGGGGTGGCGCATGAGGTCATATTTCTCGTCGATGACCGGGGCCTCGCCCCGCACCAGGACGAGAGCATAGCGGTTGTCCAGCATCCGCACCTCGTCCGGTGTCAAAAGCTCCCGGCCCGCCTGCTGGAAGTTTTGGGAGTAGGAGCCGTTGCGCCCCTTACTCTGGCTGGAGGTCCGTGTCTCGATGGTCTCCTTGCCCAGCAGCTCGGACACATACTTGTGGGTGGATTGCTCGTTGCCGCCCAGGTAGATAAAGGCGTCCGCATTGCCGATGATCCCCTCCCAGGAATCTTTGAAAAGCTCCTTGAGCTGGGAGATGTTTTGTAATATAATGGTGGCCATCACATTCCGGGAGCGCATGGTGGCTTGCAAGCGGGCGTATCCGTCGGGCAGGGCAACATTGGCGAACTCGTCGAACATGAGCCGGACGGGGACGGGCAGGCTGCCCCCATGCACCTTGTCCGCTTGATAGTAGAGCTCCTGAAACGCCTGGGTGTAGAGCATCCCCACCAGGAAATTGAGGGACACGTCGTTGCTGTCCGGGATGATGCAGAAGATGGCCTGCTTGCGCTCCCCCAGCTTCTCCAGCTCCATGTTGTCGGTGGCGGTGATCCGCTGGACCTCCGGTAAAGTGAAGGGGGCCAGACGGACAGAGGCGGTGATGAGGATGCTCATGGCCGTCTCGCTGGGGGCCTGCTTGAATACCCGGTACTGCCGCAGGGCGATGTGGTTGGGGTTCTCCTCGGCCAGCCCCTCGAATAGCAGATCCAGGGGGGATTGGTAGTCCCCGTCCCCCTCCTTGGCCGCGCCGTACTCCAGCATGGTCAGCATCATCTCCATGGTCTGCTCCTCCGGGGGCGCCTCATGGAGCAGGTACAGCATGAGGGCGCAGTCCAGGGCCGTCTCGCTTTTCTCCCAGAACGGGTCGTTGGAGTGGGCGTTCTTGGGGGTGGTGTTGCGGATAAAGTTGCTGATGAGCTTCAGCACGTCAGCATCGCTGCGGATATAGTGGAATGGGTTGTAGCAGTCGGAGCGTTCCAGATCCACCAGGTCAAAGACTTTGACCACATAGCCCTTGCGGAGCAGCAGGGGGATGGTGTTCCGGGCCAGCTCCCCCTTTGGGTCAGTGGCGATATAAGAGGCGTTGGCCAGGTAGATGTTGGGCTTGACCACATACCGGGTCTTGCCGGAGCCGCTGCCGCCCACCACGATCTGCAAGAGATTTCGCTGGTGTTTCCGGCTGTTCAGGCTCATGCGGATGTGCTGGGTAAGGATGACGTTGTTCTCCGGGTTTTTGTCCTGGTACTTGCGGCAAAGCTGTTTGGCGTCGCCCCAGTGGGCGGAGCCGTGTTCCACTCCGGGCCGCCGGTTCTGCCGGGTGGATTGGAACAGCACCACGGAGAAGGCATAGAACACCAGGCCCCCCAGCAGGAATTTGGGGGTGTGGGGCGTCCAGTGGATAGCAAAGGGGCGTTCCAGCAAGTTGCTGAAACGCCCCATCAGATCAAATGCCGTCATGCCGTCCTCATAGCCGGAGGCCAGGAGCGCCGCCAGATAGAGGACGGGGACGGCCAGCAGCACCCAGGGGAGGACGCCGCTGGTGTGAGGTTGTGGTTTCACCGGCCCCGCCTCTTTTCCGGCGTCCGCCTGGGCGTGGGCTCCTGGTGAGGACAGAGGGCCTGGAGGATGGCCACCCGATTCTCCGCGCACTCCTGCTCCGTGGCGCCTCCCTGGGTGATGCGGGCGGTGTGGAGGCAGAGGGTGTTCTCTGCGGTGACGCGGCCATAGGAGCACCCGTCCAGGGTGGCGTTCAAAAAGCCCACATTCCGGAGGGTGCAGTCAATGGTACTGCAGGATTTGAGCCGGGCGTTCTGGAGGGATACCCAGCTGAGGGCGCTGTCCCGGAAGTGGGTGTGGGTCAAACTGGCGGCAAAAAAGGTCACATGATCCAGCCGCGCCGTGTGAAATACGCAGTCCTCCAGCCCGGCCCCGTCAAAGGTGGCCCCGCTGATCCGGCAGACCTGGAAGGAACAGTGGGAGAAATGGGAAAAGTTGCAGTCCGCACGCTCCGGGAGACAGTAAAAGGTCACGCGGTCAAAATAGCTCTCCCGGAAAAAATCTAAGGGGAAGCCTGCCTTGGCCGCCTGGTCATAGAGGGCTTGGTCAATGATTTTCAGGGGCCGGTCCCGGCTGTGGTAACGGGAGAGGCCGGATGGATACTCCAGGACGCCTTCTCTGGCATAGGGGCGGTCCAGAAGTTCCTTCTGTGCCAGGAAGTCCAGAATATCCCGCCGGAGGGCGGCGGCCTGGGGATGATTCCCCAGGCCGGCCAGAAGTTCCTCTATACTGTGGGCGGAGCGGCCCTGTAAGATGTCGTTGACCGCCCGGATTGTTTGAACGCGGCTGCCGCCATGGTAGGTGCGCGGATCTATCTGCTCCAGGCAGTCCGCAACACTCCGGCTGATGGCCAGACCGCTTCGTACCGCTTTATAGTTCTCCATCCGTGTTACGCTCCCTGCTGTCGAAATGCGTCTCACGGTGAGATTTAATAGCCCGTCCGGGGCAGGGGCTTCGGCTTGGCATACACGGAAGTCACCCAGCGGGACACCCCCATGATCCACTGGCCGTTGTAGAGCCCGCCCACGTCGGCTACATTGACGAAACTGGAATTGTTGGCAAGGCCCTGGGCGACGGTGCCGTGGATGTAGGGCGTCTCCACTTGCGCAAAGCCAGCCTTGACCTGTCCGAACACCACCATGAACTCCGTCACTTTCTCGTTGGCGGCAAGGCCCAGGGCGGTGGGAGAGGCGTCCAGCACATAGTTCTGTGTGGTGGAGAGGTTATCGGCCAGGGTTCGGTAGGTATCGCCGGAGAGGTTGGTCTTGTAGACGATCTTATAGGCGAGCTGCTGGTTGTAGGTGCCGGTGACGATCCGGGTCAAAGTCACCTGGGCGGGCAGCGCGTCCCTCCAGTAGAACGAGGAGAGGGGGACGGTGGAGGTGTTGCCGATGCCGGTGAGGGTGTACTGGATGGGCTGGCCGGAGACAACCTGGGCAGGGCCGGTCTTTTTGATGTTGACGCCGGTGGCCACGCTGTCGTTCTCCACCTCAAAGGTGACGATCTGCCCCTCATATTCCAGGTAGGCGTTCATCACGGTGGGGTTGACGGCGTAATAATCCGGCGCTGTGACCTCCCGGACAGTATAGCGGCCCAGGGGGAGCAGCTTGGAGACGGCCCTGCCCCGGCTGTCGCTCCGGATAGTGTCCACCACGTTCCCGGCCTTGTCGTAGATTTCAAACACAGCCCCCTCCAGGAGCGTGCCCGCAGGCAGGCCGTTGATGGGGTTGTCGTTGGCGGACTTCTTGATGATCTGGATTTGGCCCAGAATGGGGGTGTTCTCCCATTCGATCTCGGTGGTCTCCCCGGCCTTCACATAGGCTGTCCAACAGAGGTTGGCATAACTCTCCGACAGGTAGACGTCCTCCACAGGGAACAGATAACTCTTTTCCCGACGGGCCAGAAATAAATAATCCCTGTCCTCCTGCCGCTCCAGCTTCCGGATGTCCAGCGCGAGGCTGTCCAGGTCAAGCTGGGGGCGGTAGTCAGCGAACAGGGTCAAAATGCCGGTCAGATCGGCTTTGGCTAATTGCAGCACGACTCTTGTTGAACTCCTCCTTTTCCTGGCGGGCCTGGGCGCGGCAGGTCTCCGCCTGGGCCCAGATGCGGGGAATATCCGCCTCGATCTGGCCGCAGGTTTTCAGCTGCCCCCGGAGCCGCCGCAGTTCCTGGTTGATGGTCTCGATCCCGCCTGTCACATCTTCCCCCGCCTGTTTCCGCTGGTAGAGCTCCTTCCTCTGTCCGGTCAGGACGTCGATCTTGGCTTGCAGGGCATCCCCCAGCAGGGTGAGCTGTTGGTCGGTGTCAATGCGGTAGGTCTGCAGCAGTTTCATCTGCCGCTGGTAGCGGCGAAACTTTACCACCTCCGCCCGGATGGGGAAGGGATACTGGCGTGCCCCTTTGGGGCGGCGGACGCCGAGAAAGTACAGGTAGTACACATAGAGGGCGCGAAACCCTCGCAGTTTTTTGGGCCTGTGTTCCGGGAGGCGTCCGCCCCGGACGGTGTAGCGGTGCTGTCTCCTGGGCGCGGGCTCTGTGGTTGACGGGAGTAGGCTTTCACCTTGGCGCACGGCGGCCAGCCGTACCCGGATGTCTGCCTCGGTATAGCCAGCCCCCAGGCTGTCCAGGCGGAAAAACCGTCCGGCCCCAGGGGGGCGGACGGCGGCGTGTTTTACTTTGGCCCCGGACTTCACCGCGTACCCCTGCCGCCGCAGGGCGGCCAGGAAGGTATCAAAGGTGAAACTCTCCCGGATGGCGGCGTCGATGTCCTGCCGGACGAGTTCGGTGACGGTGGCCCCGCCCCGGTGCTCCGCGTCCCACTGGGCGTAGTGCTTTCCTTTGCCTTGGGGCTGGATGACGGACAGGCCGTAGTCTTGGCTCACAGCGTTGGAGGTCTCCCGCACCGCCCCGAAGTAACTCTCGAAGTCGCTCCGGTACTTCTTTCCGTCCACGAAGGAGACAGAGTTGAAAACGATGTGACAGTGGTAGTGCTCCCGATCCAGGTGGGTGGACACCACAGCCTCGTACTGATCCCCTAGCAGGCGGCGAGCAAACTCCACCCCGGCGGCGTGGGCCTGCTCCGGTGTTACCTCGCCGGGGGCATAAGAGTGGATAATGTGGTAACCCAGGATACCGCCCCGCTTATCCCAGCGGCGCTTGGTGGCCTGCATTTCCTGAAACGCGGTGCGGGCCTCACAGTTGATGCCCGTGACCAGTTGATGGGATTTTTCCGGGTTTTCCGCATAGGCAAGGGCATAGGACAAACTGTTCTTTTCCTCGTTGAGCACATAGTCCAGGCAGTGGTCCAGACGGGTGCGCAGGGGGATGATCTTGTCGTAGGCCATTCAGAACTGCTCCTTGACCAGACGGGCCGCCTCATAGACCAGGGCCGCTGCCCGCCGCAGCTCCGGCTCGGTGATACTCTTTTGGGCGTTGGCCCAGTACGCAATCTGATTCGCGTTGTTGCCGATGGCGTGGAGCTCCCGCACCAGGGCGGCCACCTCATCGGGCGGCCGGGGGCGGAGCTGGACGTCGGCCACCAGATTGCGGATAAAGGGGTCAATCCCCAGGCCGGCTTTCTTGGCCTGGGCCTTCAAGTGCTGGTACTCCTGATCATTCATCCACACGCTGATATGGCGGTTTCGTCGCCGCATGGCGCCTCCTTTCGGTTTTGTGTCTCACGGTGAGATTTATTTCAGGACAGGGCGGCCTGATGGCCGCTCTTGATTTGCGTCTCACCGTGAGACGTGATAGCGTGGGGGTATTAGGGGGCCTTGCCCCCTAACAAGGGTCATTTGTGCTACCAAATGACATACTTGCTAATGCAGCGCCGCCACGGGCGGCGCTGCATTATTTTACTGCCGATGTGGCAATGTTGAACCTTCGCGCTTTA
>ERZ1106915.303-NODE-303-length-77434-cov-15.682511_pt1 | contig 77434 bp, 71 predicted proteins | sample MGYA00403653_ERZ1106915 | MGnify/ENA primary metagenome ERZ1106915 (study PRJEB35170, sample SAMEA104062404) | human gut metagenome | biome: human gut; feature: human-associated habitat; material: faeces | place: Denmark | collected 2012-06-06 ...
ATCAGATTCATTAAGAAATGTCGTGTTCAGTGTCTTAATTTATGAGACCATTATAATTAAAAGATATTAACTTAAAAACTAAGGAGGAACGTTGGTTAAAACCGCTCAATCGTGCGTTCTTTATTTATAATGATAAAATGTATTTTAGTGATGCAGAAGAGGATACAGGCATAGTAAAAAAAACAGACTTAGAATGTAATAATATAAAAAATATAAATCTGAATAGCAATAAAAATGGTGCATTTCTTGAGTTGATATATAATGATAAAATGTACTATGTTATACAAAATGGAATATATACCTGTGATTTAGGAGGGGAGGGAAAGCAATGTGTTATGAAGGAACGAGAAATAAAAGAAATTTTCTTAGGTACTTTTGATGCTATTGATAACCGCTTATATTTTTTGGCAGAAAATTTAGATAATAAGATATGTGTATATTATATAAGCCTTTCCTCTTTTCAACTGAGTGAAGTAGTCTGCGAAGATGTTAGTTGCTATGCTTTGGGGGAAAAAGGAATCTATTATGTTTCAGAGGATGATGGTAATGTTTACTATAAAACATATCAAAATTCTGAAAGCATTGAAAAAACAGCAATAGAAAACTGCTCGAATAGTCTTTTGAAATATGGAGATAATGGGTGGTTGATTCAGGAACAAAAATCAGTTTCAGATGGTCAAATATATGCGTTTAATGAAGTTAAAGGTGTGAGCAAAATATTATTTAAAAGCAATAGATAATAAGTACAGTAATTATGGGAAGGAGAACGAGATACTGAATAAGTGGAACAAAGAAATTTAAAGTTATGCAGAGGAGTATTATTGTATGAAATATATTAAATATATTATATTAGTCGCAGTGGCAGGAATATTGATTTTTTGCTGTTATCGGATTGTATTTGCACCACATTCTTACCGGGATGTTGTTTCTCGGGAAATAGATAATATACAGCCAAGTATTAATACGAGTTCTTTTGAAAGTTTAAGTGTACAGAAGTTTAATGATACAAAATATTATTTAGATGAGAATAATGCACTGTGGTTAAAAAGTCCAAAAGAAGAGAAAATTTGCGTTAGACAGGTTGCATATTTTCTGGTGTGGCAAAACCGTTTGATATATACAACTACCAACAATATAAAAGCGATATATGAAATGCCTCTCTTAGGGGCCAATAAAAAGTCTGAAAAGAGGGTATCGGAGGAGGCACGGATTATATTTTGTGATAATCAATTTCTTTATATTTATACGGCTCAAAAAATGTTGCTTAAATATGATCATTCATGGAAGGAAATTGAAGCAATTGATATGAAGAAAAAAGGTGTGGTAGTTAATTTTGAAAGAGCATGCGTTGTGAAAAATAAAATTGTATTTTGTACAGAAAGTGATGGTGCGGATGGTTTTGATATGTATTTGTTTGATTTAAAAACAAAGTACATACAAAAAGTTCCTTTTTCTTCAAAAGAAACATATGAGTATGCAATAAGGAATGATGTTGTTCGTTGGAAAGGGGAAGTCTACTACATGAGATGTAGTTATAATGATGGAGATATGAATAATTCGCTTACACATGCAGAATCAATTGACGATGGAATATATAGATTGGATTTGGCAAAAGGAAAATTAGAAAAGATATCGGAAGATGTAGGGGAATTCTTAATAGTGATTGATAATAATCTATGTGTTGTTACGGATTCGTTTATGTTTGGTATGACGTACAAAAAGGTCCAATAAACTGCAACATTTCTAAGTGCTAAATCGTTGTATTATATAAAAGGGAAAGAATTGACAGAACAAAAAGAGAGGGAGGAACAAAAGGGATGGCGCTCCGGTACAATAAAAAGTTAGTTATAATAATGATTATGTTAATATTGCTTAGTTGTACAAGCTGTGGTGTGAAGCAAAGTAAGGATAAGCAAGAGGCAAAGAAAAAGATAACAAGAGAGGGGGATTATTCCTATGCAAATTCTACGGATATAGAATTTGTAAAATCAAAATTTCCCAATATAGAAGAAATTAAATCTGTATCATATATATATGAGAAGAAAAGTAACGATAGGGAGATTGGATTAGAATGGATACATTTTGAAGGCATCATAAATATTGGTAAGAATTTCTCGGAAAAAATTGCAAGAGAATATGATTGGGAACCATGTGATACTATACCAAATTTATCAATAAAGACAAAAAATACGGATTATATGTATTGCGAGGAATTTACGGATGACTATACGTCCGATTCATTTGTTGGAGAATTCTATTTTGTTCCAAGTAGTAAACAACTAATATTTTATGGGGAGTATTAAAGAAGTTAATTTATATGCGAGGGGATTTGGATGAAAAAAATCATTTTAAACAGTATATGTCTGTTAGGAATAGTATTACTTTGCTCGTGCAGCAATACGTCGGTATCCGTAGCACCGAGAAGCGAAAAAACACCTCATGCGACGGAAGAAAAATCAAAATCACATGAAACGAAAACGGAAAATGTTAATACCGATAAAATGCAAGGGGTTTATCTACGCAGCTGCAAACCGGTTTGGCAATATTCTCAGGTGTATGACGGATATTACTATTATTTAGTAACGGATGGTAATTGGAACTATACGGTAATGAAAAATAAAGAACCCATTGGAAAGTTTTCAATTCCCAAAGGCGGAATCATGGGGACTTTTGCGGTAGAAGGCGATAAGGCGTATACTATCATATATTCAAATGATGAGGATGAATTATACCCTACATATTTAGCGCAGATAGATTATAAGAAATCCAGTATTAAGAAAATAGATATTGATTTTACTATATTAGACCGTGTGTATGGTGATGATAGGTTTGATTACATGCAGATACAAGATGAAAAAATATTTTTTGATAATCGTGAGAAGTATCCGGACGATATTTATCATTTGAATCCATATAAAAGTGGACAGTTTAGTATGTATGATATAAAAAAAGAAAAAATGACAGCACTCAATATACCAAAAGAGATGCAGAAGGCATTGCCCCATGTAAATTTAGTTGGAAATGCTTTTTGGTATGCAAATGAAATCAAGGGGAAAGTTGCTATCTATACTTATAATTGGAAGACAGGGGAGCAAAAGAAAGCTGCATCGAGTAAAATAGACAAAAAAGCAAAAGGAAATTTGATGATATATGTGGATGAGGATTACATATATTGTAGTGAACTGGCAATTCCAAGACATGGTGGAAAAGCGAAAAAGGTTTTGAAAGATGCAGTAGTGTGTCCCGAGTATTGGTATGGCAATAGGTCGGGCAGCAGGTTTTTTTCGTCAAATTCTAAATATCTTTACTATTTAGATAAAAACTATCATTTGAAGAGATATGACAAAAGAACCGGATCGGTGAAAGGGTATGGGAAAGAGAAGTACATGAGTGTGGATTGTACAGAAAAGGGAGTGTATGTAAAAAAATATAAAAAAGTTATGTTTCCGGGCTATACCGGGTCGGGGTGGTATTACGATGATGATATCGAGGATCCTGATGTAAAAGAAAGAACAAAACTAAGATTCTTTAAGGAATAAATAAGGAGAGTTAATCATGCTTTGATGCTAATAGAGGAAGATATTGCAACATTTTTGAAGGGTGAATCGTTGTATTATATAAAAGGGAAAGAGTTGACAGAACAAAAAGACTGCTAAAAGAAAGGGAGGAACAAAAGGGATGGCAATTCGGTACAATAAAAAGTTAGTTATAATAATGATTATGTTAATATTGTTTATTTGTACAAGCTGCGGTGTGAAGCAAAATACGGATAAACAAGAGGTAAAGAAAAAGATAACGTGGGAGGGGGATTATCCCTATGCAAATTCTACGGATATATTTTGTGTGGAAAAAAATAATTTATTTTCATATGACATAAACGGAGAAAATAAGAGAAAGTTAAAGGCAACAATGGGGGAAGGGTGCTTGATTCGAGTAACGGATGATTGGTTGTATTTTAAGAAGGAGATTAGAAAAAACACCCTATATGAGATAGAAATTGAAGCAGTATGCCGCATTCCTTTAAAGAAGGGGCGAGATGGGAGAAGTGTATTAGCAGGCAAAGAGCAAAACGTTGTGGAGCATTTGGATGGAGTAACGGAAGCAATAGTCGTAGATAAGTATCTTGTTTATTTACGCTCTGCATCATGTGTAAACTATAATAATTCTTTAGTGGGGAGTTATATTATACAACAAGAAGATGAGATTTTTTTAGTTGATCTGAAAAATAATAAAACAAAAAAGTGCATTGTTCCAAAGGAAATAACAAGTCTAAAAGTACTGGAGTGGCAAGTGTTTGGAAGTTCATCGAAAGGAATTGTGTGGGGAGAAAAGGCTTTGTTTTATTATGATATTAAACAAAACAAAGTTATACCGATTAATGAAAAACAGACAAATAATGTGGTATTTGACCCATTAAAGGATGAAGTTTATTATTGCAAAGAAAATCGCCCTCAAATAATAGAGAAATATAGTATTAAAACGGGTGAAAGGAGTGTCATAATAACCAAAAAAGAAGTTTTACCGGTGCTTGCTAATTGCCTGCGTGTTTCTATGGATGATATAAAAAAAATTAGCATAGAGGAAATGTATTATTGTAAAGAAAAGGTTTATTTTTCAGTAAAAACAAAAATGAAGGGTGGTTACAATAGAGAGGTATTGTTATCCTATCAAGTAAATAAAAATTTAGTGCTTTATGAGCCGGAATTGGATAATGCAAAACATTTATATTTGCCGTGGAATGAGAAACATGTATTTATGATATTGTTAGGTTGTGTTCAAGGCAAGTGGTTTTGGCAGGGTGAAAATGGATTGCTAAAATATGATAGCAAAACAGGAGCTGTCCGGTTATGTGATAGAGATGGAATGGATAATGAAATTTATGCGATTAAGAGTATGAAGGAGTTGAGAAAGTGAGATGAGTATGATTAAAAAAGTTGGTTTGACAGGAGTGGTACTTGCAATTGTTTTTGTAGTAGCTTTTATCTGCTTTAATAGAAAAGAGAAAAAAATAGATAGGAAACAAGATTTGCCGGTATCAACTGAAACGATATCTGAATATTCATTTGCAAATTCGTACCATTTGTATACAATGGATTGTCAATATAATCTAGATGGTGGGCAAGTCAAGGCGTTAAATATTAGCAATACGGATTCACCATATGATATGATGTTTTTATGTGTAAATGATATGTGGTATTACTGTTATGAAAAACAGGACGAAATAACGGGGAAGTTGTGGAGAATACCAATTCAGTCAGGTGAATTGAGACAAGAGAAAAAAGAGGCTGTTATTGATACGGAACAAAATGGCAGTTTTACTGTTGCAGGCAATAATTATGTGGAAGTAACCAAAGGTAATAGGATAAGAGTATATGATATGGTACGGAAAAAGTATTCGGATTATAAAGTTCCAAAAGAGATAGCATATACAAAGAAAACCGAATGGAAAAACAGAACATGGGATGTTCTTGCGCAAGGAAATGATTGGATTGTGTGGGAAGGTGAAAATGGCTTTTTTGCGCAGGATATTGCAAAGGAAAAGATAACAATTCTTGGAGAAGATGCGTCTGGATTGGCGATTGCCAGTGCAGGTCAAAGAAAAATGTATTTTGCTCCGGATAAAAGGGAAAAAGGGGTGTTATGCTATCAATATGACTTGATAGAAAATAGAAAAGAGAAAATTGTGGATGAGGATGTTAGGGGGTGTATCACGAATTACTTGAAGAAAAAAGATATTAGAGATATCGTTTTGGAAAAATTTTTAAATAATGGAAGTGAAGTCTTTTTTGAGGTAAAAGTGGTAACAAATCGTGAAAAATTTAATATGGTGCTCAAAAAAGAAAATAATAAATTCGTGGTGGATACTCAGCTATCTGACATTCTTCAAACGGAAAAAAACATAGAATTGGTTGATTGCTTTCAATCCAAATGGTATTTTGAAGGGGAACAGATATATTGTTATGATTCGAAAAATAATGAATATAAAGAAATATCTGCCAATAGTAAAGAATTGAATATATATCGAGTATTGAAAGAGGGGAGCTGGTGAAAGGTGAGTAAAATTTTGAAAAAAATTATGATATTAGGCGGAACGATATTGGGAACTTTTATTGTTTCCCTGATTGTGTTTGGTGTAGTGACGATTTTTTCTAACTTATCAAGTGCAAATAACATGCAGCTGTGCTATGGTGATTTACATTATGTGTTAGCTGAAAATGATGAATATATTTCATATCAGGAGAGAAATAGAGTAATAATTAAAGACCGAAATGGTGGGCAGGTTGTATCTTTTGATCCACAGAAAAAAGAAATATGGCCAGACCAGATGGTGTTAGGAAAAGAGCATTTTTATATGTTGGAATGGGATGACACGACGACAGAAACATTCAGAGATGCTATCATTATGCAGTTTGATTATAATGCAAATGTGAAAAAGAGGATAAAAGTGCAAAAGGCCTCCTGTATCGCCTGTAAAGATGGTTATTTGTTTTTGGGGAAAATAGAAAAAACGCTTGAAACGGAACCAAATTATTTGAAAGGGTTTTGGGCACAATATTATATTGAGGAAGAAAAGTTTGGAGATAAATGGAATATAATTGAAAATCAATCGGATAAAAAAACAAAAATAGGAAATACATCTTTATACTATCATGATGCCGGCTATTTTAGTACAGAGCCGGATTTAAATGGGTATTGTGGAACTGTTTTGGAAGATTTTAGTGTAAAAGACAGAGAAAAATATTTGATTAGTATTGAAAATAAAAGAGCTAAGGAAAATCTTCAATTATTATTAAAGAAAGTAAACTGGGGAAATGCGGATCGGTGTCAATGGCAGGAATATCAAAAGGGCACAAATATTTATGGAATTTGTAATTTATATAATTCCAATACAGAACTGGAAAAATTACCGATTGATGAAGTTAAACAAGCGGTTTTTTATCGGATTGATTGTGTAGATAATACAATTAAGATTTTGAAGCAATGTAATGATACTTGTGCGGTTTTATGTACAGAAAAATACATTTTGTATGAGACAGAAAACGCTCTGATAAAATATGATGTTATATCCGGGAAGAGTAAAAATGTATTATCAATCGAAAAGCCAATGGAACAAATGATATATGTAGATGATGATTTTTTGGAAATAACGAACATAAATCCTGAATATGTACTACGATTAGATGAAACTGATTGTGAAATATTAGAAGAAATTAATAACAAATCTATAAATCAGGATTGTTCCCGGCTTAATACAATTGATACAGGTGTGTATTTTTATGATACTACATGGATAACAAATTATTCTCAGGTAGAAGGAAACCACTATTATTGGTTAAGGTATGATGCAAATGCGGGCAAGTATATTATTTATCAAGATAACAGAGTAAAAATAGGAAAGTTTGAATTGCCGTACCAGTTTGAGGATGACATTCCTTATTTTCTTGATGGATTTACAAAGTATGGTAGTGATTTTTATGCAATCATTAGTTCTATGGATACAGAAAAGGATGATGACGACAATCAAATACAGCAATTGGCAAAGGTGAATTTGAAAAAGGAAAACTTAGAAATTATATATGATGTCTCCAACGAACATATTGCAGGGGACGGAGAGAAATTGTTTTGTTGTATTTACAAGGATTATTTTTATCTTGACAGCCGCACGAAGTGGCAGTCTTATGATAAACGTGCTGGTAAACCCATTCGGATAGACATTAAAGGAAAAACAATGGAGAAACTGTCAACAACGACAAATATGAAAAAAGCATCACCATATTTATCTTATATAAATGACAAGATATTTTATGCAGTAAATGAAGGGGAAAAAACAAGTCTATTTTCTTATGATTTAAAAGAGAAAAAAGAACAGTGTTTTTTGAAATTGCCAGCCGGGGAAAATAATAAAACGGAATTTGTGAGGTTTGACAAGGATTTTATATATTATGGAAAATATATAATTTCGAGAAAAGATAAAAAGACTTTTCATGTGCTTAAGTCAGGTGACAAGAATGTTATTTCAAATGAAAAGTATGTGTTTTATTTAGATAAAACAAACAAGATTCATAGACTGGATAAACAGAATAAGCACGATATCATAATAAGAAAGAAACCTGCAACTGAAATATCATGTACGGAAAAGAAGTTGTTTGCAAGAGTTCGAAATAAGAAAGCTTATACGAAATGTGTGAGGGATGCCGCTGATGCTGATGAGTTTGCAGATAGCGGTGAAGACTTTTATTCGGATAATCTGTATTGTTTGGATTTGCGGGGAAGAGAAGAAAATAAAATTTGGAAAGGCAGCTATAAATGGACAAACTAGAATGCCGATTTATTTGGATGCCGGTTCTTTGTTTCCCGGGATGGCACGATATCTTATAAAGAGTGGGAATAAACAGAAGTGAGGTGAATTGTGGATGAAAAAATATATTATGATACTAATAATAATTTTGGGGGTTATTTGTTGTGATTTGGCTTTTTGTCAATTGGATAAATCAGTTTTAATTATACATTATGGAGACGTGAATTATTATGCTGAAAATGAAAATTATTGGGCAGAAACAAATGGAAGAAATGTAGAATTTACAGATAAGAAAAGTGAGAATAAAAAAATAATTAAACTGGATTTTGTTCCAAACCAGATTGCACTTGGTATGAACCATGTGTTTATATTAAAATGTGGAGATAATTATTCAAGTGATGATGCAGTAATATATAGTTATGATTTTGAGGGGCATTACATAGAGGCAAGGCATGAGAAAAAGTGTAATTACATGGCAATGGATAAAGATGTTCTTTATTTACAATACTGGCAGGATGAAGAACAAAATATGCCGTATGTAAATTATAATGGAATTGTGGCAAATGCATGGATTAAGGAAGATAAGTTTGCTGGTAAGGTAAATTCTATGAAAGAAAACAAAAAAGGAGTATGTAAGGTCGGAGAACGAACTTTTCATGCTAATTCCAATGGTTGTTTTTCTACTGAAAAAGAGTATTCCAATATTCCGGCTATGAGTGCATACATATGGGATGAAATGAAAACTGAAAAACAAAAAAATGCTAACTATCAGAAGGTGTTAGAAAAGAAAATTGGATATGACAGCGACTTTCTTTATGGTTTTAACGAGTACCAAAAAGGTAAATATATCTACGGAGTTGTTAATATATGGGAAGAAGATGTTCGATTGCGTAATATGGAAATACCTATAAATAATGTCGTTAAGTCCTATGCTTATAAAGTAAATCTGCTAACAAATGATGTGGAAATTCTTTTTCAGAGGGGTAAGGGATGTGTGCAAATTGCATCCAATGAAAAGAATGCGATTTGCTATGAAAAAAATATGATTAAACGAATAAACTTAAAAACGGAAAAGAGCGATATATTATATAATGGGCTCCGAAATAAGACGGAGAATATTTATTTACAAGGACCATATTTGCTTGTGGCTGGGGAGAATAAATATATCCAATACGATGCAACATATTGAGGGCTAAATAGTTGTATTAAAGAAGTTGATTTATACGCAAGGGGGTATTCGGATGAAGAAAACAATTTTAAAAGTTATTATCCTAGCATTTTTTATATTATTGCATAAGGATACTGTGTATGCAGGGGACGAAATATCTTTTACGATAAATAATGAACCACCTCAAGATGCATTGATTATTGGCAGGGTAAGTGAGGTACATAACAATCAAAATTTTATTAGTATTGATGTTGTGCGAATTGTTGTGGGGAAGATTTGCGAAGACCATGTAAATTTACAAGGGGTGGATACTGCAAAGTATAAGAAGGGAGATGGTATTCTTTTTTCGGCAAAATTCATAGACAATAAAGATGGTATTACGCAATGCCGTGCTGTATACCATTATTATAAAGTTGATTTGAAGACCGATAATAAAGTTCGCATTTTGCCAAGTAAACGCGATTCAAAGGCACAAGCAATGGAATTAGAATGGTTTGTAAATACGGGAGAGGGGACAGGAGGCAGCAATGATATGATATATTGCATGTCAGAAGATGACATCCCCGAATTTATATATGACTTAGATAAGGATAAGTGGTTGAAAAATTCGTTTGATAAATGTTATACTGCCCCGGATGTAAAGAAAGAATTGCAGAAAAAAAGAATACGATTTTGTGTGGTGGGTGGCATCTTAATTGTTTTAGTTGGTGCTTTTTGTATAACAAAAAGGATGCACAAAAAAAGATTGAAGGAGCGGGAAAAAGAGGTATGAAAAAAATTATTATTTGGCGGGAATTATGAAATGAGTTTGCTTATACACATACTTTATTAGGAAATTAGAATTGATTATACGAGGAGCAAAAAACAATCCACAGTATCTCCAATAGTATAGCATACAGACCTTGGAGAGGGTATAATATATTGATTAATACGGAGGATGTAAATGAAAAAGAGGAAAATAATGTATACAATCTTTTTTATATTGCTTATTACAATTACATGCGTTGTAGTGAATATAAATAGAAAAGAGCAAAATAAAATAGAAGAAAAGAAGACCGAATGTGCAGAAATGCAGTTGTTTGAGTATCCAACACAATATTCACAAGTCAGCGGTAATCATTATTTCTATTTGCGAAAAAATGCTAAAGGTGACTATATTTTGCATCAGGACGGAAACAAAGAAATTCTTTCCTTTCGCCTTTCTAAACAGAAATTAAGAGGTTTTGCGGTTTGGAATTCTCAATATTATGTTTTGGTAAGAAATGAAGTAGGAACGCTTCAGTTTGGAAAGGTTGACGGAAATGGTGAAGTTGATATTTTGTGCGATGTGTATGCACAAAAAGAGATACGTTCGATTATTTTATATAACGACTCACTATTTATGTGTGAAAATAATTCGAATATCATAGAAAGGCAGTCCATAAATGGACAAACTAGAACGCCGATTTCCTTAGATGCAGATTCGGATGAAATAAGTTTCTTTGGCTCTGAGAAAATTGGTGGAATATGCGCTATGGACGTTCGCAAAGATGGTAAAATAGAAGTCGTGGTTTTTGATTGGCAGGGGAACAGAAAAAGAACCTTGCATAGTCAGATGAAACTGTGGGAACATAGTAATTTGCCAAAGGAAAAAGGTGGGATTTACGTTGACAAGATAATCGATAAGTATATTTGTTTTACTTATTATTGCGGTGAAAAGTATTTTGTGGGAAGAATGAATTTGGATACAAATAGAACGGAAACTCTGGAACTGAGCAGTGAAGAAGTTTGTGACACATCGTTTGCGGCAGAAGGCGTGTATTTTGTTTCCCGGGATAGAACGATATCATATCAAGAGTGGGGCAAAAACAGCTCTCAAAAAATATCGGAATTGCAGGCAGAGGAGATAGATATTGTTGGGGAATGGCTTTATGTTAGGGGCTATTCAAAAGAATGGGAATTTCTTGAAGACAACGATAAGGAAGCATCCGATGAATGGAGTGATGTACTGTATCGAATTCGCTGCGTGGATGGAAAAGTTGAGAAACTGGAAGAAAATAACCCGGTAGATGAAACAGAAATGAGGTGAATTGTGGCTGGGGAAAATAAATATATCAAATGATATGAATTAATGAGGAGGGTGTGTATTATGAAAAAAATAAAAACTAAAAATATTCTAGTTACGGTAGGAATTGTAATTTTACTTGCGGTGATAGTCTATGTTCGTAGCAGAATTTCTCCATTGATTGATAATTATAGTGTTGAAAAGAGTGAAAAAAAGGTCGAAGCAAAACCAACGATGGACACTAAATCACAAGAAACAAAAAAGTCTCAGGGGAAAACGGAGACTTTATCAACAGGCATCAATTCATATTGGAATATGCAAGGAAGTGGTAAAGTTAAATTTGATGCGAGTGCAGGTTTTTATGATGAATGGGGAGATATTCCGGCTTTGGAGTATAAAACAAAAATGAATTTTATAAAGATTGCAAAACTAAAAAAAGGCATTCTGTATCACTTGAAGATTGAACAGGCATCAGATCTTAAGATTCCAACAAAAAGGCTTAGCCTTGGTTATTTTTATGTGCAAAAAAATAGGATAATGCGTATATGGGAAAATAACGATTATGAGGCACAAGGAAATGTTTGGACGCTGTCGAAGAAAACGTTAAATAGAATCATAAAGACCAGTGAGATTCCAAAGTATAGTACAATTGTTTGGCAGAAAAAGACGTATAAAGATACATTAAAACACGATAAGATAGACTGGCATCAGTACTTAAAAAAGATTCAAGATTCACCGAAAAAAAGACTGCGTTATGGTGGCTACTATCAATATCCACAGCATTCAGGATATTGGGAGACTTTTATTTGGGAAGAAGGAACTGGGTTGATTTTTTACCAGAGTGGATATAGAGATGGGGTGGAATGTATTAGGTTGAAAAAGAAGGGTGTGAAACTTCCAAGTGATGTATGGTATGATTGAGGTGATTTTACTGCAACATTCCGGAAAGGTGAATCGTTGTATTTGAGAAAAAGACGATTCATGCGCAGTAATTATGGAAAGGAGAGATAAAAATGTTGTGGTTTTAGTATAAAAAAGAAACAAATATATTTTGTGTTGCAACGTTTAGTGTGGCGTTACTTAATATTGTTTTGAATATAATTTTTTTGGACCGGTATTTTAACGATACAAGAGAATTATTTCAGGATTCAGGATTAAATTATGGACATGTGGCTTTATGCAATAGTTTAATAATTTTGAGTATTAGCACTTTACTTATATGGGGTTGTGATAATTATTTAAAAGTACTGAAGTGGTCTGTATATATAATGCCAGCATTTCAATTAGCGGAAATAATAGTTGAGTTTTCTTTCCTTAATACCATATTAAATATAAGAGAATTTTGGTATGTGATATTGCAGCCGTTACCGTTGTTTGTGGTGTTAGTACTGTTTATTGCAAGTAAATTGCCAGTAAAAGCGGTAGTTGGAATGTGTATTGCAGACTATGTTTTATTTGTAGGAAAAGAACTTTTTTATGCAAATCATGGGGGACTATGTTTTTTTGAAGTTTATGGCGTGGTAGAAATTAATCTTTTGAGAATTGCATTGTGTGTTATGTTTAGTCTTATAGTAATGACATACACATTTTTATTACAGCGGTTGACAAACTCCCCAAATCAGACTAACATAACAAGTGTTATGATGAAAAACAAACAAGAAACCATTGAAAAAATTAAACAGGCGGCGTTGGAAGAGTTTTACGCCAATGGATATGCAAAAGCAAGTCTTAGGACAATCTGCCGCAGGGCGGGTGTCACGACAGGGGCGATGTATTTTTCTTTTGAAAATAAGGAAGCATTGCTTCGGGCTATATTAGAGCCACTGGTGGAGAACTATGAAAAGATGCTGGCAAAGAGCATGCAGATTGAACTGGAGAATCCGGCCGAGGGACCGGAGATTGATGTGTATGTGATGCAGTTTATTTTAAAGCACAGAAAAGAAACGATTGTCATCATGGAGAAGGCGCAGGGGAGCTGTTACGAAGGATTCCGAGAGCGTGTTGAAAAAATGATGGAGCAGTCATTTCTTACATATTACCGGAGCAAACTTAAGACAATGCCGGATAAAGGATTGATAAAAATATTGGCAAAGCAGCGGCTAGACAGTTGTTTGCAGATTGTTAAAGAGGATTATGACATGGAATACAGCCTGTATTTAGTGAAACAGATTGGTGTTTACGCCGGAGGCGGAACCGAAAGATTAATAGAGAGTTTAAGAAAGCTTCACAGAGACTAACTGTGGAGCTTTTTTTACAACATAACAATTCATAACAAACGTTACGAAAGGATGATACGATGAAAGAGAAAGTAAGTGTGACCGGTGTGCCGGAAACAATGATTCAGACTTTATATGCGAGGGCAAAGGAATCGGAGAAAGACAATCCGATGATTCAGGATGATATGGCAGCAGAGATTGTGTCAAAGCTGGATTACGATTTTTCTAATGCGGATAAAGATAAGGCGATGAGTTATGGTGTAATCGCAAGAACGATTGTACTGGATGAGATGGTAGAGCGGTATTTGAGTAAAAATGCAAAGACCGTTGTGATAAATATTGCCAGTGGTATGGACACAAGATGTTACCGGATGAAAGGAAAGTATCTGCGCTGGTACAATGTGGATTTGCCGGAAACAATGGAGATAAGAGAAAAGTTTCTTGCGGAAAACGGACCGATTTATCAGATTGCAAAGTCAGCGATGGACGCATCTTACACGGATGAAATCGTATGTGACGGCGAAAATGTATTGGTTGTGATTGAGGGACTTTCTATGTATTTACAAGAAAAAGATGTGCTGCAGATGTTTTCCATTATAGAGAAAACTTTTCCGAAAGTTACCGTTATGATTGAGACGATGTCGCCGTTTGTTGTGCGCCATATAAAGGAAAAATCAATTGAAGGCAGTAATGCAAAATTTACATGGGGTGTCAAAAACGGAAAATTGCTGCAAAAGCTTGTGCCGGCATTTTCCTATAAAGAAGAAGTAAGCCTGATTGAGGGAATGAAAAAAATGATGCCGATATATCGTGTGATTGGAAAAATTCCGGGGGCAAAAAAATTCTCAAATAACATTATTGTTTTGGAGAAAAAATAATGTGGTTTCAAGACATGGTGCCTTTAATCTGCTGCCATCATACAATGATAACAACAAACATAAGGCGGGCAGATACCGATGAAGGAAAGGACAAAAGTGATTGTGGATGATACAACAATTTATGAGGTGGATTTAGCGTGTTATGAATCATTAACACTAGAGGAGAAGAGAAAATATTTTCCGCAGACATGGGAAGAGGAAAGCAGAATGCATCAGAGAAACAGTTCTAATTTAATGAATCGAAAATAAAAAATGAGGCGGTTATCCGCCCCATTTTTTTGCGTCCATAGGGGTTCGATTCCCCTAATGATTACGCACGCTTCAATTAGCAGCCGCAGCCGAATCCACCGAATCCGTTATTGCCTCCACAGCAGCAGAGGATAATGAGAATCCAAATGATGCAGCTGCAATCACCGCCCATGCCGCCGCCAAAGCCGTTACCACAGCCGCCGCAGCAAAGAAGTAAAAGGATAATAATCCAGCAGCAGGAAGAATTGTTCTCGTTGCAGGAGCATCCTCCGCCACAGTTTGTTGCTGACAAATCACTCATAGGTTTGCCTCCTAAATTTCATTTACACTGTTATCCTATGCAGGGTGGCTTGGGTGATTTACACAAAAAAATGAAAAAAAAGACGGAAATATTTTATTTGCATATAGACAGAGAATATACTATAATATTGACAGCATTATGATTAGTGATAATATGGCTTTTTTGCGTTAGATAGTGAGAGAAAAAAAGATAAAATGAAAAAGAGGGATTCACGACGATGAAACGATACCAGTGGATGGGGATTATGCTGAGCCTTGTTTTGCTTTTGTGCTCGTGCGGTACGGACAAAGAGGTTGAGAAGAAAGCCGGCGAAAGTACGAGTACACCGTCTGCAACAGCGAGCGTTACGCCGTTGATTTCAGAGGATGAGGCTTTTTCAGAGGCAGAGAAGATTGTAAAAACAATGACAATTGAACAAAAAGTAGGACAGATGTTTTTGGTGGATTTACTGCAGTTAGATGCATCACCATCGGTGGATGGAACCGCTTATAAGGCGACGGACAGCATGAAACAGGCAATTATTGATTATCACCTGGGTGGCGTCTATCTTACGAAGGAGAATATTAAGTCGCAGAAGCAGACGAAAAAACTGGTGCAGAATTTACAGGCGAGCGTTGTATCAGGAAGTGCGCTTTACGTTGCCGTAGAGGAAGACGGTGGTGGAGAAAATTCCATTTCTGCCAAAGTTGAGGATTTAAAAGATACCGGTTATGTTACCCCAAAAGAAATGGGACAAAATATGACGGCAAACCAGATTTATGAATCGGGGAAAACGATTGCCGGAGAATTGACGAAAATTGGTATAAATCTGAATCTGGCGCCGGTGGCGGATTTGGCAAGTGACCAAAATCCATCGTATGCAATGCGCTGCCTGGGAAGTGATGCGGATGGCGTGGCAGATTTGTTGGATGATTTTGTAAGTGGCATGCGCGAGGGCGGACTTTCCGTGACGCTTAAGACTTTTCCGGGAATTGGTAATGTTTCTGCGGATGTGACAGAGTCAATTGCCGAAAATACAGACAGTCTGATGACGATACGTGATACGAATTTTGTGCCGTATGCGAGCGGAATTCAGGCAGGCGCTGACTGCGTGATGGTGAGCAATGTCGCATACAGTAAGTTGACGGTGAAAAAAGTACCGGCATTTATGTCGCAGGATATTGTGACGAAACTTTTACGGGAAGAACTCGGATTTGATGGAATTGTTATGACAAGCCCACTCAATGATAATGTGATAGAGAACAATTATACAAATGAATTTGCCGTAGTGGAAGCGGTAAAAGCAGGATGCGATTTAATCGTCCTGCCGGGGAATTTCAAGGAGTGCTATGAGGCTTTAATTACTGCCGTGGAGGAAGGCAGGATTGATGAAAAAGTGATTAACACATCCGTCCGGCGGATCTTACAGAATAAGATTCAAAGGGGCATACTTGTGTTAGAATAAACAGCAAAAGGAAGGACTTGAAATGAACTCACAGGTTGATGAAACTTACTACGATGGACTGCATGAAGAGTGTGGTGTTTTCGGTGTCTATGATTTGGATGGCGGTGATGTTGCCTCCACAATTTACTATGGACTTTTCGCTTTGCAGCACAGAGGCCAGGAAAGCTGTGGTATTGCGGTCAGCGATACAAAAGGACCGAAAGGAAAAGTATTGTCTTCAAAAGGCATGGGACTTGTCAATGAAGTCTTTGATTCTGAAAAACTTGAAAAACTCAAAGGAAATATCGGGGTTGGACATGTCCGCTACTCGACGGCAGGTGCGAGCAATGGACAGAATGTACAGCCGTTAGTATTAAATTATGTCAAAGGTATTCTTATGTTAGCGCATAACGGAAATCTGGTAAATGCGCCGGAACTCCGCAAAGAACTGGAATACACAGGAGCTATTTTCCAGACGACCATTGATTCGGAAGTTATTGCGTACCACATTGCGAGAGAGCGTTTGAAAACGGGTACGGTAGAAGAAGCTGTGAAAAATGCGATGAAGAAATTAAAAGGTGCGTATTCACTTGTGATTTCCAGTCCGAGAAAATTGATTGGTGCCCGCGACCCATTTGGTTTTCGCCCTCTGGTGATTGGAAAACGGGATAACAGTTATCTGCTTGCCAGCGAAACCTGTGCACTTGATGCTGTTGGTGCAACATTTGTCCGGGATGTAAAACCGGGGGAAATTGTCATGTTAGACAAAAACGGTATTACATCGGATGAAAGTCTCTGCACGGTAAAACCGGCAAGATGTATTTTTGAATATATTTATTTTGCAAGACCGGACAGTTATGTGGATGGCGTGAGTGTTTATAATTCGCGTATTATGGCAGGGAAAATTCTTGCCCAGATGCATCCGGCAGAAGCGGATATTGTCATTGGAGTGCCGGATTCCGGAAATGCGGCTGCGATGGGATTTGCCCTAGAGTCAAATATTCCGTATGGTGTTGGTTTTATCAAGAATAGTTATGTGGGAAGAACGTTTATTAAACCCAAACAGTCTGCCCGTGAGTCCAGTGTAAACATTAAATTGAACGCCTTGAAAGAAGTGGTTAGTGGCAAGCGTGTTGTGATGGTCGATGATTCGATTGTGCGCGGTACGACGAGCGGCCACATTGTAAAAATGCTCAAAGATGCCGGAGCGACTGAGGTGCATGTAAGAATCAGTTCGCCGCCATTTTTGTTTCCATGCTATTTTGGAACCGACGTGCCAAGCTGCGACCAGCTGATTGCACATGACCACACGGTATCCCAGATTTGTGAGTTGATTGGAGCGGATTCGCTTGGTTACTTAGATGGCGAGAGACTGCCGGAATTGATTGAGGGAGACACCGGTTACTGTGATGCGTGCTTCTCCGGAAATTACCCGGTAGAGCCGCCAACCGAAGATATTCGTGGAAGTTTTGAACCGTAAATAGGTGTTAAGGAAAAGCCCTGGCACTATTTTATAAAAGGATAGAGAAAGGAAAGAAAGAATATGAGTACAGACAGATATGTAAGCCCGTTGTCGGAGAGATACGCCAGCAAAGAAATGCAGTTTATTTTCTCGCCGGATATGAAATTCCAGACTTGGAGAAAATTATGGATTGCATTAGCAGAAACCGAGAAAGAACTTGGCTTAAAGGATGCAGATGGAAATCCACGTATCACAGACGAACAGATTGAGGAGTTAAAAGCACATGTGACAGATATTAATTATGATGTTGCAAAAGCTCGTGAAAAAGAGGTGCGCCACGACGTAATGAGCCATGTATATGCATATGGCAAACAGTGTCCAAAGGCAGCAGGAATCATTCATCTCGGAGCAACTTCCTGCTATGTTGGTGATAATACAGACGTCATTATCATGACCGAAGCACTTAAATTAGTAAAGAAAAAACTGGTGAATGTCATTTCCGTATTATCTGATTTTGCAATGAAATACAAAGACCTTCCGACGCTTGCATTTACTCATTTCCAGCCGGCACAGCCGACAACAGTTGGTAAGCGTGCAACGCTTTGGATTCAGGAACTTGTGATGGATTTGGAAGATTTGAATCATGTGCTGTCTCATATGAAGCTTCTTGGTTCGAAAGGAACTACCGGTACACAGGCAAGTTTCCTTGAGCTGTTTGACGGTGATGAGAGCAAATGTAAAGAAGCGGACAAACTGATTGCAAAGAAAATGGGATTTGACGCATGCTTCCCTGTTTCCGGACAGACCTATTCCCGTAAATTGGATACTCGCGTAGTAAATGTACTTGCCGGTATTGCAGCCAGCGCACATAAATTTTCAAACGATATCCGTCTTCTTCAGCATTTGAAAGAAGTGGAAGAGCCATTTGAAAAGAGCCAGATTGGTTCCTCTGCAATGGCATACAAGAGAAATCCAATGCGAAGCGAAAGAATTGCATCCCTGTCCCGCTATGTAATGATTGATGCCTTAAACCCAGCCATTACATCGGCAACCCAGTGGTTTGAGAGAACGCTCGATGATTCCGCAAATAAGCGTCTGAGCGTAGCAGAAGGCTTCCTCACAATCGACGGTATTTTGGATTTGTTCTTAAATGTAGCCGATGGACTTGTTGTTTACGATAAAGTAATTACAAAACGTCTCATGTCCGAACTTCCATTTATGGCAACCGAAAATATCATGATGGATGCCGTAAAAGCCGGCGGCAACCGTCAGGAACTGCATGAGAAGATTCGTGAGCTTTCCATGGAAGCAGGCAGAAATGTAAAAGAGCGCGGCTTAGACAACAACCTCTTAGAGTTGATTGCCGCAGACGATGCCTTCCCAATGACTTTGGAAGAATTGCAGAAGACCATGGACCCAAGCAAATACGTTGGTCGTGCACCAAGTCAGGTAAAAGAGTTTGTTGAAGGCGTGGTCGCACCAATTCTCGACGAAAACAAAGACTTGCTTGGAATTAAAGCAGAGATTAACTGCTAATTAAGGAAAGTAAATATTATGTAGACAAAGTTGGTGCTAGGACTGTTCTGTTGTCCCAGCACCATTTTTCTTTGTTTGTGGGTTTGCAGCAGTTGTGGAGCAATGGAGAAATCCGTTATATATAAGCATCAAAAGTCTTAGGCAACGCTAATCCGTTCAAAATTAAAAAAGAGTTGCAATTTAAACTCCATTTTCGCCAATTTATCTCAATTTTTCCGTCAAAAGCAACTCTATTTGCTAAATTTCTAAAAAAGCGTTGTACAAAATAGAAAACCACTTGCAAGCAAAGCAACCATAAAGTAGAAAATCTGGGAAAAGAGTTGTTTTGTCTGGGAAAATTCGATTGGAATTTTAACAAAACTCAGATTAAAGGAATAAGTTTGCGCTAAATGTTCGCTGTCAATTCCTTTGGATTCCAGTAATTCCGTAGAAAAACAAAAAAAGTCCCACCGAACATTTGACACAAACACCCACTAGTTTCTTCCCCCATCTTATGATATAATCATACCAAATGACAAGGAGGTGGCGTTATGCCATTATTAAATAAAGAAAAAATGATGGATGGTTTTGGCAAGGCAGTTGACGCCGTGAACAATGCGGCAGACAAAGCCGGCAGGTACGCCAAAGAAAAAGAACTGGACAAGAAAATTGACCATGCCGCAGAGGTTGTCACCAAAGAGGCAAAAAAAGTTGGCAAAGAAATCAAGAGTGTATTTTCAAGCGAGAAAAAATAGAAGAAGAGGATTGTAAATTATGTGGATTGCAGATGGATGGAACGATTATGAAGTGTTAGATACTTCGGCAGGAGAAAAATTAGAGCGGTGGGGTGATTATATTCTTGTACGCCCCGACCCGCAGGTGATTTGGAATACACCGCATAAAGTAAGAGAGTGGAAACAGAAAAACGGACATTACCACAGAAGCAATAAAGGCGGCGGACAGTGGGAATTTTTTGATTTGCCGGAGCAGTGGGAGATTTCCTATGGAAATCTCAAATTTCATTTGAAACCATTTCATTTTAAACATACCGGACTTTTCCCTGAGCAGGCGGTAAACTGGGAGTGGAGCGGAAATTTGATTCGCGAGGCAAAGAAGAAAAATCCGGGAAAAGAAATTAAGGTGCTGAATTTATTTGCATACACGGGTGGCGCGACAGTGGCATGCGCCGATGCGGGGGCAGCTGTGACACATGTGGACGCATCCAAAGGGATGGTTACATGGGCGAAAGAAAATGCGGCAGCGTCCGGGCTTGCCAATGCGCCGATTCGCTATCTGGTGGATGACTGCGTAAAATTTGTGGAGCGTGAAATCCGCCGCGGCAATCATTATGATGCGATTATTATGGACCCGCCTTCCTATGGAAGAGGTCCCAAAGGCGAGATTTGGAAAATAGAAGAAAAAATTTTCCCACTGGTACAGCTTTGCACGAAGGTACTTGCAGACAAGCCATTATTTTTCCTGATTAATTCTTATACAACAGGATTACAGCCGGCGGTGCTTTCTTATATGTTAAATTTGGAATTAAAAAGCCGTTTTGGCGGAACGGTTGAAGCAGATGAAATCGGATTGCCGGTGCGCGGTAAGCAGGGACTTGTTTTGCCGTGTGGCGCAAGCGGAAGATGGAGTCGTAAAGAGAGAGAGTAAGAGGAAGGGGTGAAGCGATGAAACTGATTCATTGTGCGGATTTGCATTTGGATTCAAGCATGACGACGCATTTGACAAAGGAAAAAGCAAAGGAGCGAAAAGCAGAATTACTTGCTTCTTTTAACCGGATGATGGAGTATGCCGACAGGGAAAATGTGTCGGCAGTTTTGATTGCGGGGGATTTGTTTGACCGGAAAAACATTTCGGCAACGGCACGCAATGCAGTTTATCATGCGATTTCGACACGCCCTGAGATGACATTTTATTATCTGAAAGGAAATCATGATGTGCGTCTTTTTTTGCCAAATGGCAAAGAATGTCCTGAAAATTTAAAATTGTTTGGCGAAGAGTGGACCACTTATGTGCAGGCGGATGAGGGATGCCGTCTTGTGATTAGTGGCGTTGAGTTGTGTGAGGAAAATCATGCGCTGATAGCCAATTCGCTGACTTTAAACCGTGAGGATGTAAATATTGTGATGCTTCACGGACAGGAAGCGGAATACGCTGCACAGGACAAGGCGGAAGTCGTGCCGCTGCGTGATTTGCGTGGCAAGGGCATTGATTATCTGGCACTTGGGCATGTGCATGGTTATAAAAAGGAAACACTGGATAGCCGAGGCGAGTATTGCTATCCGGGGTGTTTAGAATGCCGTGGCTTTGATGAATATGGGGAGCATGGCTTTGTTCTTTTAGATGTGGATTTGGAAGAGAAAACCGTGGCGAGTGAATTTATCCCATTTGCCTTTAGAAACGGACATTATGTGGAAGTTGATGTCAGTGACTGTATGAGCACGGCAGAGATTATGGATGCCATCAACGAGACCGCACAAAGGGAGCATCTGCCGCATGAGGATTTTGTGAAATTTGTATTGGTTGGCGAGATGGCGCTTGCCAGCGAAAAAGATTTGGATTATTTGAATCAATGGATTCAGGATGATTATTATACCGTGAAAGTGACGGACAAAACAAAAATCCGAATTGACTATGAGGATTATCGAAACGATGCGTCACTTCGCGGCGAGTTCGTTCGTTTAGTGCAGGCAGATGAGGTACTTTCTGACGAAGAAAAGGCGCAGATGATTCAGTATGGCATACGAGCTTTGGAAGGGGAGGAAATCGAGTGAAATTATTACAGTGTAAAATAGAAAATTTTGGTAAATTAAGCGATGTCTCCTTTGACTTTTCAGAGGGTGTCAATACATTCTGCGAGGAAAACGGATGGGGAAAAAGTACGCTTGCGAATTTTGTCCGAATTATGTTCTTTGGCTTTTTAAATGGTAATAAACAGGACAAACTGGTAAATGAAAGAAAGCGTTATTTCCCGTGGCAGAGCACGAAAGGCGTATATGGCGGAAGTGTGAAATTCGAAACAGAGGGGAAAAGTTATCAGCTTAACCGCGTGTTTGGGAAAAAAGATAAAGATGATATTTTTGAACTCTATGACCTTTCGACAAACCTTCCGTGCGAGGATTTTTCCGAGAATATCGGTGTTGAATTATTTGGTATTGATGCGGCATCCTTTGGCCGCACAGTATTTTTTTCACAGAAGGACTGCGAGTCTGCACCGACCGACGGGATTCATGCGAAACTTGGCAATCTGATTGAGCAGACGGATGATATCCACAATTTTCAAAGTGTGTATGACAAATTGAAAGATACCACGAATAAAATGACGCCAAAAAGAAAAACCGGTTCGCTGAACAGAGAAAAACGTGAAATCGAAGAAAGAGAGCAGAAACTTCGTGAAGAAGAAAGCATCCGGCAGGGGATTTTAGAGGCGGAAACTTATTACAAGCAGTGTGAAGAAAAAGAAAAAGAGCTTTCCGAGGTGATTGCTGCGGAGCAAAAGAAGCAGGAAAAACTTAGTAAGGCAATGGACTATGCGGTAAATAGAAAAGAGTATGAGACACTTGTGTCTGCCAAAGAACAGGCGGGAAAACAGTGGGAAGACAGTAAAAATGCATTTCCTTACGAGGATAAAATTCCTTCGATGGAGCAGATGGGAAAATGGCAGAAGCAAAGACGGGAGTGCGAACAGTTCCGTGAGCAGATGGTGAGAAATCAATTGACTGGCGAGGAAAATGCACTTATGTCTTCTGTCAAACAGCGGTTTGGACAGGAGATTCCGGAGGATGCAGCACTGCAGTCGATGGAGGAGGCTCTTACCGAATATGAATCGCTCAAACAGACCATTCGCAAAGGAGAGTTTACACCGGCGGAACAAAATGAGTGGGAAACTCTGAAAAAACGCTATCCGAATGGGATGCCGGGGAAGGAAGAATTGCTGAAATTAAATCGAATCTGTGAAGATGTTCGACATAGAGAAGATCAGCTTGCAAATGCGCAGACAACAGCCCGTGCATTAAAGCAGGTGGCGGCACAGAAAAAGCCGGAAAAAGCATCACCGCTTCCACTTGTTCTTGGCTGTCTTGCGTTGGTTCTTGGTGTGGGGCTTAGCTTCGTACAGGTGCTTGCCGGCGTGGCAGCTTTTGTTGTTCTGGCACTTGCCGCCGTGGTTCTTTTTGTACAGCAAAAAGGGAAAAAACAGGAAGAAGATTTAAGTGAGCAGCCGCTTTTGGAACTTGAACAGGAGATGGAACGGGCAAAAAGAGAGATAGAGCAGGGAAATGAAAAGATTTCTTTCGTGCTTTCTGCCTATTTCCCGGAAGGAATTTCCGGCGATTTCCGCGATGTGATTCAGCAGATGCAGATGGATACGATAGCCTATGAGACGCATCAGGCAAAGAGCGAGGCGGTAAGTGAAGAAGATGAGGTTCGTTATCAGACTCTTCAAAAATCGCTTCGTGAGTTCATGGATGGTTATGTAGAAATGGGAATTTCAGAAGAGCGGTTTGCATTTGGCTTGTCAAAGCTTCGCAGCGAACTGAAACAGTACCGTCGTCTCTGTGAAAAACTGGAAAGTTTTCTGGGGGCAAAAAATAAATACGAGCAGGCAAAAGAAGAATTTGTACTTGGCGGAAAAGAGTATGGTTTGATTTTTGAAGAGCCATTTGACGAGGAACTGCAAAAAATTGCCGGGGCCATCAACCGTGTTCAGGTGGCAGAGCAGTCATGGCAGGCGGCAGGAAAAAAGTTGTTACAGTTTGAAAATGACCACGATATGGAGCGCATCCGCCAGACAGATAAGCCTGAGGAAAAGGAAGGCCTGAGCGAAAGTCACGAGCGTGAAAAACGGTGGATGACCGAGCAGGAAACCAACCGCAAAAATATGGCTGCATACGAGAAACAATTAGAGCAACTGGAGGAAAAACTTGATGAACTTGCAGAAATCCGTCTTGAGTTAGAGGAGCGGAAAGAGCACTTTTTAAGCGGCAATAAGAAGTACGAACTTTTGCTAAAAACAATGGACAAGTTACAGCAGGCAAAAGACACGCTGACCGCGCGTTATATTGAACCGGTGCAGAAAGGATTCACGAAATATTACCAAATGGTAGATGGTGGCGATGCTAAAGACTACCGATTTGATGCCAGCGTAAATTTGACTGTGGAGGAAATGGGCATGCCGCGGGAAATTCGTTTTTTGAGTGAGGGACGCAAGGACCTTGCCGGAATCTGTGCGCGTATGGCAATGGTAGATGCCATGTATGAAAAGGACAAACCATTTCTTGTTTTTGACGATTCCTTTGTGAATCTGGACGACGAAAAAATGCGTCATGCGCTTACCTTTTTGAAGGAAGTCGGAAAAGAATATCAGGTTATTTATTTCACATGCCGGGAAAACAGAAAGGCATAAAAAGGAGGAAAACATGCGTTTTGTAATACAAAGAGTCAGCAGTGCTTCTGTCACAATCGACGGAAAAGTACGTGGAGAAATAGGAAAAGGTTTTGTTGTGTTAATCGGCATTGGAGAGGATGATACAAAAGAAATTGCAGATAAACTTTTACACAAACTTTTGAATATGCGTATATTTGAAGACGAAAATGGGAAAACAAATCTTGCCCTAAAAGATGTGTCCGGCGAACTGCTTATGATTTCCCAGTTCACCTTATATGCCAACTGCAAAAAGGGAAATCGTCCATCTTTTACAGACGCCGGCAGACCGGAGATGGCAGAGCCGATGTATGAGTATATATTGGAAGCCTGCCGCAAAGAAATCCCGGTGGTCGAGCAGGGGGAGTTTGGTGCCGATATGAAAGTTGCCCTTGTGAATGATGGGCCGTTTACAGTCGTGCTTGACAGCAGGGATTTGATGTAGGATACTTATAAAAACATAGAAAAAGAAGCTTATTCGTGAGAGACTATAACGCAAAGCGTTATCCCGTCTCGATACGAATAAACTTCTTTTTCCATTATATTCAGAACTTTTATGTACCCCTGTTCGCTTTTTCTGGTGTAACTCTCTATATACACAAGTTCCTTTAAACACTTTCTCTCGCCACCGATACTGTAATATATAACGGATATATCACAGAACGCATCTACCCAAATTGCTTCTGAGAAGTCAAGGTCCCTGCTTATTCGCTTTTCCTGAAATTATGTAGTGAATATCATCCTCCCTTCTGAAAATTTCAACTCCGTTTATTATCATAGCACATTATGAGCACCATGAATCGTAAAAGTCGTGAACGGCACAAAATTGGGAGTGAACGGACACTTTTGTATAAAAAATGTTATTTTTTGCATAATATACATTACAAATATTCCCTATTTTGGGACGAAAATAGATGTTGACACCTGCCCGTTATTTGCATTATGATGGAGCAGGAAATATAAAACGAAAAGAGGAACAACATGAATATCGATGAAATGTTAGAAATTAGTGACTGCCCATTGTGTGAGGGCGGCGCATTATTGGAAGAGGAATGTGGCTGTAGTTATTATGTGATGTGTTTGGAATGTGGCTGTCACACGGTAAATATTGATTTCCGTTCGGAACAAGAGCGTCTCGATGCGGCAAAAAGAGCGGTTATGCTTTGGAATACCGGAAAAGTAATATCAAGCAGCCCCGGCGAATGAGGATGTTGAACGTAAATTTTGCAGGGGGAAATTTTTCAAGGGTGCTTGACACATTTTTCCCTCTGTGCTACAATACATGGCAAAGCAATGAAGGAAACGATTGTTTATGCAGTGACTTTACGACAGGGAGAGGCGTCATGGACTGCGAGCGTCTTGCGGAAGCGGTAAACAGGAGAACATTCCGGAGCTGATGAGTTGAAACGATTATAAGAGGTAGGCTCATCCGGGTGACACCGTTATTGGTTGAATGAGTGGAGATACGACGGGGTGTCTCAATGCGGGTGGTACCGCGGGTTTTTAGGCTCTTATTTTGATGAACATTTTTCCCGTCCCAGAAGGCAGAGATGCTTTGCTGGGACGTATTTATTTCAAAGCAATCTGTCGAAGGCAGGTTGCTTTTTTTGCAACCTTCAAAATCATTTGGTGGAATCATGTGAAGACACATGGGAATGGAGGTTACTATGGAATATTTAACAGGAAAGACAGAAAAAAAGACACTTGGCATTCAAGACATTTTAGCCGGTGAGTATGAGGGAAAAGAAGTAACGGTAAATGGTGCAGTTCACAAAATCAGAGACATGGGCGATGTGGCGTTTGTGGTTTTGAGAAAGAGCGAGGGGCTTTTGCAGACCGTTTATGAAGATGGCGTTACGGATATTTCGCTGAAAGAATTGCAGGAAGAAGATACCGTTTGTGTGACCGGCGTTGTGGCAAAAGAGGAGCGTGCACCGCATGGATTTGAAATCCGCCTGCGTACCGTAACCATTTTGTCAAAGCCAACGGAACCAATGCCGATAGCCATTAACAAATGGAAAATGAATACCTCGCTGGAAACAAAATTGGATTTGCGTCCGCTTTCTCTGCGAAATGTAAAGGAGCGTGCAAAATTTAGAATCCAGGAAGGAATCATCCGTGGATTCCGGGATTTTCTGCATGAGCAGGGCTTTACCGAAATCCATTCGCCAAAAATCGGCGCCAGAGGTGCTGAGGGCGGTGCAAACTTATTCCGTCTCGAATATTTTCATAAACATGCTGTGCTTGCACAAAGCCCGCAGTTTTACAAACAGATGATGGTTGGCGTGTTTGACCGTGTCTTTGAGGCGGCGCCGGTATTTCGTGCAGAAAAGCACAACACAAAGCGTCATTTGAATGAGTATACTTCTCTTGACTTTGAGATGGGCTATATTGACAGCTTTGAAGATATTATGGAGATGGAAACCGGATTTTTGCAGTACACGATGGAACTTTTGCAAAAAGAGTACAAAAAAGAATTGGATCTTTTGAAAGTCACACTGCCAAAGGTTGATAAAATTCCACAGGTTCGGTTTGACAAGGCAAAAGAACTCGTGGCAGAAAAATACAACCGGACAATCCGCAACCCATTTGACTTAGAGCCGGAAGAGGAAGCACTGATTGGACAATACTTTAAGGAAGAAATGGATGCCGATTTTGTGTTCGTTACCCATTATCCTTCAAAAAAACGTCCGTTCTATGCGATGGATGACCCGGAAGATACGACGTATACACTGAGTTTTGATTTATTGTTCCACGGACTTGAAATCACAACCGGTGGACAGCGCATTCACGATTACCAGACGCTTGTGGACAAAATCGCGGACAGGGGAATGACGCAGGAAGGCATGGAGCAGTACATGATGATTTTCAAACATGGCATGCCGCCACATGGTGGACTGGGAATTGGAATGGAGCGCTTAACAATGAAACTGTTAGGCGAAGAGAATGTTCGTGAGACGACCTTGTTCCCAAGGGATTTGAACCGTCTCGAACCATAAAAGAAAGGAAGTGTTTGTATGGCAAATCATATTTCAGATGAAACAATTGAATATGTAGGAATTTTAGCAAAACTGGAATTGAATGAAGAAGAAAAAGAACAGGCAAAAAAAGATATGGAAAGTATGCTCGATTACATTGACAAATTAAACGAACTTGACACCGAGGGCGTGGAACCTTTGTCTCATGTGTTCCCGGTTCACAATGTGTTCCGCGAGGACGAAGTGACAAATGGAGATGACAGAGAGAACATGTTGAAAAATGCACCGCAGAAAAAAGAAGGAACATACATGGTGCCAAAAACCTTTGCTTAATAAGCGGAATGGAGGAAGCATATGAGTTTAATGAGTTTGACGGCGGTTGCACTCGGAAAAAAGGTTCAAGCCGGGGAAGTGACCGTAGAAGAGGCAGTATTGGACGCCTTAGAGCAGATTGAGAAAAAAGAAGATACGATTCACAGTTATGTTACTGTGTTAGAAAAAGAAGCTATTTTAGAAAAAGCAAAAGAAATACAGAAAAAAATTGATGCCGGTGAGTTGACAGGCCCGCTTGCGGGAGTCCCGGTGGCAATCAAAGATAATATGTGTACCGAGGGCGTGCTTACAACATGCAGTTCCAAGATTTTATATAATTTTGTGCCAACGTATACATCGGAAGCAGTAAAAAATCTGGAGGCAGCAGGAGCAGTTATCATCGGAAAAACAAACATGGATGAGTTCGCGATGGGAAGTACAACAGAGACCTCTGCTTACGGAATTACGAGAAACCCACACAATACGGAGCATGTACCGGGCGGTTCTTCCGGTGGTTCCTGTGCGGCAGTTGCGGCGGAGGAATGTTCCTTTGCCCTTGGTTCAGATACCGGCGGTTCTATCCGCCAGCCAAGTTCATTCTGTGGTGTGACCGGAATCAAGCCAACGTATGGTACGGTTTCCCGTTACGGGCTGATTGCTTACGGTTCTTCACTTGACCAGATTGGTCCAATTGCTAAAGATGTAACCGACTGCGCAACAATTTTGGAAGCAATTTCTTCCTATGATAAGAAGGACAGCACCAGTGTGGCACGTGAGGATACCGATTTCACATCGGCACTTGTAGATGACGTAAAGGGAATGAAAATTGGTATTCCAAAAGACTACTTTGGAGAAGGACTTGATTCCGAGGTAAAGGATGCGATTTTCAAGGCAGCAGAAGTTTTGAAACAAAAAGGAGCAATTGTCGAGGAATTTGACTTAAGTCTTGTTGAGTATGCAATTCCGGCGTATTATGTCATTGCTTCCGCTGAGGCAAGTTCCAACTTGTCCCGCTTTGACGGTGTAAAATACGGTTACCGTACAGAAGAATACGAAGGACTTCATAATATGTACAAAAAGAGCCGTTCCGAAGGCTTTGGTCCGGAAGTAAAACGTCGTATTATGCTTGGTTCCTTTGTTTTAAGCAGTGGTTATTATGATGCTTACTACTTAAAAGCACTGCGTACTAAAGCATTGATTAAAAAGGCGTTTGACCGTGCATTTGAAAAATATGATGTGATTTTATCACCGGCAGCGCCAACGACAGCACCTAAAATTGGAGACAGCTTAAGTGACCCATTGAAAATGTATTTGGGTGATATTTATACGATTTCTGTAAACCTTGCCGGTCTGCCGGGAATGACAGTTCCTTGTGGAACGGATAAAAATGGTCTGCCGATTGGTTTGCAGCTTATCGCTGATTGTTTTAATGAGAAGAAAATGATTCAGACGGCATACACATATGAACAGGCAAAGGAGGCGGAGTAATCATGGCAAAACAGTACGAAACAGTGATTGGACTGGAAGTCCATGTGGAATTAGCAACGAAAACGAAAATTTTCTGCGGCTGCTCAACGGCATTTGGCGGTGCGCCAAATACTCATACCTGTCCGGTGTGTACCGGTATGCCGGGTTCTCTGCCGGTATTAAATAAACAGGTTGTAGAATATGCGATGGCAGTTGGTCTGGCATTAAACTGCGACATTAACCAGTATTGTAAATTTGATCGAAAAAACTATTTTTACCCGGATAACCCACAGAACTATCAGATTTCCCAGTTGTATCTGCCAATCTGTATCAATGGACATGTTGAAATTGAGACAGCCGGCGGCAGAAAAAATGTTGGTATCCATGAAATTCATATGGAAGAGGATGCCGGAAAACTGGTACATGATGACTGGGCAGACTGTTCCCTCGTGGATTATAACCGTTCCGGTGTACCTTTGATTGAAATTGTGTCAGAGCCGGATATGCGAAGTGCAGATGAAGTAATTGCGTATCTGGAAAAACTTCGTATGACGATTCAGTATCTTGGCGCATCCGATTGTAAATTAAATGAAGGTTCCATGCGTGCGGATGTCAACTTGTCAGTGCGTGAGGTTGGTGCGAGTGAATTTGGTACCCGTACCGAGATGAAAAACTTGAATTCCTTTAAAGCAATTGCCCGCGCCATTGAAGGAGAACGTGCGCGCCAGATTGAGTTGTTGGAAGACGGCAAAAAAGTTGTGCAGGAAACAAGACGATGGGATGACAATAAAGAATATTCCTATGCCATGCGTTCCAAAGAGGATGCGCAGGATTACCGTTACTTCCCGGACCCGGATTTGACACCGATTGTCATTTCCGATGAATGGATTCAGAAGATTAAGGACAGCGAACCGGAGTTTCAGGAGCAAAAGGCAGCACGCTACGAAAAAGAATTTGATATTCCTGCCTATGATATTTCGATTCTTACGGCGAGCAAGAAGATGGCAGATTTGTTTGAGCAGACGGTTTCACTTGGAGCAAATCCAAAGAAAGCATCAAACTGGCTGATGGGCGAGACGATGCGCCTTTTAAAAGAGAAAGAAATGGAGCCGGAAGATATTACTTTTGCCCCGGAGAATCTCGCAAAGTTAATTGCCCTTGCGGATAAAGGAACGATTAACTCCACCGTAGCAAAAGAAGTCTTCGAAGTTGTTTTCACAGAGAATACAGACCCGGAGCAGTATGTCAAAGAGCATGGACTTGGTACGGTCAGTGACGAGGGAGCTCTGCGCGAAACGATTGAGAAGATTGTAGAGGAAAATCCACAGTCTGTTGCCGATTATCAGGCAGGGAAGAAAAAAGCAATTGGTTTCTTGGTTGGCCAGACGATGAAAGCGATGCAGGGTAAAGCAAATCCGGGTATGGTAAATCAGATATTGACGGAGATTCTTGATCGGAAATAATAGAGCCGGAATCCCAAAACCGTACCGTAATTACCTACCATGAGGATGAAGTATCACCAGATGAGATGGTTATGTGTTGCTAATAGATGCGGTTATAAGGTAAAGAGAAACTGAGTCTGGAATGATGGGGTGACAAATGTTTGCTGCCGGTTCCTTTAGATTCCAGTAATTTCGTAGAAAACCTTTGTGACTCGTGGGTTTTGAGTACGTCGGTATGAGTTGCAAGAAGTCCGGTGGACTTCTGTTATGCAACGACCGAAGCGGAGCGGAGACCACTGGTATTTTCAGTGCCCATACCGCTACGCACTCAACTAGTGAGAACGCCCACGAGACGCAAAGGTTTTCTACGAAATTACGGAAAGTTTAAAAGCGGCAATGAGCATTTGATACAAATCAATCGTATGCAACCTAAATTGCTGTCAAACAAAAAAAGAGTTGCATAATTTTTTGTGATTTTCTGAAAAAAACAACTATGAAGAAGAAAATTGGCAAAAAACGTTGTTTTAACAGCCTAATTTTCTCTGCTTGATTGAGATTATGACGCCAAGATGCAACCATATAGGACAAATTAAGGAAAAAGAGTTGTCTAGGGAGGAGATAGCAGGTGTGTGACAAATGTTTGCTGCCGGTTCCTTTAGATTCCAGTAATTTCGCAGAAACGCTTTGCGATTCGTGGGTTTTGAGTACGTCGGTATGTGGCACTGGTATTTTCAGTGCCCATACCGCTACGCACTCAACTAGTGAGAACGCCCACGAGACGCAAAGGTTTTCTACGAAATTACGGAAAATTCAAAAGTGCCAACAAACACTTGTCACAAACACAAACACAAACAAATAATATGGAATATTTGACAATAAAATGACACATATGATAAAATGATGGTATCTGTGAAGTGCTTCACAGATGCCATTATTTATTTTAAGGGGGTATCTTATATGAAGAAAAGATGTTTTAGGCTGTTCGCTGGGGTGTTAGCGCTTGCGGTTATGATGACCTACACGGTTATCTGGAATCCGAGCCAGGCAAAGACGACAAAGAGCAAAGATGTAAAAAAAGTTGAGGTTACGAATGTCCAAGGCAAAAATATCACACTTGGTAAAGGCAAGAAACTGAAACTTTCCGTGAATGTTATTCTAAAAAAAGGAAGTAAGGCAAGCAAAGCGGTCAAGTTTGAGTCTTCTAAAAAATCGGTTGTTACGGTTTCTAAAAAGGGCGTTTTGAAAGCAAAAAAAATAGGAAAAGCTAAGATTACAGTGAAATCCAAAGCGAATCCGGCGAAACAGGTAAAATTTACTGTTACCGTTGCAAAAAAGAATGTTTTGATTAAAAAAATCAGCATGAAGAAAAAGTTGACACTTCATATGCCATTGGTTGAAGACGAGGACGATTCCGATGATGACTCCGACGATGACACAGAGGATTCTGATGAGGATTTGGATGATGAAGACGATGACGATGAAGACGATGAAGACGAAGAAGATTATGAATTTGAACCTCGCATTTCCCCATCCAATGCAACAAACCAGACATTGAAATGGACCAGTTCCAATAAAAAAGTGGTTAAAGTAGATGAGGATGGTTATGTTTATATCGTAGATGCCGGTAAGGCAGTGATTACGGCAATGGCAACTGACGGAAGCGGTGTAAAAGCAAAATGTACCGTTACTGTTATAGATGATGCAGATACAGATGATGAAGATGACGATGAATAATGGAGGCTTATTATGATTGAGATGAGAAGAGAAAAACGTTGGCCGGCAAAATTGAATTTGGAAATTTCCAATTTATTTAAGCAGGATCACGTAAAGGTGGAAAATATTAATGCACCGATTGAGGTAATTGATGTTTCCAAAGCGGGCATTGGTTTCCGTTCAGCCAGTGTACTGCCGATGGGGTATTACTTTAATGCGAGACTTACTTTGGCAGAAAACGATTCGCTCAATTGTGTTGTTCGAATTATCCGTCAGCAGAAAAGCGGAGATGACTATATTTATGGATGTGAAATTGTAGGAACGGCATCCATTATGGATTATGTAATTAATGATTATGCTGCGTCTCTGCAGAAATAATAAGAATGAAACAATGCACCGGTGCTTAGAAGGAGACTTTTTTGTACCGGTGTTTTTATTTTGAAAAAAATTTTTACAAACCCTATTGACAAAGGCAACACAAGGTGGTATCTTTAGTTTAGTCAATGATTAGCACTCTTTGATAGCGAGTGCTAACAAAAAGGAAGCGAGGTGGTATTTTGGAACTGAATGAGAGAAAACAAAAGATACTCGAAGCGATTATTCGTAATTATATGGAGACAGGCGAGCCGGTTGGTTCCCGAACCGTTTCCAAGTACACGGATTTGAATCTTAGTTCCGCAACCATCCGTAATGAGATGTCGGATCTAGAAGAGATGGGTTACATTTTACAGCCACACACTTCTGCCGGCAGAATTCCTTCGGATAAAGCATACCGACTATATGTAGACACGATTTTACAGAGAAAAGATGAAGAAGTGTCTGAGATGAAGGAGTTGATGGTCGAGAAGGCAGACAAGATTGACCTTCTGTTACAGCAGGTTGCAAAGTTACTTGCACAGAATACGAATTACACTTCCATGGTGACCAAGCCAAAGTATCAGCATAAGCGGATTAAGTTTATCCAGCTAAATCAGATGAGTGAACGACAGCTGCTTGTGATTGTTGTTCTTGATAACAACCACGTAAGCAACAAGTTCATTAACCTTATGACGGATGCCGATGAGAATGTGATTGCTCAGATGAATTTTTTGATGAACACGGCACTCACCGGACTTGATTTTACTGAGATTAACATGGCGATTATGCAGCAAATCAAGGAAAAAGCCGGGGAATACGGAGAATTGGCATCTAGCATTTTGGATTGTATTTCGGAAGTTATGACAGAAGAGGATGACTCAGAGATTTACACATCGGGCGCCACGAATATTTTGAAATATCCGGAGTTATCGGATAAGGAGAAAATGACCGGACTGCTTTCCACATTTGAAGAAAAACAGATGTTGTCAGCATGGGCCAACGATGAACCACCGGAGGATGACAAAGAACATGGCATTCAGGTGTACATTGGTGAGGAATCACCGGTAGAGTCAATGAAAGATTGTTCCGTTGTAACTGCCACGTACCGAATTAAAGAAGGCGTTTATGGAAAGATAGGTATTGTCGGACCAAAGCGTATGGACTACGAAAAAGTAGTTGGCACATTGGAAAACTGCATGCAGCAGCTAGATGACATATTTAAAAAGAAATAGCGAGGTGAAGTGAATTGGCTGAAGAGATGAAAAACGAAGACGTTAAAGAAGAAGTAAAGGAAGAAGAAACCGTAGAAGAAACGGTGGAACAAGCCGATAAAGAAGAAACAAAAGAAAAGAAAAAAACGGAAAAGTCAGAAAAAGCGGTTAAGAAGAAAGCAAAAAAAGACAAAAAAGATGAAAAGATTGAAGAGTTGAATGACCGCCTGATGAGAAATCTGGCAGAGTTTGAAAACTTTAGAAACCGCTCGGAAAAAGAAAAAAGTGCCATGTTTGAAATTGGTGCGAAGTCAGTTGTTGAAAAGATGCTTCCGGTTGTGGATAACTTGGAGCGAGGTTTTGACGGACTTTCCGATGAAGAAAAAGAGACACCATTTGCCAAAGGAATTGAGGCCGTTTACAAACAGCTTCTTACTGGATTAGAAGAAATCGGTGTGACACCGATTGAGGCAGTTGGTAAAGAATTTGACCCGAATTTCCATAATGCCGTTATGCATGATGAAGATGATTCAGATGCATCCAATCAGGTCATTGAGGAATTCCAAAAGGGTTATATGTATAAAGATTCAGTAGTCAGACACAGTATGGTTAAAGTGTTAAACTAATAAAGAAAATAACAGTCATGGTATAGACAGAAAGGAAGTATTATTATGAGCAAGATTATTGGTATTGACTTAGGAACAACAAACAGTTGTGTAGCAGTAATGGAAGGCGGCAAACCGGTTGTTGTAGCAAACGCTGAGGGCGCAAGAACAACTCCATCTGTTGTAGCATTTACAAAGACTGGTGAGCGTTTAGTTGGTGAGCCGGCAAAACGTCAGGCAGTAACAAACGCAGAGAAGACGATTTCTTCTATTAAGAGACATATGGGTACGGATTACCGTGCAACAATTGATGACAAGAAATACACACCACAGGAAATTTCCGCTATGATTCTTCAGAAATTGAAAAGTGATGCAGAGAATTACCTTGGTGGTGAGAAGGTAACAGAGGCTGTAATTACAGTTCCTGCTTACTTTAACGACGCACAGCGTCAGGCAACCAAAGATGCAGGTAAAATTGCAGGTTTGGATGTAAAACGTATTATCAACGAGCCAACAGCTGCAGCACTTGCTTATGGTTTGGATAATGAAGGCGAGCAGAAGATTATGGTATATGACCTTGGTGGTGGTACATTTGATGTTTCCATCATTGAGATTGGTGATGGTGTCATCGAAGTACTTTCTACTTCCGGTGATAACAAACTTGGTGGTGACGACTTTGATAATAAAGTATGTGACTACATGGTTTCTGAATTTAAGAAGGCAGAGGGCGTTGACCTTTCTACTGATAAGATGGCAATGCAGCGTTTGAAAGAAGCAGCAGAGAAAGCAAAGAAAGAGTTGTCTTCTGCAACTACAACAAACATTAACCTGCCATTTATCACAGCTACAGCTGAGGGACCAAAGCACTTTGATATGAACTTAACACGTGCAAAATTCGATGAATTGACCGCTGACCTTGTAGAGAGAACAGCAACACCGGTTCAGAACGCATTGAAAGATGCCGGTATTACCGCTTCTGAATTAGGAAAAGTATTGTTAGTTGGTGGTTCAACACGTATCCCTGCTGTACAGGATAAAGTAAAACAGTTGACCGGACATGAGCCAAACAAATCCTTGAACCCGGATGAGTGTGTAGCACTTGGTGCTTCGATTCAGGGTGGTAAACTGGCTGGAGATTCCGGTGCCGGCGACATCCTTCTTCTGGATGTAACTCCATTGTCACTTGCTATCGAGACAATGGGTGGTGTGGCTACCAAACTTATCGAGAGAAATACAACAATTCCTACTAAGAAGAGTCAGATTTTCTCTACCGCAGCAGATAACCAGACCGCTGTAGACATTAACGTAGTACAGGGCGAGAGACAGTTCGCTAGAGATAATAAATCTCTTGGACAGTTCCGCTTGGATGGTATTCCTCCGGCAATGCGTGGAGTACCACAGATTGAGGTTACATTTGATATCGATGCAAATGGTATTGTAAATGTATCCGCTAAGGACTTGGGAACAGGAAAAGAACAGCACATCACAATTACTGCTGGTTCTAACATGAATGATGAAGAAATCGAAAAAGCAGTTAAAGAAGCTGCTGAATTCGAAGCACAGGATAAGAAGAGAAAAGAAGGCATTGATGCCCGCAACGAAGCTGACAGTATGGTATTCCAGACTGAGAAAGCATTGCAGGACGTTGGCGATGGCGTAGATGCAGCAGAGAAAGAAAAAGTACAGGCTGAGATTGATAAAGTAAAAGCAATCTTGGAGCGTACAACACCGGAGAACATGAGCGATGCCGATGTTGATGAGTTGAAAGCAGCAAAAGAATCTTTGATGACAAATGCACAGCAGGTATTCGCAAAAGTATACGAGCAGGCACAGCAGGCAGCCGGTGGTGCACAGGGAGCAGGCCCTGACATGAGCGGTGCAGGTGCCGGACCAAACCCTGGAGCAGGAGCAGCACAGGATAACAGCGGCGACGACGTAGTAGATGGGGACTTCCGCGAACTCTAATGAGCCGTGCGACAAGGAAACAAATGATTTTCTTGTGCTTGCACAAGAGAAAAACATTTGTTTCCTTGTCATAGGGCGAATGCCCGCGATGATGAGCAGCGAAGCTGCGAAGAATCACGGCTCATTAGAGAACTGGGAGCTGAGAAGGGCGAATGCCCGCGATGATGAGAATCACGCGGGTTATTTGCACGTAAAAGGATAGAAAGAGAGTGGAGGAGACATGGCAGACAAGAGAGATTATTACGAAGTTCTTGGCGTAGACAAGAATGCCGATGAGGCAGCGCTGAAAAAGGCCTATCGTGTATTAGCCAAAAAGTACCACCCCGATACGAATCCGGGTGATAAAGAAGCAGAAGCAAAATTCAAGGAAGCTTCTGAGGCTTATGCCGTATTAAGTGACCCGGAAAAGAGACGCCAGTATGATCAGTTTGGTCATGCCGCTTTTGATGGTGGTGCCGGTGGCGGCGGTGGATTCACCAATATGAATATGGATGATATCTTTGGCAGTTTCGGAGATATTTTCGGAGATTTATTCGGTGGAGGATTTGGCGGCGGCAGAAGCCGGCGTGCAGATCCGAACGCCCCACAGCGCGGAGCAAATCTGCGGACACAGGTAAAAATTACATTTGAAGAAGCTTGTTTTGGTACGGAAAAAGAAATTGAAATTCCATCCAAAGTTGAATGTAAAACTTGTGGGGGAAGCGGAGCCAAAGCAGGAACCAGCCCGGTCAAATGTGAGCGATGCGGCGGACGAGGACAGATTGTTCAGACACAGCAGTCACTTTTCGGAATGGTGCAGAATGTTACTACATGTCCGGCTTGTGGCGGTAAAGGTACAATTATTAAGGAAAAATGTCCGGCTTGTCACGGACAGGGTTATACAAGCAAAAAAGAGAAATTGCAGGTCAGCATTCCGGCAGGAATCGACCACGGACAGAGCGTTCGTCTGCGTGGTAAAGGAGAACCGGGTAAAAATGGCGGTGCCCGCGGTGATTTGCTTGTAGAAGTATATGTAGAACGCCACAAAGATTTCCAGCGCATGGATTATGATATTTACTCAACCGTACGGATTTCTTATCCAAGAGCTGTTCTTGGCGGAGATGTGGTTATCCCGACAATTGATGGCGATGTCGCATACAATGTAAAGGCAGGAACGCAGACTGGTACAAGAGTTCGTTTGCGTGGTAAGGGAGTTCCGTCCCTTCGTAACCGCAAAATGCGAGGCAACCATTATGTGGATTTGGTTGTGGATGTGCCGACAAAGCTTACCAAAGAGCAGAAAAAACTGTTAGAGCAGTTGGATAAGTCGTTTGAGGACGAGGAAAATAAGAAAAATAAAAAGCACAAAAAATAATCGTATAGGAAAGAAGCCTTCTGTTTATACTAATCGAAAACAGGAGGCTTTTTTTATGATACAGACATTTCGAATTAATACGATACGAGGAAGAGAGATTTTAGATTCCAGAGGAAATCCAACGATTGAGGTGGAGGTAAAATTGTGTGGAGGGGCAGCGGGCAGAGCATCCGTTCCCTCTGGGGCGTCTACGGGGGCGTTTGAAGCAGTGGAACTGCGAGACAGTGAATTGCCGCGTTACCGTGGAAATGGCGTAAAGCGTGCGGTAGAAAATATCAATGACATTCTTGCCGATAAATTGGAAGGGAAAAATGCATTGAATCAGGTGGAAATTGATACGCTGATGATACGTGAAGATGGTACCGCAAACAAAGCAAAACTGGGTGCTAATGCAATTTTGGGTACATCGCTTGCTGTGGCAAAGGCGGCAGCAAAACAGCTCGGTGTTCCGTTGTATCAGTATCTGGGCGGACCAAATGCGCGTGTTATGCCGATTCCGATGATGAATATTATGAATGGTGGAAAACATGCGGACAGTAGTTTAACGATTCAGGAGTTTATGATTATGCCGATAGGAGCATCTTCCTTTCATCAGTGTTTGGAGTGGTGCGCGAATGTATACGCTACCTTGAAGAAACTGTTGGCAGAAAAGGGATTTGCCACCTCTATTGGTGATGAGGGTGGATTCGCACCGCATCTTGCTCATGAGGACGAGGCGCTTTCTTTTATTACAGGGGCTATTGAAAAAGCAGGATACCGTCCGGGCGAGGATTTTTCGATTGCTATGGATGGTGCCAGCACAGAAATGTATGAGGAGGCTGTGAAAGCAGGAAGACCGGGCGAGTATTTGTTCTGGAAATCCGGTGAGTACAAAAGTACTGATGAAATGATTGATTTTTGGTGTGATTTGTGCCGCAAGTACCCAATTGTTTCGATTGAAGACGGGCTGGCAGAAGAGGATTGGTCGGGCTGGCAGAAACTCATGGATAAATTAGGAGATAAAGTGCAGCTTGTTGGTGATGATTTGTTTGTTACAAATACCAAACGTGTCGAAAAGGGAATTAAACTTCAGGCGGCAAATGCGGTTTTAATCAAGCCAAATCAGATTGGAACCGTGACAGAAACTCTCGAGGCGATTCGAATGACACAGACGACCGGATGGAATGCTATTGTCAGTCATCGCTCGGGTGAAACGGAAGACACTACGATTGCAGACATTGCAGTCGGCATGAATGCCGGACAGATTAAAACCGGTGCGCCGGCGCGCACAGACCGAGTGGCTAAGTATAACCAGCTTCTTAGAATTGAAGAAGAACTTGGTGAGTGCGCTGTGTATGGTGGGTAAAGTAAAAAGCTGAAAAAAGTAAAATAAAAATGGCTGTGTCAACAAGTTTTGACACAGCCATAAATTCATTTACATGGGAAAGCCCGTTTCATTAAATTATACAATCCGTGCAGATAAACGACATTTTGGTGGCCGCCACCTCCGCGGTTTACAGCATCTCCGCCCATGGTTTCATAATAAATGTGCGGAACATTATTTTTTTCCAAGGCCTTATGGTAAAGGATAGGATTGTTACCTACCGTTGTGTCATTTTTCCCTTTTACAATCATAACTAACGTGTTTTCTTTATAAGCATCCGGCAGTGTGAAAGTATCTTCGGTAAAAATCCCTTTTTCTGCACTATATGGGAGAACGCCCGGAGCGGGACAAAAGGCACCGATATAACCAAATTTATCCGGATGTTTAAATCCTGCATTCAAAGCTTCTCTGCCACCCATTGAGAATCCCCAGACGGCTGTATTGAGACGTCCGGTTTTGACGCTGTAATGTTTGTTAATAGCAGGCATTAAGCAGTTTACGATATCGTTCACACAATTGTCATAGGCGTCATAAGTTTCTTGATTGTATCCTGCTCCCTGACCGGATTCATTGGCACAGATATTAGGGAAAACCATAATTACTTCTTCCATAACATCATTGGCATAGCCGTTCCAAACAACATCTGTGGCACCATCTTGAGCAAGATTATAGATGCCCCAGCCATAACCGTGTAAACCGTAGACAACCGGATATTTTTTCTTTGGATTGTATCCATCCGGAAGTCCAACTAAGGCTTTTCTTGTCACTGTTTTTCCTTCTGCTACAGCAGTGGACTCGTATTCAAATTCTTCTGTTGTTCCTTTTACTCCATCTTTTCTTAATGCACCTGCCGGAACGGTCACATTTGGCTTGAAAATATTTTTCATAAAATTGTAGAAACCATGCTGGTAAACTGCTTTTTCATGGTTGCCACTGCCGCTGCCGCTTGGATCACCACCCATCGTTTCGTAGTAAACATGAGGTGTGTTTGTTTTTTGCAGAGCCTGATGATACAAAAGTGGGTGCTGTTTTACAACATCATCTTTAAATCCTTTTGTTATCTGTACATAAGTGTCATTTAAATATTCGCTTGGCAGCGTAAATGTGGAATCCGTATAAAATCCGGGTTCAGTAACTCCATTCATCGTGTAAGGCAAAAGACCCGGAGCCGGACAAAAAGCACCAATGTAACCAAATAAATCCGGTCGTTCAAATCCAATTTGCAAACTCACACGTCCGCCCATGGAAAATCCGCATACAGCAGTATTTTCACGGCCTGTCAGTGTGGAATATTTTTTGTTGATAGCAGGCATAAGGCACTTTGTCAAGTCATTGATAAAGTTGTCATAGGCTTTGTAATGCTCCAAACTAAAGCCGGTTCCTTTTCCTTCTTTGTTTGCACAAACATTAGCAAAAACAACAATGGCATCTTTCATATCATCATTTGCCATAGCGTTCCAGGCAACATATTGTGTATTGTCTCCGGTAAGAGAATATTCGTTACCGAAAATACCGTGCTGCATATAGATGACCGGATATTTTTTTGACTCGGTATATCCTTTTGGCAGTGCAACGCGTGCATGACGTTTTACGGTTTCGCCCTCTGACACTTCTGTAGAATCGTAGTAGAATTCTTCCACAGTGCCACTGTTAGACTCGTTTTTATTCATGAATCCGAATGGCAGATCAGAATAATCCGGATTTTCTTTTGGACGCGGGGTGGCAGTAGGCTCCGGAGAGGCGGTTTGAGGAGGGGTCCGTGTTGGTGTGGCTGATGCTGTTGGTGCAGTCGTTGGTTTTTTACCGGTATTTCCGGAATTTGTGGCTGCCGGCTGCGCACTTGCGATCGACTTTTTATTTGATACTTTGCTCTTTATTATAATTGTAACGACCCCAATCTTCTTAGTTTTTTTCTTAAGTTTTTCCTTTACGGTAATTTTTGTTTTTCCGGCTTTTTTTGCGGTAACAACTCCTTTTTTGTTTACCGAAACTTTTTTGTTAGAAGCCTTAAATGTGTACTTCGCTTTTTTCTTTTTTCCCTTTATTGTAATCTTTTTCTTTTGTCCTACGGTTAATGTGATTTTTGTTTTTGCTAGTTTTGCCTTTGCAAAAACATCTGCCGAGAACGATGGGCTCAGGGCAGATGCTAAAAGTGCAAAGGACAAACTGAAGCAGAGAAATGTTTTTTTCATGTTTCAGAATCCCCTTTCTTTTTTACTTGAAAATACGTTTTAAGAAATTATACAAACCATGATGATAAACGGTTGCCCAGTGGCCACCGTTTCCTTTGCCTGCAGGGTCGCCGCCCATTGTTTCATAGTAGGAACATGGGATGCCGGCAGCCTTTAGTGCATTGTAATAATTGGTTGGATTACTGTTAACAACTGTGTCGGTAGCACCTTTTGTAATCTGAATATAAGTGCTGTTTATGTACTCATCGGCAAGTTTTAAATCCGCTTTTGTAAGCATGTCACCGCCATCTAAAGCACCCGGTGCCGGGTTAAATAATCCGATACCGCTAAATAAATCAGGACGTCTTATACCAATGTTCAATGTCTCGCGTCCGCCCATAGAAAATCCACAAACCGCCGTGTTTTCTCGTCCGGTCAGTGTGGAATATTCTTTATTAATGGCAGGCATTAATACTTTTGTTAAGTCATTAATGATGTAGTCATAATAAGAGGCTGTTTTTGCATCTGTATTAAAACTGCTTTTTCCTTCTTCGTTACAGCATACACATGGGTAAACGACGATACATTCTTTGACATCACCATTGGCAATGGCATTCCATACCACATACTGTGTACCTGCACCATCATTAAGAATTCCGTTTCCAACCATGGATTCCGGCGTGTCGCTTAATCCGTGGAGCATATAAACAACCGGATATTTTTTCGTTTTTGAATAGTCTTTTGGAAGAACAACCATAGCATAGCGGTCAATTGGTGTCTTTTTTGCAGATTCATCGTCACTGATGTATTCTGTTGATTCATATTCAAAGCGTTCTACTTCTCCTTTGTTAGCCTGATTTTTTGCGGTATAACCATTTGGAATATTTGAAAATTCAGGGTTCTCAGGAAATGGAGTAGGGGTGGCTTTAGGAGCCGGTATTGCAGTAGCGGTAGCGGTCGGTTCGGCAGTTGGTTCATTGCTCGGAGACGCTGCTGGGGTAGCTGTAACGACGGGTGTTGGCGTATTAAGTGCCGGAACTGTCGTGTTTTGTGCTGTTTTCTTTTTGATAGTAACCGTAATGGTTCCCACCTTTCTTGTTTTTTTCTTCAACTTCTCTTTTACGGTAATTTTAACTTTGCCGGCTTTTTTTGCCGTGATAACGCCGGATTTACTTACGGAAGCTTTTTTGTTGGAAGCTTTGAAAGAATATTTTGCTTTTTTCTTTTTTGATTTTATCGCAATCTTTTTCTTTTGTCCAACGGTTAATGTAAGTTTCTTTTTGACCAGTTTTGCTTTTGCAGCTGCTGTTGCCGGAGTAAAGGCACTAAGTGTCGATACGGCAAGCGCAAAGCATAAACCGATGCTGATGGTTTGTTTTTTTAATATGTTCATGGTAACCCTCCTCATATAATCTTATGGTTATACTTTAGCATAATGTGATTAGTATGAACATGATTTATCATGTCCAAAATATGAATTATTCACGCTTTTTGTAGAGGATGATTTGACTACTGTTCACTATTATGCAACAAATACGGAATTAACTCCGATTGATAAATGGATTGTAAAGATTCAATTGGAAGATTTATAAAAACTTTGAGCGTAGAACGCCCCTCCCATTGGCGGTGTCGTTTTACGCTCTTTTTATATGCCGAAATTTGGTTTGTTTGGTACGATTTAAGGTTCTTTTTGAGGGGCGTAAGTCGCCTGACGATTGTAAGCAAATATATTGACTTTGCACTTTGATTGTGCTAGTATATATACAAACAAGGGTGGGGCGCAGCAGATGTTCTCCTTGTAGTGATAGAAATAAAAGAATTTAGGTAATTAAGGAGGATACTGTTTGGGAGCAAAAGATTTAGCAGAGAAAAATTTACTACAATACAAAGATGTATTTTCAGACATTGTAAACGTAAACTTATTTGGTGGCAGATGTTATGTGTCAGCAGAGGAGTTGTCGAGAGAACCCGGCGAGTTGATTACGAAAGCCGTATCGGATGATAAACTTCGGCAGTTACAGATGGATGTGTCGATGAAGTGTAAGAAGCACAATAGAAGTTTTTTCTTATGTCTGGAAAATCAGAGTGACAAAAACAACGTTATGCCGGTGCGCGATATGGGATACCAGCACGCCAAATATATGGAGCAGATCAAGGAAGCGAAAGAAAGGAATCGGAAAACCGGAAATTATCCAAATCCGATGACAAAGGAACTTAACGATTCACAGAAATTAAGCCCGGTCATCACTCTGGTTTTGAATTACAGTCAGAATGAATGGGGAAAGCCAAGATGTCTGAATGATATGCTGGAGTTTCCAGAGGATATGAAATGTGAGTTGGAGCCATGGATACCCTCGTATTCGGTTTGTGTGATTAACCTGGCCAGTCAGTCAGAAACGACAATCCGCCAGTATCAATCGGATTTTAAATACATAGTCCGTTACCTGTGCTGTGGAAATGACAGAAAAAAACTGGATGAATATTTTCAAACAACAGAATTTGAATTAGACCATCCGGAGGCGTTTTTAGACTGGTTGTCTGCGGTGACAAACGACACGAGATATCGGAAAGCAAAAGAATTAATTGAGACAACAGAAGGAAAAGGAGGAAAAATCGATATGTGTGTATTGTTAGATATGTATGAAGAACGTGGAGAAGCGCGAGGAATAGAGAAAGGGATTTCGCAGGGAATTTCACAAGGAATCTTACAGGGAATCGAAGAAATCAACGCATTATATCATTGCTTGTTGGCAGATAACCGAATGGAAGATATACAAAAAGCAATCATGGATACAGAATATCAGAAGGAATTGTTGCGGGAGTATGGGATTGGAGAGTAAGAACGGAAACAGCCATAGAACAAAAAACTTCTTCATAGAACAAAAATCTTCTTCATTTTCCCTTGCCAAATTTTTTGTTCCGTCATATAATGGAGAAAAGAAAGGCCGGAGGATAGAGAATGACACCACAAGAGATTTTTGCAAAGAGTTTGGTTACTTACGATAAAACCAGTCGCTCGAATGATTCTTTTTATTATCATTTGCCTTATCACAAGGATTATGATTTATGCAACTGGAATCCGATGCGTATGTATAGTGGTAATGTAATTAAATATTATCAATATCATTTGTCCAAACCGGTAATCCTTTTTACGGATACTGATGAATGAGATAGTTTATGGCATCCTGTCTTACTGAGGGGGTGCCATTTTGTTGCATAGGAAAAGGTGAAAGGACAATATTGTATTTATGAACGCACAGAAGTTATTTTCAAAAAAATGGATTGTGTTTGCAACGGCGGTGTTGTGTACCCTGCTCTGGGGAAGTGCATTTCCCGGTATAAAAACCGGATACCGTATGTTTCGGATTGCTAGTCAGGATACCGCAGACCAGCTTATGTTTGCCGGTGCGAGATTTTTGATTGCAGGTATTTTGACTCTTTTGATTTCTTTTTGTGTGGAGAAAAAGGAGCATAAAAAGGAACGGAGAAAGCAGTGGCCGAAAGGACAGATTGTACTTGTGGCCTTTGTCCAGACTGCTTTGCAGTATGTTTTTTATTATATTGGTATGGCGCACGTGACAGGAGTAAAAGGTGCAATTTTGAATGGGAGTACAGCGTTTTTTTGTGTGGTGACGGCATGCATTTTTTATCATGAATCAATTAATGGAAGAAAAATTGCGGGGTGTCTTTTGGGCCTTCTTGGCGTGTTTGTGGTAAATCTCGGAAAAGGGAGTATTGGCGGTTCGTTTTCCTTCTTAGGAGAAGGTTTTATGCTTTGCTCTGCTGTGTCATCGGCACTTGGCTCGCTGTGTAACAAAGAAGCGACAAAGAAAATGGGACCGGTTACTCTTTGTGGGTGGCAGCTTATTCTGGGTGCGGTTTTGTTGATTGGTGTGGGTTTTTTATTTGGAGGGAGAATTTCGATTTTGGAAGTACCTGCCACCGGCTGGCTGCTGCTTTTGTATTTAGCATTCTTGTCGGCAGCAGCCTTTTCCCTATGGACTGTTTTGTTAAAATATAATCCGATGGGTAGAGTGACAGTTTTTAATTTCTTAATTCCGGTATTTGGAAGCCTCTTATCAGTTATTTTTCTGAAAGACAGCCTATGGAATGTAAATACGCTTTTTGCACTTTTGCTTGTATGTGCAGGAATTTATTTAGTCAACCGTGAACCAAAAAATATTTCTAAATAAGAATATCGCCGCCACATGCATCCAGTGTAATTTCAATTGAACCATTCTGCACCATATAATCTTTGCCGGATAGTGCACCTTTAAACTGTGTTTTTGGTCCCTGATACGGAATATGGAGAGTTGTCGACTGCTCATCGTTATTGACGGCAGTAATCACGTCTTCATCTTCATAACAGCGTGCAAAAGCATATTGGCGGTTTGTAAGAAGAAGTTCTTTGTATTCACCATAACACAATGCTTTTTGCGCTTGATGGATAGAACCGAGTTTGGCAATCAGCGCAGTCAGCGGATTGTCAGTCATTGCATCGGCATAGTCACTAAGTTCTAAGTGTGGTCGGAGTGAAGCATCGGAACCTTGTTCTTTTTTTCCTTCGATACCAAATTCGGAGCCGTAGTAAATAGACGGAATCCCCGGAAGTGTGTACACCAAAGTGTAGATTACGCCGAGATGGTCTTTGTTTATTATCTTACTTGCAATTCGCTCAACATCATGGTTGTCGGCGAAACTGTACAATTCCAAGTTCCGGTAATGGCATCCACCCATGTCATAAAGACGCTTTACCGTGTGTGCAATTTCAAAAAAGTTATGCTCGTTGCAGCCGGACCAAAGAGCTTTATTCAGGTTATAATTGGTTACAGAATGCAAAGTTTCCGAATTAACCCAGCGTGTATATTCGCCATGAATGACTTCGCCCATCAGCCAGAAATCCGGTTTTACTTCATTGGCAACCTGACGCATTCCTTTCATAAAATCAAAATCAAGAACATCCGCTGCGTCAAGCCGGATGCCATCAATGTCAAATTCAGAAACCCAGAAGCGGATTACATCGTAAATATAATCTTTTACCTGTGGATTCCACTGGTTCAGTTTTACTAACAGATTATAACCGCCCCAGTTATCATAGGAAAATCCATCGTTGTATTCATTATTTCCACCAAAATTCACATTGCAGTACCAGTCTTTGTACTGTGAATTCTCACGGTTTTTCTGCAGGTCTTTGAAAGCAAAAAAATCTCTTCCTGTGTGATTGAAAACACCGTCAAAGATAACCCGCACTCCTTTTTCGTGACACGTACGGACAAATTCTTTTAAATCGTCATTGTCGCCGAGACGTCTGTCGAGTGTTCGGTAATCCGTTGTTTCATAGCCATGTCCTACGGATTCAAAAAGCGGTCCGATGTAAATTGCATTGCATCCGATTTCTTTTATATGGTCAATCCATGGGAGCAGCTTAGGAAGCCTGTGGACAACCTCGCCATAATCATTCTGCGCCGGTGCGCCCGTTAATCCCAAAGGGTAAATATGATAAAATACTGATTCGTCATACCAAGCCATGTTTATTCCTCTTTTCTTTGTGAAGTATTTTTACTGAATTATTATAACATAAAATGCTACTGTAAAGAAGTTGTTTCGCGACTTTTTGTGGCGCGAAACAATGCTTGACATGACACGTGCAATAATATATAATATAAATATCTAGAAAAGCAATGGTTCAGACTTAGTATCCAGATTCTATGATTATTTTATAAAAGACTCTTGCTTTATTCCGGAAAAAAAGAATAGGGCAGGATTGTATATAAATGTTCCTGCCTTTTGTGACAACATCACAGGAAAGGAGGAAATGATTTTATGAATCAGACAATATTTGAAAACCTGCCTCAGAAGATGAATCCTATCAGTGATTTGTTTTCAAGAGTAGTGTTCCGTGACAAGGAGGCCTGCCAGGACCTGGTACGGATTATTTTAGGGGAAGGCTATGAGGTCACAGAGGTGACGTCGCAGTACGATATCACTAATCTGCAGTATCGCAGTGTAGTGCTGGATATTCTGGCAGAGACGGCGGGAGAAGAGCCGATTCATGTAGAGTTTCAGATATCGGATGACGACGACCATATGCGGCGCGTGAGATACTGCAATGGAAGTATTGACACACACCTTTTGAAAAAAGGAAAATCATACAAGGAACTGCCGGATGTGTATCATATATATATCACAATGAATGATTTTATTGGAGGCGGTCAGACGGTGTATGAAATTTTTCGCACGGTACGTGACCGGGAGGAAACATACAGCACACAGTATCCTGTGGGAAATGGAGTGCATGAGTTGTATATTAATTTGGAAATTCCATTGGATGATGGCAGTGAATTAGACCATTTACTGCGCTACATAAAAGAAACAACGGAAGAAAATGAAGATGCATGTTTTGGACATATCGTGAAAAGTGTGAAGGAATGCCGGGAAGGAGACGATGAGATTATGAAGTATTACAGTTCACATGAATTTTTTGAAGAAGGCAAAAAAGAAGGCCGAGAAGAAGGAAGAGAGGAAGGAGAAAAAACAACACAGAATAGCATTATCAAAAAGATGCTATCTATGGGGCAGCCATTAGAATTTATCAGCGAGTGTACCGACAAACCAGTAGAATATATCCGTGAGATAGCGACTGAGGAACCGATGCTTGTGAGGGAAGAGAATACCTATGGTAGATATAATAAAAAAAAGAGTGTGGAGTGATGGGAGACAATTGTTCGCGCCGGTTTCTACGGAATTACAGAAAACAAAAAACATTTGTCACAACCCAAATCACCAACAAACCTTGACTTTTTATCAAAATTCTCGTATGATATTGAAAGAAATGTAGTGCAGGAGAGGAGTACACAAGTGGCACTGACAGAGAAGGAAATTCATTGGCTGTAAGATTTCCCCGGAAAAAACTTGTGGAAGGTAGCTCTGAAACAGCGGTTCTGAATGTGGCAGATATGGCCAGTAGGAATTGACGGTTTGTCACGTTATAGACAAAATGAGGAACATAGTGATTATGCTGTGTTTGAAAAAAGGTGGTACCACGGCTGTTAGGTCGTCCTTTATGATGCCGTGGACAATGAGGATTTTGATGACTTGTCGAAAACGGCAGGTCTTTTTTGATGTTGGTTGGCAGATGCCACTGGCATCTAGTTTGATGAATGGAGGTTATGAAACAAAATGAAAAAGGAACTGGAAAAGACATATAATCCGGCGGATATCGAAGACCGGTTATATGCAAAATGGGTAAACAAAAAATATTTTCATGCAGAAGTTAATGCAAACAAAAAACCTTATACGATTGTGATTCCACCACCGAATATTACTGGTCAGCTTCACATGGGACATGCGCTTGATAATACGCTGCAGGATATCATTATTCGTTCTAAACGTATGCAGGGATATGAAACTTTGTGGATGCCTGGAACAGACCACGCATCAATTGCAACCGAAGCCAAAATTGTTGAGGCAATGAAAGAAGAAGGACTCACAAAAGACGATATTGGCAGAGAAAAGTTTTTGGAGCGTGCATGGGCATGGAAAGATAAATTCGGCGGACGAATTGTATCGCAGCTTAAGAAAATGGGCTCTTCCTGTGATTGGGACAGAGAGCGTTTTACGATGGATGAGGGCTGTAATAAAGCAGTCAAGGAAGTTTTTGTAAATCTTTATAATAAAGGTTTGATTTACCGTGGGGAGCGAATCATCAACTGGTGTCCACACTGCCTGACTTCGATTTCTGATGCGGAAGTAGAGTATGAAGATCAGAAAGGACATTTTTGGCATCTGCGCTATGCGTTTGCGGATGGAAGCGGTTATATCAATTTGGCTACAACACGTCCGGAGACACTTCTTGGTGATACAGCAGTAGCCGTGAATCCGAATGATGAGCGGTATAAAGATTTGGTTGGAAAAAAACTGATTCTGCCTCTGGTACACCGTGAAATTCCGTTGATTGCTGATGATTATGTAGATATGGAATTTGGTACCGGTGTCGTAAAAATCACGCCGGCACATGACCCAAATGACTTTGAGGTTGGACTGCGTCATGACCTGCCGATTATTAATGTGATGACAGACGATGCTAAAATCGTGGATGAATATGAGAAGTATGCGGGCATGGATCGATATGAAGCAAGAAAAGCCATCGTAGAAGATTTGGAAAAAGAGGGCGCTCTTGTAAAAATTGAGGACCACGATCATAACGTAGGAACTTGTTACCGTTGTGGAACAACAGTAGAGCCGCGTGTATCCAAACAGTGGTTTGTAAAAATGAAACCACTTGCCGGTCCGGCGATTGATGCGGTAAAAGAAGGAAAAACAAAATTTGTTCCGGAGCATTTTAATAAAACGTATTTCCACTGGCTTGAGAATATCCGCGACTGGTGTATTTCCCGTCAGCTCTGGTGGGGACATCAGATTCCGGCATTTTACTGTGATGACTGCGGTGAATTGGTAGTAACCAAAGAAAATAGTGCAGTATGTCCGAAATGTGGCAAGCCGATGCGTCAGGATCCGGATACACTGGATACGTGGTTTAGTTCAGCTCTTTGGCCATTCTCAACACTTGGATGGCCGGATAAGACGGAGGAGATGGATTATTTCTATCCGACGAACACATTGGTAACCGGTTACGATATCATTCCGTTCTGGGTTATGCGAATGATGTTCAGCGGACTTGAGCATACAGGACAAGTTCCGTTTGATACGGTGCTGATTCATGGACTTGTGCGCGATTCCCAAGGTAGAAAAATGAGTAAATCACTTGGCAACGGAATTGACCCACTTGAAGTGATTGATAAATATGGTGCCGATGCGCTGCGTCTGACGCTGGTAACCGGAAATGCACCGGGAAATGATATGCGTTTTTATTGGGAGCGTGTTGAGGCGAGCCGTAATTTTGCCAATAAAGTATGGAATGCTTCCCGTTTCATTATGATGAATTTTGACCAGAATGAAGATGTCGATTATGAAAATGTAACCGCAGATGAGCTGACTCAGGCAGATAAGTGGATTCTTTCCAAGGTGAATACACTTGCCAAGGATGTTACTGTATTGATGGATTCCTTTGACTTGGGAATTGCCGTTCAGAAAATTTATGATTTCATTTGGGAAGAATTCTGCGACTGGTATATTGAAATGGTAAAACCACGTTTGTACAACGATGCGGATGAAACAAAAGCAGCAGCTTTGCACACATTGAAAACCGTTTTAATTGATGCACTGAAATTACTGCATCCGTATATGCCGTTTATCACAGAGGAAATTTATTGTACACTTATGGGTGATGAAGAAATTTCCATCATGGTAAGTGAATGGCCAAAGTATAAAGAGAGCCGTAACTTTGCTGAGGATGAGGCAAAAGTTGAGCGAATTAAGGAAGCAGTAAAAGGCATCCGAAACATCCGCGGTGAGATGAATGTGCCACCAAGCAAAAAAGCGTCGGTTATCGTTGTTTCAGAAAAAGAAGAAGTGTTAAAAATCTTCGAGGAAAATAAAGTATTTTTTGCAACGCTTGGTCTTGCCAGTGATGTGACACTGCAGTCAACGAAAGAAAATATTGGCGAGGATGCGGTTTCTGTTGTTATTGCGGATGGAACCATCTATATTCCGTTTGCAGAATTGGTTGACATTGACAAAGAAATTGAGCGTTTGAAGAAAGAAGAAAAGAAACTTACCGGCGAAATCAAACGCTGTGAAGGTATGCTTGGTAATCCGAATTTCGTAAACAAAGCACCGGAGAAAAAGATTGCTGAGGAAAGAGAAAAATTAGAGAAATATAAGGGAATGATGGAGCAGGTTAAGGAGCGTTTGGCGCATTTTACAAAACCGTGACGTAATTTGTGAAGGAAACTTATGTTTTGTCGAAGGATTCTCGTATTTCCTACTTGCTTTTTTTACTCAAAATAGGTATTATGAATACCAAAGGGAATGAGTGACAGTGAAAGAGCAAATAGGAGGTACGAGAATGCTTAATTTTGAGGAAGAACTTGAAAAATTTCAGCCGAGCATGGACATCGAGAAAGTCGAAGATGTTGTTTATCATAATAATTTAGCAGATGTGACAGATATTGTAAAAGAGTTGATACAGGATGCTAAAGGAACATTGTGATGAAAAACAGGAAGGGGTTATCAAAGATGAGATGTCCAAGATGCGACGCTAATGTGAGCGACACAGCGACACTCTGCACATTTTGCGGTCAGAATCTTTCGGTGATTCATTATATTCGCAGAGTATCCAATACTTATTATAATCTGGGATTGGAAAAGGCGAAAGTGCGTGACTTATCAGGTGCGATTGTTGTTTTGAAAAAAAGTTTAGAGTTTAATAAGAAAAATACCAACGCAAGAAATCTCCTTGGGTTGATTTATTATGAGATGGGTGAGACCGTAGCAGCTTTGAGCGAGTGGGTGTTGAGTAAATACCTGCAGGCCGATGACAATGCAGCGGATTACTATATTAATACGATTCAGAAGAATCAGACGGCACTGGATGCGACAAATCAAACGATTAAAAAGTATAATTCTGCATTGGCGGCAGCACAGGCAGGAAATGATGATTTGGCAATTATCCAATTAAAAAAAGTAGTGAGTCTGAATCCGCATTTTGTGCGTGCACAGCAGCTGCTTGCATTATTGTATATTCATGACAAAGACTATCATAAAGCAGCAAAATGCTTAAACCGCGCCAGGCGAATTGACTTTAATAATACGACAACACTGCGCTATATGCAGGAAGTTGGTGACTTAGCTGCTTCCTCAGAGAAAGAGTTAGTGAAAAAGCCGTCAAAGAAAGACCCTCTTTCGAATGTAACCCCGGTGGGTACTTACAAGGAAGAAAAGCGGTCGTTAATGCCGGTTATCTATGTGATTATTGGTGCCATTGTCGGGCTTGCCGTAGCGTTTGTTCTGCTTTGGCCGACGATGAAAAACAGCGGAAGTGGAGATGGCTCACATATTTCAGATACAAATGATCAGTTAGCCGTGCAATCTTCCCAAATTTCCGGATTGAAGAAAGAGAAAGAACTTTTGCAGGAACAGGTTGACAAACTGCAAAAACAGATAAAGGATGCGGATTCGTCTGCACAGAAACAAACGGCAAGTTACGAAAAGTTATTGACAGGAGTCAAGGCTTATCTTGCGGATGATAAGATTCAGGCAGCAATTGCCGTGGCGGACTGTAAAAAATCTGATTTTGGAAGCAGTGAAGCAAAAGAAATTTACACAACCATTCATACCGTGACGGATGCACAGATTCAAGCCCTTTTAAATGAAGGAAAGCGTACGGCGTATACGTCTTATGATGGAGCGATTGCAATTTACCGCAATGTGCTGAAACTGAAACCAAAACATCAGGATGCGATGTACCAGATTGGTTATTGTTATCAGAAAAAGCAGGATAACAAAAAAGCAAAGAAGTGGTATCGAAAAGCAATTAAGGTAGATCCAAACAGCGCAATTGCGAATAAGGCAAATAACTATTTGCAGCAGATTGAGCAGCAAGGTACACAAGGACAATAAGAATAAAAGAACGAATGAGAAGACCTATAGAAGAAAATTTCTATGGGTCTTTTTCGAATGACTAAAAAAGGAAGGAAAGAAAAAAATGGAGCAATTTTCAATGGAGCGAACGGGTTCTCAGCTTGTGTTACACATTTGTGAGGAATTGGATCATCATACAGCAGGACAAATCAGCAAAGTAGTGGATTTACAAATAGAGAAGGGAAATGTCAGGACATTAATATTTGACTTTTCGGGTATAACATTTATGGACAGCTCAGGAATTGGCATGGTAATGGGAAGACACCGAAAAATGAATTTTTTAGGAGGAAGAACTTTTGTGACCGGAATTGGAGATAATGTTGACCGCATTTTTAGAATGTCGGGACTTTATCGGATTATTCCTAAATATCAGGAAAGGACGGAAGTTTTATAATGGAAAAAACGGAGATTATGTTTGAATTTGACAGCAATTCGGAAAATGAAAGTCTGGCGCGGACGGTTGTTGCCGCATTTTTAGCAAGGCTTGACCCGACCTTAGAAGAACTTGGTGATGTCAAGACAGCAGTTTCCGAGGCGGTTACAAATGCCATCATTCACGGATATGATGGCAAGCCGGGGAAGGTTAAGATACATAGCTGGATTGGGGAAAATACCATATGGATTGAAGTGGCGGACCAAGGTGTTGGAATCGGTGACGTAAATCGTGCCATGGAACCGTTGTTTACGACCAGACCGGAAATGGAACGTTCCGGAATGGGCTTTGCTTTCATGGAAGCTTTCATGGATGAACTGCATGTGGAGTCACAGGTGGGGCAGGGAACAACGATTCGTATGAAGAAAAAAATTTATAGTTCATTTATTTTGTCATAAGGGAGTCTGCCAATGGAAACCATAGAACTGATTAAACGTTCACGAGCAGGGGATAAATTGGCAAGAGAACAAGTGATTAAGGCGAATATGCCGTTGGTATACAGTATCGTGAAGCGATTTGCGGGAAGAGGATATGATGCCGAAGATTTGAGCCAGATTGGTGCAATTGGTTTGATTAAAGCAGTCGATAATTTCAATGTGAATTTTGAAGTGAAATTTTCTACTTATGCAGTGCCGGTAATTAGTGGTGAAATCAAGCGGTTTTTACGCGATGATGGAATGGTCAAAGTCAGCCGGACATTAAAGGAAAATGGAATACGGATTAAGCGTGCAGCTGAAATGTTGGCCATTCGACTGGGGCGTGATGCGACGTTAGAGGAACTAAGCGTAGCAACAGAATTGGCAAGAGAAGATATCGTAATGGCACTTGAAGCCGGCAGCGAAGTGGAGTCTCTGCATAAAACGGTATTTCAAAAAGAAGGAAGCGAAATTCTTCTTATGGACAAAATTCCATCGAAAAAAAATGAATCGGAGCATATTGTTAATCAAATCTTGTTAGAGCAGCTTTTGGGTGAGCTTGGCGAGAAAGAGAGAAAATTGATTGAACTACGTTATTTTGAAGATAAAACACAAACACAGACCGCAAAACTTTTGGATATGAGTCAGGTACAGGTCAGTCGTTTGGAAAAGAAAATTATTGGCTCGATGAGGAAACATTTTGTATGTCGCAGTCATGAATAAAAATATAGAAAATGGCAATGGTAATACCGAAAGGAAGTGTTTGTATGAAAAAAGCAGGTATTTGTACCATTGTCATTCTTGTATTTGCGGCATTGGCGGTCTGGATTTACCGCTCGGGTAATCATGATGAGAAAACACCGGTACAAGGAAAGGGAACATTGGTGAAGGAGTATAAAGAATGGAAGAGATACTATATGTAAAAATTGCGCAGAATATCCCGGTTGCAAAGCGTCAGGTTACATTTCATGATCTGGCAACTTTACATTGTACGAATAAAAAAGTTGTACAGGAATTAAATCAAATGGTATTTTATACGTTGCCCGCTCATGGCCCGCAAAAAACGATGTTCACGATTGCGAAAGTATATGAGGTGATTCATCAGAAATATCCGAATTTAAAAATTGAAAATTTGGGCGAACGTGATTTTGTTATTGATTATGAAAAGCCGGATGAAAAGGAGAAACAGAAAAAGTGGGAATATGTACGGACTATTTTTGTTTCTTTTATCGTTTTTATGGGAGCAGCTTTTACCATTATGACATTTAACGAGGATGTCAGTGTTGCAGATGTCTTTGACAAAGTATACCGTCTGGTGCTGGGGCAGGAAAAACAAGGCGGTTCCATCATTGAGATTTGTTATGCTATTGGTTTGCCTGTGGGAATTCTCGTTTTTTATAATCATTTCCGAAGGAGAAAAATAAAAGATGACCCGACACCGATTCAGGTTGAAATGCACACATACGAGGAGCAGGTAAACAAAACACTGATTGCGGCAGCATCAAGGGAGGGAAAAACGATTGACAGTGATTCAGTATAGCGTTCTCATTCTGATTGGTTTGGCGAGCGGTTTTGCTGTCGCATCGGGAATATTTGCATTTATTACGATGCTTGGCATTATACCGAGACTGGCGGCAAGGACGAAAACGGCAAATCATGTGGTGTGGTATGAAACGATGATTATAGCGGGCGGTGCATTGGGAAATATTTGGATTGTGTTTGAAATTCCGATGCCGCTGACTTCGATTTTTTTGGCGGTTTATGGGCTTTTTGCAGGTGTATATGTCGGATGTCTGGTAATGGCACTGGCAGAAATGCTGCGTGTAATTCCCATTTTAGTGAACCGTCTGCAAATTAAAAAAGCGTTTTATCTTATTCCGCTTGCAATTGCAATTGGGAAAATAACAGGAACTTTATTTCAATATTTTTATCAAGGGTAAAGGAGCAGAAAATGAATCAGGATAATATCGACATTCAAGAGGTTTTACAGGAAAAGGAACAGAAAAAGAAGGATGAAAAGTATAATGCTTACGTAAAAAATCACACGCCGAAAAAGAGCTGGTGCCTCAATTTACTGAAAGCATATGCGATTGGAGGATTTATTTGTGTCGTAGGACAGGCTCTTTCGAATGCTTATATGAGTTTGGGGATGGAAAAAGAAACAGCGGGATTATATACGACATTATCGCTGATTTTTCTCAGTGTGCTGTTTACCGGTTTGAATTTGTATCAGAAACTTGCAAACTTTGCAGGTGCAGGAACGATTGTACCGATTACCGGATTTGCCAATTCAGTAGCCGCACCGGCAATTGAATTTAAGGAAGAAGGATGGGTATTTGGCGTTGGATGTAAAATTTTCACGATTGCCGGACCGGTTATTTTGTATGGAGTGTTTTGCAGTTGGGTGCTTGGTGTAATCTATTGGTTTGGAACGATTCTCTGACACAAACAAAGCAACGGAAAACATTGAAAAAAAATCTCATTTATGCTATCCTTAATACAGTTGCGCAAGCAGCCAATTTTGATACTATCGGGGGAAATTATTATGTACAAATATGATCCAAAATCGAGTATCGCAGATGAATTTATTAACGATGCAGAAATTTTAGAATCACTGGCATATGCCAGTGAAAATAAGGCAAATAAACAGGTAATTGATGCGATTTTGCAGAAAGCACGCGAGATGAAAGGAATCAGCCACAAAGAGGCGGCGGTTCTTTTGGAATGTGAATTGGAAGAGGAAAATAAGGAAATTGAAAAACTTGCAAAAGAGATTAAAGAGCGGTTTTATGGCAAGCGAATTGTAATGTTTGCGCCACTTTATTTATCCAATTACTGTATTAACAGTTGTGTGTACTGTCCGTATCATGTAAAAAATAAACATATTGCAAGAAAAAAACTGTCGCAGGAAGAAATTAAGCAGGAAGTAATTGCGCTGCAGGATATGGGGCATAAGCGTCTGGCGATAGAAGCGGGCGAAGACCCGGAGAATAATCCGCTTGAGTACATTTTGGAGAGTATTCGTACGATATACAGCATTAAGCACAAAAATGGAGCGATTCGTCGTGTCAATGTAAATATTGCAGCGACTTCTGTTGAAAATTACAAGAAACTCAAAGATGCAGGGATTGGAACTTATATTCTGTTTCAGGAGACTTATAATAAAGAAGCTTACAAAGAACTGCATCCGGCAGGGCCAAAAAGTGATTATGCGTACCATACAGAGGCGATGGACCGTGCCATGGAGGCTGGGATTGATGATGTAGGCTGCGGTGTTTTGTTTGGCCTGGATAAATACCGATATGAATTGGTTGGTATTATTATGCACGCAGAGCATTTGGAGGCTAAGTTTGGTGTTGGACCGCATACCATCAGTGTGCCTCGTGTCTGCCCGGCTGATGACATTGATCCGGAAGAATTAAATGCCATTCCGGATGAAATCTTTGAGAAGATTGTATCGGTTATCCGCATTGCGGTGCCATATACCGGAATGATTGTTTCAACCCGTGAATCGAAGGCAACGAGAGAAAAAGTATTAGACCTTGGAATCAGCCAGATTAGCGGTGGTTCCCGCACAAGTGTGGGCGGCTACGTTGAGGAAGAGCCGGAAGAAGAGAATTCCGCTCAATTTGATGTGTCCGATAGAAGAAGTCTGGATGAGGTTGTGAACTGGCTGCTTGGACTTGGATATATTCCGAGTTTCTGTACGGCTTGTTACCGGGAAGGACGAACCGGTGACCGGTTTATGAAATTGTTGAAATCGGGGCAGATTGTAAACTGTTGTCAGCCAAATGCTCTGATGACACTTAAGGAGTATTTAGAGGACTATGCTTCTGCGGACACGAAAGAAAAAGGGGAAAAAGTGATTCAGGAGCAGCTGGAAATTATTACAAATCCGGTAGTGAAAGAGAAGGCTAAAGAGTATATTGAAAATATTCATGAAGGCAAAAGAGATTTCCGATTCTAGTGAACAAATCGAAAGGCACTTGGGGTTTTAAGTGCCTTTCGGTCAAAATAAAGGAGGTAGCATTTGTTTTATAGTATATTGGGTAAAGAGAAGTGTGAGGATTCGGAAAAAATCAGTATTTTTACGGATTTTAATTTGAATGTGTGCATTTCTTACATGAACAATTTGGTTAAGGGATATGATTTACAAAAATTGTATGAGAATATTCCGAAAGAATCTGAGACAACAAAGTATCGGAGAAAAATCACCTCAGATATGCAGAATGAGGCAGTTTTCAAGGCGTTTGACAGGTATGCAAAGCAGGTGGCGAGGGCAGTTTCTTATGAGAAAAAAAGCATTTACAGTAATCTGATTTATCAAAAGCAGAAATGGCATTTAGATTCCCTTCTTATTTACATACAGGCAGTTGAACAATTATTGGATGACTTAAAAAGGCAGTCGTCTTGTTCGGATGCAATGGAAGAACTTGTTTCGTATCTTTGCGAGGTGACAAAAAGTGAAGCATTTGTAAAGGGCAAAGAATTGGCGCAAAATCTGCATCAGTCGATGGAAGAAACGAAAATGATATTTTCCCTTCAAAGAAATAAGGTTGTGTGGGAAGATAAATCAGAGGGCGAATTTTTTGCAGAGAGAATGGCAAAGGCTTTTGCTGTCAACAAAAAGCCGGGGCAGGCGATGAATGTAAACAAGGAGACAGAGCTTACGCTGCTTGAGAAAAATCTGGCGGAACGGCAGATTAAGAGACAAAACTGGGATGGTATGTTAGAAACACTGTTACAGATTCAGATGGATGAAAAACTCGTGCAGTTAGCGGAAGATGTGCAGTACTATCTTGGTTTTTTCCTGCTTGTGCGGGACATGAAAGGAAGAGGTTATTCATTTTGTATGCCGGAGGAAACGGATAAACTGGAAGTGAAGCAGGGATATGATCTTGCCTTAGCTCTTCGCAGTGAAAAGGAAGTGATTGCAAATGACTGTAATCTGCAAAAAGATGAGCGGTTCTTTGTGATTACGGGAGCCAATGGAGGCGGCAAGACGACCTATGCGCGCATGATTGGACAAATTCTGTATTTTGCAAAAATGGGTCTTTTAGTTCCATGTGAAAAGGCAGGGGTGCCAAATTACACGACGATTTTATCGCATTTTTCAAATGACGAATCGGAGATGTCCGGAAAAGGAAAGTTGGTGGAGGAATTAACCCGCTTAAAACCGATGATGCAGGAAAAATGGAGTGGAAGTTTTGTGATTTTGAATGAGCTATTTATGACAGCGGCAACGTGGGATGCCGGTATTATGGGGCAAAAAGTGCTTGATTATTTCATGTCGCATGACTGCTATGGAATTTATGTGACACATATCCAGTCGCTTGCAAAAGAGAGGGATGGGTTAGTGAGTCTGGTTGCGGAACTGGCAGATGACCATCATACGCGTTCTTTCAAAATAACAAGAAGACCGGCGAGTGAGGCAGAATATGAAGACTCACTGATTACCAAATACAATATGACCGAAAATCAGATGAAGGCGGTGATAGGACATGAAGATTGAATTTTTCGAGGAGACAAATTTTTCGTATCGGAGAAAGCAGGATTTGGAAAAGGACTTAAATCTACATTGGATTGCCAGAAATATGGCAGGTGACAAAGTAGGTGACATTCCCGCTATTTTGCAAGTTCTTCAGCATCCTCTTACGACGGAAAGTGAGATTGAAAAAAGGCAGCAGGTTGTTACGGCTGCCTGTGAAAAGGCATCGGTAACATATCAGCTGCGGGACCGGATTGTTTCGCTTTCGGAAAATCTGACCCGTGGACTGCATGCGATTTTAGACAGCCGCGGGAAACATTTGATGGAACAGACGATGATTGGTGTGCATGTAGAAACGATACGGGAATTGGTGCAGGGACTTTCTGAGATTTCGCAAATGGGAGCGAAAAATCCGGAGATTTTCAAGGAGACTGCATTTAACTATTTTTATGACAGTTTTTGTGAGGCAGAGCCGGCCGAAAGATTAGAAGAGCAGCTTGCACTGGTGCAGAATCTGGATGCTTTTAAAGGAAACGGAGAAATTGTGCTGGAGGGAGCAATTGGGGAGGGATTTTCCCTGGAAAATGTGGAAGTTGTTTCCGTATGTGACAAGGCAAAGCGGGCAGGAAGCGGTATTTTCTCAGGAAAGAAGGGGCGCGTAATTGCCAGTGAGGAAGTTTACCAGAGCGGTGTTCAGTTTGCCAACCGGGTTGTCCTTGAATTATTAGAGCAGTGTTCGCCGTTTCTGCAGCAGTGGGAGGAGATTTTACAGACGCTGTCAAGGCAGATTATCTTTTTGGCGGGCTGTGCGAGAATGTATGAGCGTGGTTTGTCGGCTGGGTTTTATTTTTGTATGCCAAAAGCTTGTGAAGAAGAGGCTGAAAAATTATATGAATTGGCACTTGCTTTGCAGAGTATGGAGCAGCCAATTCCAAATACTGTGAGTCTGAAAGAACAACGGGCCCTTATCGTGACGGGAGCTAACCAAGGCGGAAAATCAACCTTTTTGCGCAGTCTTGGTATTGCGCAGGTGCTTTGTCAGGCGGGAATGTATGTGCCGGCAAAGAAATATCCGCTTTATGCGTATGAGGATATTTTCACGCATTTTACCAGACGCGAAGATGCAACGATGAACATGGGTAAATTTGAAGAAGAGTTAAAGCGTATGGAGCAGATTTTACGTGGGGCAAAGAAAAATACGCTGATTCTTTTGAATGAATCGTTTGCGACTACAACAGAAGTGACGGCTTACCAGATTGCAATGGATTTAGTGCATACTTGTCTTTCGGAGGCGGTAACGGTATGGATGGTGACTCATATTACGAAATTTGCAAAAGAATTGTATGGGGAACACCCTGAGAATGTGCTGTTTTTGTCGGCGGGCAGAACGGAAGAAAATGAAATTCGTTTTCAAATGTATGAAAAAGTGCCAGGCGACACAAGTTATGGCCTGACACTTTATGAACAAATGATTGGAAAAATAAATTAGCCCTGATATAAGTTTCTCTTATCAATGACGCGGACTGCTTTTCCTTCGCTGCGTGCGATGGTTTTCGGCTCTACTAAAGTAACTTCAGCTAAAATACCAAGCATGGCTTTCAGACCGGATACTAATTTTTTGCGAGCCAGATCGCGGTTGAAGGAAGCGTCAGCTGCCATGACCGGAGTCATTTCTACCTGAACTTCAATATTATCACTGTTTTTAGCACGGGTAACGATAATCTGATAATTTGCCGGGAATCCCTGATTGATTAATACCGTTTCAATCTGTGAAGGGAATACATTGACACCTTTTACAATCAGCATATCATCACTTCGTCCCATTGGTTTTGTCATTTTTACATGAGTACGTCCGCAGGAACATTTCTCACGGCTTAATATACAGATATCGCGTGTACGGTAGCGGAGAAGCGGAAATGCTTCTTTTGTAATACTGGAAAATACTAATTCACCTTTTTCACCGTCCGGAAGAACTTCACCGGTCTCCGGATTGATAATTTCGGCAATAAAGTGGTCCTCATTAATATGCATGCCGCTCTGTGCTTCACACTCAAAAGCAACACCCGGTCCGGAAATTTCGGTCAGACCATAAATGTCATAAGCTTTGATGCCAAGTGACTGCTCGATATCGTGACGCATTTCTTCTGTCCATGCCTCTGCACCAAAGATGCCGGCTTTCAGTTTAATCTGATCTTTTACACCACGTTCTTCGATGGTCTCTGCTAAATAGGCAGCATAGGATGGTGTACAGCATAAAATAGTCGAACCTAAGTCTGTCATAAACTGAATCTGACGGTCTGTATTACCGGAGGACATCGGAAGTGTCAAACTTCCTAATTTATGAGAACCGCCATTTAATCCAAACCCGCCGGTAAATAAGCCATAGCCATAACTGACATGAACTACATCTTCTTTTGTACCGCCGGCAGCAACAATCGCGCGGGCACAGCAGTCTTCCCATAAATCAAGGTCGTGCTGGGTATAAAAAGCTACAACACGGCGTCCGGTCGTTCCACTTGTTGACTGCATGCGGACACAATCTTTTAAAGGACGTGCCAAAAGTCCATATGGATAAGCATCTCTTAAGTCATCCTTTGTAATAAAAGGAAGTTTATGTAAATCATCAATCGATTTAATATCGTCTGGTTCAAGACCTTTGTTCTGCATGCGTGTGCGGTAGTAAGGAACGTTGTCATAGATGTTTTTTACCTGCTTTACCAAACGCTCACTCTGCCATGCGCGAATCTGGTCTGCGGATGCACATTCAATTTCTTTTTGAAAATAGTTTCCCATTACATTAATCCTCCATTTTGTAAATATCTTTTTCATGTAAGTACGAATGTCGTTTTGTCATTTTGACCTAAGATTCATTTTACATGAATCTATATAAAAAAGCAAGGTGCTCCACGAATGAAGCACCTTTTGTTACAACCCTTTTAACTTATATAACTTTTATTCAAAAATTATTTCATTAACAATCGATTATAACTTTGTTACGTTTGCTGCCTGAGGACCTTTCTCGCCATCGATAACTTCGAATTCTACTTCGTCGCCTTCATCGAGAACTTTGAATCCGTCCATCTGCAGAGCAGAAAAGTGTACGAATACGTCATTTCCTTCTTCATCGGAGATAAATCCGAAACCTTTTTTGGCATTAAACCATTTAACTGTACCTTTCATGTGTTTTGCCTCCTAAAAATATAATTTAACACCCTTTAACAATAGCACATTAGGAAACAAAAGTCAAAGAGTAATTTTATAGTAAGTTTTTATTAAAAAGAAGAGCCCAAACCTTTACCATTCGGGAACGTTCTCACTAAAGGAACACACGCAGCGGTGCCTGAGGGCAAACTACGCCCTCTATGCACCGGCGGTGTTCAAAATCCCTCATGGTAAAGGTTTGGGCTCTTCTTTTTGCTAAAAACTTACTACAAAATGTTGACCTATTGGTACTTGATTGTTTTACTGTTTCGTTGGTTTGCAAGTACCGGCAAGAAGCTTAGGCAACCGAAAGTGTCAAAAAAGGCAAAAAGAGTTGTCGTAGAACCGGTAGACCGGAGAGTGAACCTCTGTTACTTCTGCTTCAAACGAGTAGAATCAATTTTGATGAGAAGTTGCTAGTGTTTTTCAACTTCCGGTGATTCCCCTAAAATAAATCTGCAACGATTGCGCTTCAAATACGTGGGTATCTGGCATGTGTAGTTTACATGCCGATACCCTTACGCATTTGATAAGCGGGAGCGGCGCAAGAGATGAAGATTTATTTTAGGGGAATTTGGAAAGTGAAAAAACACTCAAATTTTTGACATTCCCCCGCCAAATGTGATACTGTATAAATATCTGAAAAAAGATAGAAAATAAGAAGAAAAGAATAGATTGGAGAGTCGCGATGAATGTTTCAAATTGCAGCGCATACGAATTAATTGAAGAAAGCAAAATATCGGATTTAAACAGTATAGGATATTTGCTCCGCCATAAAAAGAGCGGTGCCAGAGTGGCAGTTTTGGAAAATGATGATGAGAATAAAGTGTTTAACATAGGATTTCGGACACCGCCAAAGGATTCGACCGGAGTTGCGCATATTGTGGAGCATACGGTGTTGTGTGGTTCAGATAAGTTTCCGGTCAAAGACCCGTTTATTGAACTAGCAAAGGGTTCCTTAAACACATTCTTAAATGCGATGACCTACCCGGATAAGACAGTTTACCCGGTGGCAAGCTGTAATGACAAGGATTTTCAAAACCTTATGCATGTGTATTTGGATGCGGTTTTTTATCCGAACATTTATAAAGAAGAAAAAATCTTTCGTCAGGAAGGATGGCACTATGAATTAGAGAGCGTGGATGGAGAACTGATTTACAATGGTGTTGTATTTAATGAGATGAAGGGCGTATTTTCATCGGCGAAGCAGTTGTTAGACCGTAACATCCAGCAGTCGTTATTCCCGGATACGGCATATGGCGTGGAGTCCGGCGGAGACCCGGCATCAATACCGGATTTGACCTATGAGGATTATCTGGCATTTCATAAAAAATATTATCATCCATCGAATAGTTATCTGTATTTGTATGGAAATATGGATATGGAAGAAAAGTTAAACTGGATTGATGAAAATTATCTGAGCCATTTTGAGAAAATTGAAGTGGATTCCGAGGTGCGGCTGCAAAAGCCATTTGCCGAAAGAAAAGAGGAGTATGGTTTTTATTCGGTGACGGAAGGGGAGGATACCGAAGGAAAGGCATATTTCAGTTATAATACCGTGTGTGGCGACGGACTTGACAGAAATTTGTACCGGGCATTTCCGGTTCTTTCCTATGTATTAGTGCAGTCGATTGGAGCACCGTTAAAACAGGCTTTATTGGACGCGGGCATTGGAAATGACATCAGTTGTTATTATGAAGAGAGTGTCAGACAGCCGTTTTTCTCGATTATTGCGAAAAATGTAAAAATGGAGCAGAAACAGCAGTTTATTAACGTGATTGAGACTGAGTTGAAAAAAATCGTCAAAGAGGGATTGAATCAGCAGTCACTGCTTGCGGCAATCAACGGATATGAATTTCAGTACCGGGAGGCGGATTTTGGAAACTTCCCGAAAGGGCTTATGTATGGACTTCAGATTTTCGACAGCTGGCTGTATGATGAAAATAAACCGTTTATTCATATTCAGGCAAACGATACATTTGCATTTTTGAAAAAGCAGGTTGGCACGGATTATTTTGAAAAAATCATTGAAAAATATCTGCTTAAAAATCCGCATGCGACATTTGTCAGTGTGCAGCCAAAAGTGGGCTTGACTACGCTTATGGAAGAGGAAGAAAAGAAAAAGCTGGCAGACTATATGGAAACTTTGAGCGATGAACAGAAAGCGGCACTCGTGAAAGAAACAGAGGAACTCAAAAAGTATCAGGAGGAGCCGACTCCTTCGGAGGATTTAAAATGCATTCCGCTTCTTACGAGAGAGGATATGAAGAAAGAAGCGCAGCCATTTAAAAATGAAATGAAAGAAATGGTGGGAGTTCCGGTTTTGCATCATGATATTTTTACGAATGGCATTGAGTATTTTCGCTGCTTTTTCGATGTCAAAGATTTGGAAGAGTATACACCGTATTTGTCACTTTTGAGCGAATTAATTTCGGCTATGGATACGGAAAAGTATACGAAACTGGAACTTAGTAATGAGATTCTTTTGCATGCCGGCGGTATTTCAACAGATTTGGTTGTGTACGCAAACCGTCATAATGACGATTACCGGTTTTTATGGGAGATTAGTGGAAAAGCATTAACCGGAGAGACGGAAAAGGTGTTTGACCTTTTGGCGGAAATGCTTACCAATACAAAGCTTTTCGATGAAAAACGACTGTATGAGATTATTGCGGAGAGCCGCTCGATTAAGCAGTCATCGCTTTTGTCGGCAGGACACACAACAGCGGTTGGCCGTGCGATGGCATATATGAAAAAGAACGCATATCTTACGGAATATATCCGAGGAATTGCCTACTATGACTTTTTGTGCGATTTGGAAGAGCATTTTGATGAGAGAAAAGAGAATTTGATTTCTGTTTTACAGGCATTGGCAAAGAAGGTTTTTGTAAAGGAGCGTCTGTCTGTCGATTTAACTTCTGGTAAAGAAGGCTTAAAACCGCTTGAAAATGGACTTTCACGGTTGATTGACCGGTTGCCGGATTCCGTGGAGGAAAAACTTCTAAAACCGGAATATTCGATGAAACCGATTGTAGGAAATGAGGGATTTAAGACGGCTGGAAAAGTGCAGTATGTGGCACGAGTGGGAAATTCTTCGGAAAAAGGAATTGCTTACAACGGTGTCAATAAGGTATTAAAAACAATTCTTGGATATGATTACTTGTGGAATGAAGTCCGCGTCAAAGGCGGCGCCTATGGTGTTATGTGTGCTTTTACGGACATGGGAAATGGTTATATGGTATCGTACCGCGATCCGAACCTTGCAGAAACGAATGAAGTATTTGAAAAAGTACCGGATTACTTGGAATCTTTCGATGCTGATGAGCGCGATATGATGAAATATATTATTGGTACGGTTAGTGAATTAGATACGCCATTAACACCGAGAGCCGAGGGACGGCGTTCGAGTCAGGCATGGCTTACCGACATTACCTTTGAGCAGATTCAAAAAGAGAGAGATGAGGTGCTTTCGGCAGACTGTGAACAGGTTCGCGAGGCTGCAAAAATGGTTTCCACGGTACTTAGTGACGGATATATTTGTGCAATCGGAAGCGAAGGAAAAGTGGAAGATGCAAAAGAGTTGTTTAATGAAATACGTGTTTTGAATTAGAAAGAAAATGGAGGATAAGATGGGACAGGAATTTAAATCAGGTTTTGTTACGTTAGTGGGCAGACCAAATGTGGGAAAATCTACGTTGATGAATCAAATGATTGGTCAGAAAATAGCGATTACTTCAAATAAACCGCAGACTACGAGAAACCGGATTCAGACGGTGTATCATGATGAGCGCGGACAGATCGTTTTTTTGGACACGCCGGGTATCCACAAGGCAAAAAATAAGCTTGGTGAATATATGGTAGGTGTGGCGGAAAAAACATTTTCAGAAGTTGACCTTGTGCTCTGGCTTGTCGAGGCAACAACATTTATCGGCAGAGGCGAGCGCTATATTGCAGAGGAGTTAAAACAGTCCAAAGCGCCGGTTATTCTTGTAATGAATAAAATTGATACGATTAAGAAAGACGAACTGTTAGAATGTATTGCTGCCTATAAAGATATGATGGAATTTGCAGAAATTATACCGGTTTCTGCGTGGACGGGCGAAAATGTCGATGAACTTATTACGACCATGTTTTCTTATCTGGAAGAGGGACCGGCATTTTACGATGAGGATACGATTACGGACCAGCCGGTGCGCCAGATTGTGGCGGAATTGATTCGCGAAAAAGCACTTCGTCTGCTTTCGGATGAAATTCCACACGGAATTGCTGTTGCCATTGACCAGATGAAAAACAGGCCGGGAAAAAGAAATTTGATTGACATTGATGCTACTATTATCTGCGAGAGAAGTTCCCATAAGGGAATTATCATTGGAAAACAGGGCAGTATGCTCAAACGAATTGGAACCGATGCCAGAAGGGAAATTGAAGAATTTTTGCAGGCAAAGGTAAATCTGAAACTTTGGGTTAAGGTGAAAAAAGACTGGCGTGACAGTGATTTTCTTCTTAAGAATTTTGGCTATAAAGAAAAAGACTGATTACCAATATGTGTTAGCATAGCCGGTTTGAAATCGGGATATCCTATTGCTAGGGTGTAAAGCAATTTACATCCGGACAAAAGTATAAAAGCCGCAAAAGGACTGTGGCGAGGAGGAACGCAATGGGAAATGAAGCAAACTGGAATACATTTACACAGACGGGGAAAGTGTCTGATTATCTGGCGTATGTGAGGGAAGAAAAAGGAAGAAACGGATGGGAAAATGCAGCAAAGGAAGAGAGGGGAACACGTGAAAGAGAGAGTGACAGGAATGGTGCTTTCGGCAGCTACCATTGGTGAATACGACAAACGTGTTGTCCTTTTGACGAAAGAGCGGGGGCGCATCTCCGCCTTCGCCAGAGGGGCAAGGCGCCCCAGAAGTCCGCTGTCTGCTGCAACGGAACCGTTTACCTTTGGGGAGTTTTTTATTTATAGAGGACGGGATTCTTATAGCATAGAGCAGGTTGAGGTGGAAAATTATTTCCCGGAATTAAGGCAGAATCTGGAGCATTTATATCTGGCACTTTATTTTTGCGAGGTGGCAGATTATTTTACGAGGGAAGGAATGACAGCGAAGCATGAATTGAATCTTTTGTATTTGTCGCTGCGGGCGTTATCGGTGGCTTCTCTGCCGGAAGAACTGGTGCGTTACATATATGAATTCCGGATGTTAGCGATTGCCGGGGAGGCACCGCGTATTTTTGAGTGCATAAGGTGTGGAAAAACGGAAAATCTGCACCATTTTTATGTGGGGGATGCGGGCATTGTCTGCGATGACTGCCACGACGGAAAGACCGGTATTTTGTTATCGGAAACTGCTATTTACACCTTGCAGAGGATTCTCTCCTCGCCGCTTCAAAAATTGTATACTTTTTCTGTCAGCGAGGCAGTGCTTTTCCAGCTAAAAGAAGTTGTCTCACGATATTTTAAGGCGCACACAGACCGTGTGTTTCACTCACTGGATATGTTGGATATAGAATTTTGATTTCTTATTTTTACCACTTACAAACGAAATAGAACCACTTACGGAAAATGGGTTTACAATCCATTTTCTTTTGCTATAATGGCATTACACACGAAGAGGGAGGCGATTATGAAGATTACCATTGAGTTGGATGAGGATCTGCCGGATGATGAAATAAGGATTCACTGCCGCCGGATGACTGAGGAACTGAAAAAAATTCAGGAGGCATTTGCATCCGGTCATACGGAGACAAAACGGCTGGTTCTTTATCAGGGAGATTTGGAGTGTTATGTGGATGTTTTGGATATTTTGTTTTTTGAAACCGAAGGAACAATAGTTCAGGTTCACACAAGAGATGAAATATATGAGACGAAACAGCGGCTCTACGAATTGGAGGAGATTCTTCCAAATCAATTTCTGCGTGTTTCCAAATCGACGATTGCAAATGTGGCGGAAATTTATTCGCTGCAAAAGAGTAATCTGTCGACAACGAGCTGTGCGGCATTTCGAAATTCCTATAAGCAGATTTTTGTATCCAGACATTACAGCAGAGTATTAAAAGAAAAATTAGTAGAAATGAGGATGAGATGATGAAAAAAAATTATTTTTGGGGCGTATTTTTAATCTTGGCGGGTGCCTATCTGGTTGTGAGCCAGCTTGGATACCTTCCAGCAGTAGGCGTATTTTCACTGTTGTTTACCGTTGTATGCATCGCCGTGATTGTGGCGAGTATCCCACATGTTCACTTTGGCGGAATTTTATTTCCACTTGCTTTTATCGCAATTATCTACGATAAACCGCTTGGAATCACGGCAATCACGCCATGGACGGTTTTACTGGCAGCCCTTCTATTGACGATTGGCCTGCACCTGATCTTTGGGCGTTTTCGGAAAAAAATAGTCCATCGCGGACACTCTAAAAAAAGAGATGATTGGGACGAAGTCAAGGGTGAAAGACTCAATGATGACGAACTGGATATTTCGTCAACCTTTGGCAGTGTCATCCGTTACATCACATCGGAAGATTTTCGCTATGCGGAAATAGATGCCAGTTTTGCAGGGGTTAAGGTGTATCTTGACCAGGCAAGAATCCCATCGGGAAATGCAACAATAAACATTGATTCATCATTTGCCGGTGTCGAACTTTTCGTACCAAAAGAGTGGCAGATTGTGAACCATGTAGAGAGCAGTTTTGGCGGAATTGATGAAAAAAATAACAGAAACGGCGAAGTTACGGCAACACTTACATTAGAGGGAAGCAATAACTTTGGTGGAATTACGATTTACTATGTGTAAGCAAAAGACCGTAGTCCCTCATGGCGGAATCTACGGTCTTTTTTGCTCTGCCCAGCATCATCTCCCCATTTGAGAAAATTATTTGCAGCAAATATTCCATGTTGATCTTTGAGAATTCCAGTAATTCACTAAGAAAAGATTTGCATCGAGTGGGTTTTGAGTGCGTCAGCAGGTGGCACTGGTAGTTTCAGTGCCCCTGCTGTTACGCAACTCAACCAGGCGGGAGCCGTCCCACGAGATGCAAACTTTTCTTAATGAATTACGGAAACCTCAAAAACCACCATATAGAATATCCCCCGCAAATAGAAGAAGTTCATTGTAAAATACATATAAATCTAGTAAAATATAATTTATTGACAGTTTAGTTTATCGGAAAATTGGTAAACTATATAGAAAATAAGGAGGAGAAAACGCATTGGACGAAAAGGAAATTTTGAATATTCTCAGTAAAGGTGAGAATCATACGACTGAGTTTAAAAAATCTCAAACCAGTATCACGAAAGATGTATATGAAAGTGTTTGTGCGTTTTCCAATAGGGATGGGGGAAACATATTTCTTGGGGTGAAAGATAATGGTGAGATATTGGGAATAGAACCAAACTGTGTAGAACAGATAAAAAAGGATTTCGTGACAGCCATCAATAATTCAAATAAGATGTATCCGCCTTTGTTCTTGTCTCCGAAAGAGTATAAGATTGAGGGTAAAATAATTCTGCATATATATGTTCCGGTTGGAACGCAGGTAAGTAGGTGCGCTGGAAGGATATATGATAGAAATAATGAATCGGATATAGATATTACAAATAATGAAGAACTTGTATATAAATTATATGCACGAAAACAGGACACATATTTTGTCAACAGAGTGTTTCCAGAGTGGGGGTTAGATGTCCTTCGGACTGATCTAATTGACAAAGCACGTAAGATGACTCGTGTCAGAAGTGATAATCATCCATGGCAGTCTATGGATGATGAGGAATTGTTGAGAAGTGCCGGATTGATTTTGATGGATCGCGAGAGTAGGGAAGAAGGCATTACATTAGCTGCAATTTTGTTATTTGGAAAAGATACTACAATCATGTCTGCACTTCCGCAGCATAAAACAGACATGATATTTCGTGTTGAAAATCTGGATCGGTACGATGATAGAGATGTCATTGTGACGAATCTTTTAGATATGTATGAACGAATGAGTGAATTTGCCAAAAAGCATTTAAGTAATCCGTTTGTTTTAGATGGTATGCAGTCGGTGAGCGCAAGGGATGCAATATTGAGGGAGATAATTTCTAACAGTTTAGCACACCGAGATTATTCAAGTGGTTATGTAGCCAAAATGATTATTGAAAAGAATCGGATATTAGCTGAGAACAGTAATAGGACACATGGATATGGAAATTTGGATCTGAATACGTTTCAACCATTTCCGAAAAATCCTGCTATTTCAAAGGTGTTTAGAGAAATCGGGCTTGCAGATGAACTTGGCTCAGGAATGCGAAACACTTACAAATATACGAAAATGTATTCAGGAGGAGTTCCGCAATTTGTGGAGGGTGACATATTTCGAACAGTTATACCATTAAATGATGCGGCAACATTAAAATCGGGGCCAAAGGTTAGTGACCAAGATAGTGACCAAGTCAGTGACCAAGTCAGTGACCAAGATAATAGTATAGCACTCGAATGGGAAATATTGAAATTTTGCAGGAAACCAAAAAGCAAAAAAGAGATATTGGATTATCTTGGATATAAAAATCGGACGTATATGACCAGAAAAATTTTAAAGCCTATGATAGAAAGTGGAAAATTGACATATACAATACCGGATAAACCAACGAGCCGTTTGCAGAAATATAGAACAGTAGAATAAAAGACCGTAGTTTCGCATGAGGGACCACTTTCGTTAGAGAACACACGTAACGGTGCGCAAGGATAGAATACGTCCTTAGCGCACCGACGGTGTTCAAGTCCCTCATGGCGAAATCTACGGTCTTTTTTGCTCCGCTCAGCACCATCTCCCCATTTGAGAAAATAATTTGCAGGAAATATTCCATGTTGGTCTTTGAGACTTCCAGTAATTCACTAAGAAAAGATTTGCATCGAGTGGGTTTTGAGTGCGTCAGCAGGTGGCACTGGTAGTTTCAGTGCCCCTGCTGTTACGCAACTCAACCAGGCGGGAGCCGTCCCACGAGATGCAAACTTTTCTTAATGAATTACGGAAACCTCAAAAACCACCATATAGAATATCTCCCGCAAATTATTTTACTTGCAAAAACATCGTTAAAATAGTACAATATTGAGAGAAAATGAAAGCAATGGAGGAAGACGATGGAAAAGACAATGGACAAAATCGTTGCACTGGCTAAGAGCCGTGGATTTATCTATCCGGGTTCTGAGATTTACGGTGGTTTAGCGAATACATGGGATTATGGAAATCTCGGTGTAGAATTAAAAAATAATGTAAAAAAAGCATGGTGGCAGAAGTTTATTCAGGAGAATAAATACAATGTTGGCGTGGACTGTGCGATTCTTATGAATCCGCAGACATGGGTAGCATCCGGACACCTTGGCGGCTTTTCCGACCCTCTGATGGATTGTAAAGAGTGTCATGAGCGTTTCCGTGCAGACCAGTTGATTGAAGAGTTTGCAGGAGACAATGACATTGAATTAGATGGTTCTGTAGATGGCTGGTCCAATGAGCAGATGGAACAGTTTATCGAAGAACACAAAATTGCATGCCCAAGTTGTGGAAAACACAATTTTACGGAAATTCGTCAGTTTAACCTGATGTTTAAAACATTCCAGGGTGTAACCGAAGATGCAAAAAATACTGTATATCTTCGTCCGGAGACGGCACAGGGTATTTTTGTAAACTTTAAAAATGTACAGCGTACATCACGCAAAAAAATTCCGTTTGGTATTGGACAGATTGGTAAGTCATTCCGTAATGAGATTACGCCGGGTAACTTTACATTCCGTACCCGTGAGTTTGAACAGATGGAACTTGAATTTTTCTGTGAGCCGGGAACGGATTTGGAGTGGTTTAACTACTGGCGTCAGTTCTGTATCGATTGGCTGCAGAGCCTTGGCATCAAAGAAGATGAGATGCGTGCGCGTGACCATTCACCGGAAGAACTTTGCTTCTACAGTAAGGGAACGACAGACCTTGAGTTCTTGTTCCCATTTGGCTGGGGTGAACTTTGGGGAATCGCAGACCGTACAGATTACGATTTGACACAGCATCAGAATACTTCCGGCGAGCCGATGGAATATTTTGATGATGAAAAGCGTGAGAAATACATTCCTTATGTAATTGAGCCTTCACTGGGAGCAGACCGTGTAACACTTGCCTTCCTTTGCAGTGCTTATGATGAAGAAAATATTGGAACGGAAGAAAAACCGGATGTTCGTACGGTTCTTCATTTCCATCCGGCATTGGCACCGGTTAAAATTGGTGTACTGCCATTGTCAAAGAAATTGAATGAGAATGCTGAAAAAGTATTTGAAGAGCTTAGCAAGACTTATAACTGTGAATATGACGACCGTGGTAATATCGGTAAACGCTACCGCCGTCAGGATGAAATCGGTACACCATATTGTGTTACTTATGATTTTGATTCAGAAGAAGATGGTATGGTTACGGTACGTGACCGTGATACTATGGAACAGGAAAGAGTCAAAATTGCAGATTTGAAAGAGTATTTTGCGGATAAATTTACATTTTAGGAGACTTTATGCAGAAACGCGAAGTTACTAAAAAGCAACTGGCTGTCATCATCTTGTTAAGCATCGGGATGCTGGCAGCCGCTGCTTTATTAAATCAGTTTTTCCCGGCCGGATCAAAGCAGACAAAAGAAACATTAAAACAGACAGCGGTTACGCCGAAGGTGACCGCTTTGCCGTCGTTGTCTCCAACACAAAAACCGACACCGACGCCTGACCCGACCAAAAAAGTAGCAACTTTCTTTCAGGGACCAAAGGCTTATGAGGGACGCAGAGAGTGGTCCGGTAAATGGGGCAAAGAGTTTTATGATGGTGGCTCCTTTGGTGCTTTTGGATGCGGTTTGTGCTGCATGGCAAATATTTATACGACATTTTCTTCGTATGAAAGTTCGCCGGTTGACATGTACCGGTATGCAAAAAAAGTGAGTGGCTATGGCGGTGGTGGTGCCATCGACTGGGGCTATATGAAGGCTACGTTAAAAGAACTTGGTTTTACGTCAGATGTTTTTCGTAAGCCCGGGAAATACGAAGCGTTTCAGAAGTTAGTGAAAGAATCACTGGCATGTATTGTTGTGGTGAGCAGTAATGACAGCGATTGTTATTGGAAAGAGACGCCGGGGCATTATGTGACATTGTTTTTATATGATGAGAAAAGTGATAAAATTTTTCTCGGGGATTCCGGAGATTTGACGCATAACAGACAGTGGGTACCTTTGAAAAAAGTGTATCGTTCTTTGAAAAAATCAAACCCATGGCAGATTTTGCAGGTGACATCGTTTGATAAGTCGAAGGACAATTGGAAACATAAAGGATTTGGAGGAAATGCGATACTTCCGAAAGAATGGAAATAAATACGCAGGCAGGTGATACGCAGTGAATATTGCAATTTGTGATGATGACAAAGGCGTATGCTCTCAGCTTGAGGGGTGGATTGAACAATATAACTATGAAAATGCAACGCGTCTCTATGTTGACGTGTTGCATAGTGCGGAGACATTGCAGCAGCAGTTACAGACCGGTCAGTGGTATGACATGCTGTTTCTTGATATTGAACTGCCACAGAAAAATGGAATTGAACTGGGGCAGATGATTCGCAGTGCATGGAAAATGGATTTGATTTATTTGGTTTTTATCTCCGGAAAATCAAATTATTGTATGGATTTATTTGATGTGCATCCATTGAATTTTCATTTAAAACCGTTAAAACACAAGGATGTTGTAAAAGATATTGACCTCGTGCGTGAGCGTGTTAATACGGGAACGCTTGCTTTTCGGTACCGTGAAGATGGCGTTTATAAAAGTGTATGTTTGAAGGATGTTGTGTATTTTGTAGGAGCGGGAAAAGGTGTTGAAGTTCATTGTAAGGACGGGAGAGTGGCTTTTGCGGGGAATTCGCTGCAGCAGCTTTGTGACATTTACGAAAAACATGGATTCAGCCGTTGTCATAAGAGTTATCTGATTAACCTGAATTATGTTTCGGAATATTCTATGTCAAAGGTGAAGATGTCAGATGGCAAAGAGATTATAATAGGAAAAAGCCGTAGAAAACAATTTAAAGATGAATTTATTAATCATGAACTGATGGAGGACTGAGATGTTTTTTGCTACTTTTTATATTATTGCCAATATATTTCAATCTTACGAATTATGGCTGTTGTACCGATGCTTTTTTGGGAAAAGCAAGCGTGGGGCAGGCATTGAATTTTTAGCCTTTGTGCTGTTTTTTGCGGTAACCATGCTGTTAAATGTTTTTATAGATATTCCAATTCTTACGGGACTTAGTTCTTATGTTATGCTTGTATTGATTGCCTTTTTTGGGTACGAGAGCGGCTGGAAACAAGGCCTTTTGTATTCAGTCTTTGCTTTTGTCAGCATGACTTTAGCAGAATGTATCGTGGGACTTGCAACCGGATTTTTGGATTTAAATGTATTCCAGTCGAGAGAATATTATAACGTCTGGGGCATGGTGGCACTGCCGGTCGTGCAGTATCTTGTCGTGCTTATGATACGAAACTTCCGCAATCTGCAGAAAGGAAGAGAGATTCCGATTCTTTACTGGGCGGTAACGATTGTGCTCCCGGTGTTTTCACTTTACCTTGATTTGATGATTTGCCAGCAGAATTTTTACTGGTTAAATATGCTTGGCTGTACGGTTATTTTGTTTGTCATGAATGTTTTGGTATTTTATCTGTGTGACGTTCAGATTGAAAATATGCGCGTGCGTTTTGAAAAGGAAAAGCTGGAGCAGCTAAATGTGTATCAGAACCGTCAGCTTAAACTGATGCATCAGATGGATGAAGAACTTAGAATTCAGCGGCATGATTTTCAGCAACATATTTCCATGCTTGCATTTATGAACAGTCAGGGCGAAAAAGAAAAACTGACAGCGTACTTAAATGAAATGCAGGAAGGGGAACTTTTCCAGACGAAGTTTGAGCGAACGGACAATTTTGTCATTGACAGTATTCTCAGCTATAAATTGCAGGAGGCAGACCGCCTTGGGATTGAAACTAAAATGGATGTCAAAGTTCCAAAAGATTTGAATGTTTCTGCCTATGTGCTTACGGGAATCCTGACAAATCTTCTTGACAATGCAATGGAAGCATGCGAAAAAGTACAAGATAAAAAAATTAAGATTACTATAAAATATGCAAAGAAAATGCTCATTATCCGAATTTCCAATACCTATGACGGCAAAGAGAAATTTAATTCTGTAACGGGAATTAAAACGTCGAAAAAAGATAAAGAGCTTCATGGTTATGGAATTAAAAGTATTCGTCACATGGTCGAGAGTGTTGACGGAGATTTTGAGATACATACAAAAGGGGAGTGGTTTGTTGCTGATGTGGTGATTCCGCTGGTGTAAAAATGTCCGTTCACTCCCAATTTTTGTCCGTTCACGAATTTTAGAATCTGTTATCGTTAGAATGTGTTATCATAATTATAATAATATAAAGTATGAAAGGGGGAAGATGTACATGATTACGTATTTATTACCAGCCATTTTGTTTGTGCAGTTTGTTGTATTTGCCGGTGTGCTTTTGTTTTGTATGCATGAATGGGATATAAGGACGAAGAGTGGAATTTATTTATTCATATCATATGTGATGGCTTTGTTTACTCTGGCAGGGATATTTGTTGTGGTGTATTTTCCGTTTCCAATACAACAAGAGGAAATTGCATTGAATATTGAATATGAATTGGGGCAAACAAATAATTTTGTACCTTTTCGTAGTATCTTTGGGTATATAAAAGATTTTTTCTCAGGATATCAAAGTGTATTTGTATTTCAATGTATAGGAAATATATTGTTGTTTGTTCCATATGGTTTTTTTACTGCGATTTTAAGCTGGAAACAGAAACATAAAAAGAAAACGGTTTTTATCATATGTTTTCTTACCAGCTTATCAATTGAAATTTTGCAGGGCGTATTTAACTCTGCCTTAGGTTATTGTTATCGAAGTGTCGATGTGGATGATTTTTTATTAAATCTTTTAGGAGGGGTGATAGGAAGTATGGCAGCAGAGATTGTTTATAAAAAGTGGTTTGGTGGTAAAAGAACAAAAATTGTGATGGGTGTTTTTGTGTTTATGTTACTTGCTGTGGCATCGCCACTAACGGCAAAAGTAAGCAAAGCAGACACGCCGGCTGCAACTGAAAAACCGGTTGTAAGGGAAGATACGGTGGAGGATTGGCGCGATACTGGTGCTTTTGTAAAAAGCGGGAAATACTCTTATCGTGTGATTGATGCGGCAAAAAAGGAAAATGGATTAAACATGTGAAAAACGTTCCAACTAAATAAAAATATGGTATATAAAAAAACTGCGTCTTGTGTTTACAAGACGCAGCTTTTTTTGTTGTATTGGCAATAAAAATAAACCACCTGCTATGCAGGTGTGTTCCCAAACAGCT
>ERZ1106915.314-NODE-314-length-75691-cov-6.937926_pt1 | contig 75691 bp, 60 predicted proteins | sample MGYA00403653_ERZ1106915 | MGnify/ENA primary metagenome ERZ1106915 (study PRJEB35170, sample SAMEA104062404) | human gut metagenome | biome: human gut; feature: human-associated habitat; material: faeces | place: Denmark | collected 2012-06-06 ...
GGCTAGTCAACTAGAGGCTTTTTCAAGCCTCGGCCTTTAGGCCGAGGTAGTTGACCGAAGCTCCACAACTAACTCTTTTCCCAAAGCATTGAAGGCCCGTTGAAGGGTATCTATCTTTGTTGCATGGTCCGCTTTGATTATGTTTTGAACGCTCGGGCGTTTGATGTTCATTCTTCTTGCTAATTCAGACCCAGATATCGACTGATCGATCATTTCATAGAGAAGCCTCAGTTTAATTTGAGCCGAAAGGGGCATTCTGATTAGTACTTCTCCCTTTTTTGCAGGGGAAGCCTTAGGCAATTTTTCTTTATCGTCCAGAGCAATGGTTGCCTCTGACAAAAGCCAATCGGAGGCCATGGAAAGCGCCTCTTCATAAGTTTGACCTTGTGTGACAGGTTCGTTACCATAAAAATCACGAAAAGAGACAAGGAAAAAATCGCCATCTTTAGTAATCTTCGCTGGATAGGTAAACATTGAAAACTCCATAATTAAATTGCTTACTTCTGGTTGGTTCGGATTAGAAGCCAAGTCTTTTTACGATAGTTTTTCGTAATCCTTCGTGAATTTCCTGGCTAGGATGCCTTGGTATCGGTTGTGGCCTATAGCCCTTGCGATAGGCGATCCAGTGATTTGAGCCATCTCGGATCTTACATCCAAGACTTTCTAACAGCTTCTTAAATTCCGAACATTTCATCTAACCTCCTTTTAATATAATTTTATATTAACATATTTTTATATTAAAAACTCTCTTTCAGGGAGAGTTTTTTTACTTTTTATTTCTTTTAAAACAATATGTTATTTTTACTATTTGCCCCATCAGGGGAAATATTTATCAAATCTTCCCTTCTTCGCTAGTTATCCGAACAGCAAGCATGGAAAAAATAGACTTTGAGGATGAACATTACTTAATTTCTTAAAAGAACACATTTTCGTTTTTTCGGAAAAAGTCAGCATGTGCTAATTACTCAAACTGTTTAATGTCGATCCTAAAAATTAAACTATCTACAGAATCTAACCATCAAACAGATTCGAGAAATTTCTGAGAAACGAATTCTCTAAGTCGACGAAGCGTCGCAACCTTTGCTCAAATATTGTTGCGTGAAATGAGCTTGCTCCGATTGGTGTGATTTCTATTCTCTTCTTTTTTACATTCGCTATCTTACAAGCCAAGACAAAGCGCTCTTCTAGAGGGTTTTACAATTAAGATGAATGACGCACTGATTTTTGAAAGTTTGTTTTTAATATTCCTCTTTGCGAATCTCGTATTGGGTTTTTACCTTTACTTGAGAGAGGCTAAGTCGATAAAGGAACATCGGAATAAAGTTCCGCATGTGTTTTCAGGTCTTGTTTCTCTTGACGCCCACAAAGCGGCATCTGATGCTCGCCTGCATGCTGATAAGGTTAATGAGATCCGGCATCTCTCGAATTTAGTTTTGGTGCTTCTGCTGACCTTCGGCGGCGGAATCACGTGGTTTTCTACTTTGCTGACGAATCAGCTTGGGAACGGTCTTTTCACACAGATTCTTTTTGCTTTGGGCGTTGCTTTAGCATTTCTGGTAATTAACGCTCTGTTTCTTGCCGTTGCAAAGAATCCTGAAAAGAACAGTTCATATTTGATCCTTAGAAACTTCGGTTCCTCACGCAGCAAAGTGAGTAATGTTGTCTTCTTTGTAGTAATCGTCTCCGCTGTCCTCACATGCTGGTCTTTTGGAACCTCTTATTGGTGGACTCTTGCTTGGGCCGTTTCTGCCATTCTTGTGATTGGCGCTTCGATGGTCAGCAGATCAGTCGCTTACTCGACACATCCATTGGCTGACGGAGAATTAAAGAGCAGGCTGGATAAGTTTTTAAAGAAGATTGGTTTTGAATCACAGGGTGTCTTTGTCGCGAATTCGGATCGCCTCGGTTCAGGCAGTGGTGTATTTATCTCCGGCTTCGGAACCAATAAGAAAGTTATTGTGACCGAGAGCCTTGTTGAACGTCTTAATCCGTCTGAGATTGAGGCCATGATTGCCAATGAAATCGGCCAATACAAATACCAAACCGGTTTCAGAGCTTACCTTCCTTACATAATCCTCTCATTTATCTTTTTTGGCTTACTGAGTTACTTTTCTGCCAAGCCTTGGTTCTTCCAAGGACTTGGTATTTCCTCAGGTTTTGATGTAAACCATGGCGTCGCCTTGGTCCTTTTCTCGCTGACGGCTTACGTTTTCCTTTTCCCACTGATTCCGTTAAGAAACGCTCTATTGTGGAGAGCCGAAGAAAACGCCGAACGCTCTTCTGTGAAGCTGGTGGACTGGAATGCAATGATCAGCGGAACAGCTAAGTTTGCTTCTGACAAGGCAGGATCTGTCACGCTTGATCCCTTATATCTTGTCTTTAACAGTACCCGCACAGACTCAATGCACCGAATCATGGATATTCAGCATTTGGCGCCGAGACATACTCGCCAGAGAGATTCTTGGCTTCCGAATGCATAGTTGAGAAATATGAGATAGAAGAAGAGGCTGCTTGTTTAGTGACATTGCAGCCTCTCTCATTTCTTTACTTTCCGGGCGGTTCCTTTACCGTTGATATTCTTGGTTCAGGTGTTTTGTTAATAGGAGACTTCTTCTTTAAATAAGCTTTCAGAACATCGGCAACTAAAGGCCCGGATTTCGAAATTTGGACGCCGCGAGCCAGAGCTTTGTGATCATCTCCTCCGGAAGCAAGGAAAGCACCGACCGCCGCGACGTAAACTTTGTTGTCCTTCAACGGCTTCCACTTGCCGTCCTTGTCCTGCACTTCAATGGACCTAACTCTATGCCCAACAGGAGCAGTGGGGCAGTAGGTGTACCTCTGTCCGGACGCTTGGATCATTCTCGGACCGATTCCGTCAACGTCGGAGACCCCGTGCTCTACGGCTTCGAAAAGCTCTTTGCCTGTGTATTTTTTAAGCAAGACCTTATCTTTGAACGGGAGCAGATTGTCGATGTCGCCTTGCGTGATTTTGCCGACGGGAAGGGCGGCGCGGAAGTTTCCGCCGTTAATCAATGCAACGGAGGCACCCTTTGGCCGCGCGTAATCCAGCATTGCATCTGTGGTGACCATCGCGGACAGACAGTCCCCTTCACGGCATGGATCCAGGCCATCTCTCATTTTTACAAGGTTGGTTCCGACGACTGTCGAATTACTTTTGATGACAGGTTCGGCTGCCTGATTGATGATCTTCGTGATTTCAGGTGAGCCGCCGGCTCTGCCTAAACGTACCGGTTCACCGTTCCAGCCTGTCGGCGTGCCTTCCTTGTTAAAGCTTACTTCCAGGTGGCCTAAATATTTTGTCTCGCCCGATGTTGTCACAATCAGGACCGGCTTGCCGCTTGGAGATTTCTCAACGATCGGATAGGGCCCTAAAGGAGAGCCTGGTCCTATGTAATCGTGCGTATGTCCGCCGACAATCAGATCTACACCGCTGACGGATTTTGCTAACTCTTCATCGAAAGGTAGTCCGAGATGAGACAAAACAATGATGATATTAACGTTCTGAGCCTGAAGCGCTTTCACAGATTCTTTGACTGCTTCGACTGGATCGACAAACTTTGTGTCTTTGCAAGCCTTTGACTGGTTCACGACATCCGGATTGGCTAAACCGATTATGCCAATTTTTGCGTCCGGTCGGTTTATGACGGTGAAAGACGCGATGTGGTTTTTGCTCAAAGGGCAACCCGGCGCCGGTTTGAGGTTGGCTGCCAGAAGAGGGAAATCCGCGTTTTTAGCGTAGTCGGACAACGCCTTACAGCCTTCGTCGAATTCATGGTTGCCGAAGGTTGCGAAGTCATACTGCATCTTGTTTGTGATTTTGCCGACTAACGGCGAATGGTAATTCACATACAACAATGAGCCTTGGAACTGGTCGCCGGCGTCCAAGAAAATAGCGTTAGGATTTCTTTCCTTTACTTCTTTTACGTATTCGGCAACTCGGCCGTAACCGCCTTCGCAGTCGTTTTCCGTGATGCAGGCGCTTCCGTTTTTAATGCCTGCAAAGTGAGAGTGCATGTCGTTGGTGTGAAGGATTTCAACGGTTACTTCCTTTTTGTCCTTTATGGATTGGCAGCCGGAAGTAAGGATTAAAGAGATCGCGGCAATTGAGGCAAGAATAAAGCGGGTTGAAAAAAGGAAGTGAGGCGACATCGTAGAGAGAAACAAAATTCAATGAAGTTCTGACAGTTGTGGATCTGAAGGCAAAAACGAGGTGTGCCAAAAACTCGGTAGCTGAAGTTTAGCAAACTCAATTTTTTGAGAAATTTCAAAGAGAAAAAATTCTGACTTGAAAAATTCATCATCCGTACGGATGAAGCAAAAACTTTTCAAAAATGGAATTTGTAAGGATAAATTTCCTAAACTATTTTTTGTCAATAACCTCATTACGTTAGTTATAGGAATTTTCAATGTTCAGAAGAAATCTTTTAGCGTTCCTTTGCGCTTTAAGCATGCTGCCCGTCTCGGCTTCTTTTGCGAAGTCCCCGACTATTAAAGACGGCGTCCTCCTTGTCGGTACAGATTCGAGCTTTGCTCCGTTCGAGTTTTTGGCCGAAGACGGTAAGAATTTCACGGGTTTCGATATGGATCTGATCCGTGCGATCGGTAAAGAACTCGGATACAAGGTCGTGGTTCAGAATATGGGCTTTGACGCGACTGTTCCGGCCTTGCGCACCGGCATTGTGGATGCCGTGATCGCCGGTATGACAATCAACGAAAAGCGTAAGAAGTTCGTTGACTTCTCCGATCCGTACTACACCTCCGGTCTAATCATCATGGTTCCGTCGTCTGATACGACAACGAAATCCATTAAAGATCTGGAAGGCAAGAAGATCGGAGCTCAGGTCGGTACCACCGGCATGTTCAGAGCTGAAAAAGTCCCCGGTGCAAAAGTGGTCACTTTTGCTAATGCTGCCGAGACTTTCTTGGAATTCCAAAACGGCGGCGTTGACGCTGTGATTCAGGACTTCCCAGTTGTGGCGTACTACGTTGCTCAAGGCGGCAATAAGGGCCGTTTGGTCGGTCCGAAGATGGAAGCCGAAGAATACGGTATTGCCGTGACTAAAGGCAATAAAGAGCTGGTTGCTCAAATCAACAAGGCTCTTGCTTCTCTTAAGAAGAGCGGTGAGTTCCAAAGAATTTACAAGAAGTGGTTCGGCGAAGAAAACTAAGTTCGAAGTAGCTTCTTAATCAATAGAAAATGGCCCGGGTCAGTGAAAGATCCGAGCCGTTTGTTTTTAGAAGGTAAGAAACTAACAATTAATTGGTCAAATCTAGTCTTCAATAAGTTCGTGTTCGACGCCTTTACCTGCATTTAAATCGGAGATTGCTTTCTGCAAGTGCCTCATGTTACTGGCTGAGTAGAAAGGATCGGCTGAGACTTCAAAAGGAATCCGTTTTTCGCGAGTGACAGTTTTAGCGAAGATAGTGAAAGCGGCAGTCATTGACAGCCCCATATCCATACAGACTTGCTCCATATCTTTCTTCAACTCGCTGTCCATACGAAAATTAACGTTGACTGTTCGAGCCATTTCGTTCCTCTTTAATATTTTTTAGATTTTTATTAATGTAATGACATATCGTGATGATTTCATTACAAAGGATATACAGCAATAAGATTTATGGGATGAAATAAAGGTTTGGTCTATTTTTTCCCGCGACGGAAAAGTTAAAGAGGCCTGAGTAATTGAGAATAGACCCAGAAAAAATTAGAGCCTCCGTCAGGAGGCTCGAGAATTGTTAGTTCAGTTCGAAGACTTTCTTCAACTCTTCGGTCGTGAGGTTCTCATCGAAGGGAACGTACTCACCTTTGCTGTTCTTGAAAACTCCGTAGGGGACGGCACGGCAGCCGGAGCGTCTGTGCAGTTTGGTGTTTGTCCAGACTTTGTTTCTCAGATCTTCAGGAAGCTTGGAGACGTCGTAGCGGATACCACGGAAGTCCGGATCTTTGAAGTGTTCATGCTGTTCTTCAAAAGTCTTGCAGGGATCCTTAGACATCAAGATCGTTGTTGCCTGCGGTTCGGAGTGGATGTTCATGTATGAAATCGGGTAGAAAATCACACCAACATCATTGAGTAAGGGCTTAATACGGGTAAGCAAACGCATACAGTCCGGGCACTGGGTATCGAATGCGACAACGGCAACAGGAGCGTTGGGTTTGTGCGGGAAGCTGAAGCCGGTACCGTCTTTAAGGAAAGAGTCATACATTTTCTTTCCGTCCCAAATGGAGGGTACATTTGCGGGAGCGGCCTGAGCAGTTCTTGTTAAGCCGACGGCGGCAGTGCCTAAGGAAGCGATGAGGATCTTTCTGCGGGAAACAATTGATTGCATGAAATTGAAGTCCTTATTTGAGAAAAAGCGGATACTACTGCCACTCTAATACGGTTTGATTTTGAGAAACTTAAGATTAGACGAAAGTACTAGTCCGAATAACCGAAGGTGAAGTTTAATTCCTTGAATTAGAATTGAGCGTCACCATCTGATTGAATTTTTGGAAAAAACATGACAAAGAGTTCGAGACAGGCTGCAATTGCAGGATATCTGAAACGCGATGACGGAATCGATTGGAAAGGATTGACCGATTACGCCAATTCTATGTATGACGTCAGAGACGAGCTTGAGATTGCAGACGTAGAAGATAATTTTGATACCGAGACAGCTCAAAAGGCGATCAAGAGTAAAACTCCGTACCTGACGCTGCGCCCGCTTCAAATTAATCCTGCCGAATTCAGAAAGGACCTTCAGAAGCTTCAGGATGCTTTTATTGAAAAGGGCGTCATCAATGTTGATGAACAGGTTGCCAAGCTGAAAGCTTTGGATTGGAACAAACTTACCGACGCAACGATCAAACTTGCCGGTGAGGATCCGACAGCCTTCTACGAAGTCGCTACGAAAGAAGTTTTAGGTGAAGAAGCCGATGAAGACATGATGGCTGTTATCGCCGGTCTTCTGCTGAACGTTCTTCGCAGATATTTCCGGAATCTCGGCGAAGACATGACGCACGAGCTCTCCAAAGTCGACGAAGCCAAATCCGGCGATGCTCCTTTGGGCTGCCCGACCTGCGGTGCTCCTGCAGCGATTTCTTCCGTCAGCGAAGGCACGGAAGGCAACTCCAACAACCGTTATCTTTTCTGCTCCTGCTGCGGAACTCAGTGGCCCTTTGAGCGCATTCGCTGCGCACTGTGCGGCAATACCAACAGCAACAAGCTGAAGTACGTCTATGCCGACGAAGATCCGGCTCACCGTATGCATGTATGCGAAGACTGCGGCGGTGCTATGGCCACGGTTTTCCAGGACGCACTGAAAAGTCCGATGGACTATGACATTGAGCTGATCACAACCGGTGTGATCCTCAGCATGTACGAAGATTCGTTGGAAGACGAGGCAAAACAGTAAGAAAGAATCTTATTCTTGAGAGCGGCTTCGGCCGCTTTTATTTTTTCTGAGGTATTTGGACTAAGTTCAGGTCGTGAGAGATTCGATTCACGCGACGATTGATGAGCGGAGCCGACTTCACAAACTGATATTTCTTCGGGTTAATCAAGATCGAGGCCAAGCGGATGGCTTCAGCGCGAGAAAGGTTTGCCGCGTTCTTATTGAAGTAATAACGGGCAGCGGCTTGTGCTCCGAAGATTCCGTTGCCGAATTCGGCGATATTTAAATAGATCTCAAGGATTCTTTTCTTGCCCCAAATAGCTTCTACGATCGGTGTCAGAATGATTTCCTGTGCTTTTCTGAAGTAGCTTCTGTCGTGAGACAAAAAGAGGTTCTTGACGGTCTGCTGAGTGAGCGTCGAACCCCCGGGAGCGCGTTTGTCGGAGAGGAGGTTTCTTTCTGCTGCCGTTTTGATGGCATCCCAGCGCAGTCCGTGATGATGCATGAAATCCGCGTCTTCTGCGGCCACGACAGCTCGAATTAAATAAGGAGAAATCTGATCGTAATCTACCCACTGATACCGAATCGAATGCTTGCCTTCTTCCATCAGTCTTTCCTGTTCGGCGCGGATGTATGGGCTTGACGACGGGTTGACGAAGTCGAAGAGGAGGATTCGGCCGACGTACTGAAGCTCGAATAAAAAGAAAGCGAGCAGGGCGCAAAGAAAAAGTTTGGCGGTCCAGGAGTATTTATTTGTTTTAGATCGATTGAACACGCAATGGTCCCTTTCGGATGAACATTTAGATTATACGTAGATCCTCTGGTGACCAAATTGGCAATTTAATTGATTTGGGTTCTGTCGGATGAAAGACAGAGAATCATGGATGCACTTAGAGGTTTTTTCACGATTCATTTAGGGCTGTCGATTCGAGAAGGGCAGAGGATGTCTTTTATCTCCGGAGTTCATAGTCACCAAGATTATCATCCCTAAAACACGCTATAAATATAAATGATAACGATTCTTATCATTATTTATATTTTTCCATATCTACTTTCAATTGATAAAAAATACTTTTTTATATTATCTGTTTTCCCCATAGGGAAAGTACCAACCTATCTTTAATTAAAGGAGTTAGCTAAAGAATAAAATATTGAAAATGATTCTCATTTCTATTTTATTATGAAACCCTTTACATTGACTGCAATTGCTGCCTCTGTTCTGGCAACTGTTACCTATCCCTCAGTTCAAGCCCAAGAGACCCCCTCCAACTCGGAAACGGTCGTCGCGGCTCCGGTAGTTGTTACTGCGACGCGAACAGAAAAAAAACTCAACGAAGCTCCGTCCTCCTTAGTCGTTATCACAGACGGTCAGCTGGAGCAGGATAATCCCAAAACGCTTGGCGATGCGCTGTTGGATATTCCCAACGTTATGATGGAAGCTCCGGATAGTCCGGTCTTTACTCGAATCTCAATCCGAGGATCTGATTCTGATCAAATCACATACTTGATTGACGGTGTCCGTCAAGACAATTACACGATGAGCGGCAACCGTCCCGCTTTCATGTTTGCTGATCCGGAAATGATCAAGCAGATTGAGGTTAGGCGTGGCGGAGGATCTTCACTTTACGGTAACGGCGGCATCGGCGGAACAATCGCAGTTACCACCAAAACGGCGGCAGATCTTCTCAAGCCAGGACGAGATTTTGGTGCCAAACTCAAAGCCGGCTACAACAACGATGCCGACGAGTTCGGACAGGCGGCATGGCTTTACGGCAGGAAGGGACCTGTGGATGCAGTCATCGGTTTTTCACATCGAGACGGCGGCAAAGTTGTCAGTTCTTCCAACGGCAAAAGGTCTAAAACTCATCGAGACTCTCAATACGATTCATTTACATCTAAACTCAGTTTTACCCCTTCGGATGATTCTATTTTCTCGATCGGTTATAACTACGATGAGAACAAGCTGGATCAGGGTCGCACAGATAATGAAGCTAAATACCGTCTCAAACAGCACCGACTGAGCGGCAGTTGGGAATATAGCTCGGGAGATTGGGTGGATCTTGTTGTCAATATGCAGTACATGAAACTTGACAATAAGTTCGACGGTACTTCCTACAACAATGAAGCGTATTTCAAGGACAAGTTTGACTCCTACAGTATTAATACGCAAAACACCTCTGTCTTTGAATTCGGAGGAACACATTCTTTAACTTATGGTTTTGACGCGTCCTTGAATAAGCAAAAAGCTACTGATGTTTACGGTCGTCCCGACCGCAGTCGTCCGAAATCTAAAGGCTATGATGCCGGAATCTTTATCCAAGATGAATACGCAATTAATCCGTATTTGACGCTGACTCCTGTTCTTCGCTGGTCTTATTACAACCGCAAACCGACGACAGATAACAACGATAAATTCGGGTTGGCTTCGCGAAGCGACAGTAAAGTAACTCCGGGTATTACGTTAACGCTTTCACCATCCAAGCAGTTGTCCTTCTACGCCTCGGTTCAAACCGGCTATCGTCCTCCCTTCTTGGATGAACTCTACACTTCTATTGAGTATCCGGAATTTGGAATGTATTCCGTCGTTCTTCCTAACCCGGATCTCAAACCCGAAGAATCTATTAACGTTGAGATCGGAGTCAACGGCGACTATAAGAGCTTATTCTCTGACTCCGACCGTTTTGTATTTCATGCCAACGTTTTCCGCGACCGAGTGAAGAACCTCATCAATGCCGGAGCCACGGGAGATATGGACTTTACCGATGACGGCGACATGATTCTTTACTACTCCATTGATAACGTAGGTAAAGCATTAAAGACCGGTTTTGAAGCTTCCGCGGATTACTATCCAGGCAACGCTGATTTTCATTTGTCTTACGGTTATTTGCATGCGGAAGATAAAAACACAGGAGAAAAGATTCCGGGACTCACTCCAATGCAGGCAACTCTTAGAGCCGGTTATACCTACAAGCCTTGGAATGTTAACGGATGGTATCGTATGCGTCTCTTCAAAGGAGGCAAGAGCAATCTAGAGACCGCTTGGAATAGCGGCGAATATAAACAGCTCGGTGGGTTTGCAACACACACTTTGGGCCTCACGTGGAAACCTCAGATCAAGGATTGGGCCGATTTCACGCTGACCTTCTCGGTTGATAACATCACCAATAAGAAGTTCCGCTATCTCAACGGCGGATACGGTGTAGGAAGAAGTTACAGAGCGTGGCTGAGTGCAACCTTCTAATCAATTATCTCCCTTCATGTTCATACGACGCTCAAAGGAGGGGAGTTTCCCTTCCTTTCTTCGCGAGACCTTTTTTACCTTTCGTCAATGGCGAATGTGGTTTCTCCTGGGCGTTGTTATTGCAGCCTATCTCATCAACATTAAACTAGCTGTTGCATTAAACGACTGGAACGGTCGTTTCTACAACGCACTTCAAGTTGTAAATAAAGAAGAAATTTTCAGTTGTCTGTATGACTTTATCTTGCTTTGTTCGGCCATTATCTTGGTTTTGGTTACAGCTGACTATCTTCAGGGGAGGGCTGCTTTAATCGCACGCCGAGAACTCACTCACCGATTTTTTAATCGCTGGCTTTCGGAAAATGCCTCTTTTTATTGTCTGCGTTTGGAAAATAAAGAACCTGACAACCCGGATCAGCGAATTGCCGAAGATATTCGCGATGCTGTCTCAGTTTTTTTAAATTTATGCACTAGTTTTTTTAATTCCGTTCTCATGATCGGGAGTTTTTCAGTTATTTTGTGGAATCTCTCAGGTCCCCTAACCCTTTTTGGTTTTTCCATTCCCGGTTACATGTTTTGGGTATGCCTCATTTATACCTTCCTGGAGACACTTATCACGCATTTAATCGGCAGAAAACTTAAGCGACTCAATTTTGATTCTCAAAAACGAGAGGCAGATTTTCGTTCTTCACTCCTTGCAAAACGCACTCATGCCGAATCTATCGCGGGTCTTAAAGGGACATCTGTAGAACGGTTAGAACTTAACGGAAAATTCTCTTCACTCCTGAACGTTCTTATTGAAATCCTTAGAAAGAAAAGAAATCTGGAATACTTCTCGGTTGGTACCGGTCAAGTGACACATCTGACGCCGATTTTCTTTTCTCTACCGGCTTTTTTTGCGGGGACGATTGAGTTGGGTGGTCTCATGCAAATTCGAGGCGCGTTTATCGATGTCGCCCGCTCTCTTTCATGGATTGCCATGTCATATCAGCAGCTCGCTAGATTTGCTGCAACCTACGAACGTCTGTCGACACTTCATTACGCCATCGAAGAAATTAACGAAAAGCATAAACAAACAGTCTGTTACTCAACATCTACAAAAGGACTTAAAGCGGATTTTTACTTATGCATTCCTGAACGCAGTCAGGACGAGCGACTGAAGGTGAAGTTGACTCTTAAGCAAGGACAATTAACGGTCCTGCAAGGCCCTTCCGGCAGCGGTAAGAGTTCGATTCTTCGAGTTCTTGCGGGATTCGATCGCTTTGCGTCCGGAATGGTTGAATCCCCCTCTCAGAAGTTATGGATTACACAGCAGCCTTATCTTTTTAAAGGAACCTTAAAGGCTAACCTTACCTACCCCGAGTTGCCCGATAAAGTGAGTGATACAAAGGCGCTTGCGCTTCTCGAAAAAGTTGGGCTCGGTCGACTTGAACCGTTTCTGACTCATACTGTCGACTGGCAACACAGGCTCAGCGGCGGGGAACAGCAGCGGCTCATGCTTGCCCGAATGCTCTTATTAAAACCCCAGGTACTGCTCTTAGACGAAGCTACCTCTGCCTTAGATGAGACAACCGCTGAAGCCATGACGGAGATGCTTCGCCTAGAGCTCAAAAATTCGGCAATTTTGCTGGTGACTCATCAATCTGTTCTCCTTAGACACGCAGACCAAGTACTACAAATGAAGGATTTTTATGTCAACACACGGAAGAAACGTCTTTGTCCCATTTCCCAGATATGAAAACGCAGTTTTTGTTGGGGACAGCGCAATTGAAGCCTTGGCGGAACTAAAGATTTTCGGCAAAGCCCTAATCGGAGGAGAGCTTCCGAATATGCAGTATTTTCATCCAAATGAAAAACTACTTGAATGCACTTCTTGTGTAATGCAGGATCAAAGGGTCTTGACCACAGCCATTCGTCGCGGTGAAATAGAGTATGTTCTTCTAGAAAATAATCCTGGCTCTGATATTAACCCGGCGCTTTTGGCCCCAAAACTTGAAGCAGAAGGCGTGCAGGTCAAAATTCTTACTATTTTTCAAGATCCCACAGAAACACTCCTTGAAAGCGGCAGAGTTTTTGGCGAGGAAACGCGTGCTGAGCGAATTGTTCGGGAGTATCGTTTGCAGCAAGAACAGCTAAAACGTTATTCACCGCTTAGTCCTCAATCTATTCTGGCGCTTCTAGCCATTCGTCATCCACTGGACGATCGAATCTTCTTATTTGCGCTCTCCGATGCCTCCGAATTGAGCAAAGATCTTTACCCAGCACTCTGCGCTCATAATCCGATCAAAGAAGCCGATTATAAAACCGTGATTCCAGGGCTTGTAGAAATTGAAGATTTAAGTTTCCTCCTAGCTTTAAATCCGGATTGGATTGCGATCACAGGAGATTATCTTGGAATTCAGAGAGCATTAGCGCAATTCCGAATTCAAGAACGTATCGTTCCCGATGCGCTAGCAAAAAATAAGGTTTTTACAGTTCCGTATTATGGAAAACCGCTTGCTGTGCGACTCCCACGCATCCTCAAGCTTTGGCGTGAAGCTGCAGAAATTGCCGCTCGAGTAAAGTGAACGGTGTGAGAAGTGTTTTCTCTTTCAACGTGTGATTGTGCCTGGCAAACGTCCGATTGCTACGAAGCATCTAATAACAATCGCTGAAATTGGTCAGGTGCTCTGTAAGCCGAGTCCGAAGACGCAGTTTTCATCATCCGAGAGCAAAAGTTGTAGACAACGAGATTGGTTCGGATCCGGGCAAATTGTCGAAAAGTTAACAACATTGTTCATAAGACGGGGCCTTAAACATCCCTATTAACGCAGTGTTTTACAACAGCTACGACAAAGGGGCTAATGGCTAGCCCCCAACGGAAGTTTTCTAACTGGATTACTCAACTAGAACAATGCGGATGAGCTGAAAAGCCTTTAAGAAGATACCAAAGAAGAGACTTGTGATCTTTATGGCGTCCCCAATGGGATTCGAACCCATGTTCTGACCTTGAGAGGGTCATGTCCTAGGCCTCTAGACGATAGGGACTTCGTCGAAATGTGACGAAAGTATACACCCAAATTCGAACGAGTCTATGTGAAGTCGTAAAACCGTGAAGAAGGTCATTGAGACTTTTTTCAAATAAAAACTTTCTTTTATATCGAAAAAAAATCATAAAATTAATTAAAATTCTTTTATAAAAGAATTTTAAATTATGTTGTTCTATTGATTTATTCAATTACAAAAGATGGTTAAAGATGTTTCCTCGTGATCGTTATCTAAATCAACTCATTGCTTTTTATGGTGCCGAACTGATCCGCGTGATTACAGGAATGAGACGTTCCGGAAAGAGTTCCTTGCTCAAACTCTACAGAGATTGGCTGGTTAATGAAAAGAAAATCGAGGAAAAGAGCATTGTCTACATCAACTTCGAGTCCCTCAAGTACGCCAACCTCACTGATTACCAAGCACTCTATGAGTATGTTTGCGGAATCTCCGCCCAAGCTGGAACAAAGGTATTTTTGCTCTTTGACGAGATACAGAACGTTAAGGCGTGGGAGAAGGCAGTTAATGCCTTGCGAGTCGATTGTGACTGCGAGATTGTACTGACCGGCTCGAATGCGAGGCTTCTCTCTGGAGAATTGGCAACACTTTTAGCCGGCCGTTATGTAGAAATCCAAATGTTTCCGCTTTCCTTCGACGAATTCTTAGAGTTCAGACAGAATGGTGGCGATGATGTCCATAAATCCTTCGATGCCTTTCTGGGGTTTGGAGGCCTGCCGGGACTTCATGAGCTCCAAGCATCTCCTCGGGCAACAACTCAGTATCTGAGCGATCTTTTCAATTCTGTTTTACTGAAAGATGTGGTTTCCCGGAACAACATCCGCGACACAGAACTATTGAACAGAATCATCCAATTCATTTTTGACAACGTCGGTAGTACTTTTTCGGCGAAAAATATCTCTGATTTCTTGAAAAGCCAAGGTCGAAAATTAGGCGTTGAAACGATCTACAACTATCTTGATTATTTGGAGAATGCTTTTGTCATCGAACGCGTGAAACGCTTTGACCTAAAAGGCAGGAAGTATTTAGAGACACAAGAAAAAATCTATGCCGCTGACGTTGGCATCAGAAATTCTGTTCTCGGATATCGGCCGACAGATATCGCCGGCATCTTAGAGAACCTCGTTTATCTTAATCTGAGACAAAAGGGCTTCACCGTCTCTGTGGGAAAGTCAGGCACCTCAGAAGTGGATTTTGTGGCCTCTAAGGACGGGGCTGTTTTGTACGTACAAGTCTGCTACCAATTAACACCGGAAAATTTAGAGCGAGGAGTTTCTCCGCTCAGACAAATCAAAGATAACTATCCGAAACTTGTTCTCACGCTATCTGACTTGATGGCAGGAGATGTTGAAGGTATCAAGATAAGAAATCTTGTGGATTTCTTGGCCGAACCGATAGCAAAGTTCTAAAATTTCCCGGATTCCACATTTACAGATGTCGTTGCCACGGCATTCATCGGAGAGAAAAAACATTCTTTTCTCTCCGATGACTTGTTACTAGGACGTACAACTCTGTCTCGATCTTGATCACGCCGTTGTAGGAAAAGTTTCTAGCATCAATTTGCCATCAAGGCTTTTGTGTGTTTTGAAGAGCTTTGGTCAACGAGTTGATTTCTCAGAATTTTTCTAAGTTCAATGATGGCTTCAGGAGTTTCCTGGACGGAATGACCGGAAACGATAACTTTCTCACTGGCCGCCCCCTCTAAATGGGAGCTCCAGTAAGGAACGATTCCGTCGGAAGACTCTCCTAATGGACCTTCGGTTTTTTCTCGTCCAATGATGGAGTAGTACGTCACATTTCGTGAAATCGGAAGTTTGGCCAAAACTCGAATCGTAGGATCCTTAGCGGACAAGTTATCCACGCCGGTCATGTTAATTTCTCTCGGTAAGTCCTGACCGAATATCATCAGGGTCATTTCGCCGAGCTTGTTCACGATTGAGAGCGGCAGCTTGACAAAAGATGCCAGGTATCTCGCCCAGCTTGCGTCGGCGTACGGTGTGCCTTGATGAGGAGCCGCTAAAAATATTGCGGTTGTGACGCCTTGGAGAGGTTTGAACCGAAGAATGCTCTTGAATTTCGGATCCATTTGGTTGATTTTGTCGGAGGCTTGAGGATACTTTTGCTCAAGTGCATTGATAATCGTGTTGCCTGAGTCCGACACAAGGAGCCTCGTGAGAATTCCTCCCATACTATGACCGATAAGCGTGATGTTTTTACTCGCCTGATTTGTGCGTGACGGATCGAAATGATCAATGGTCTTATTGATAGCTTCCGCAATCTCTTGGCGATTGATTAGGAGCGGAACGTTTGTCGGATAGTAGACCTGCCAAATCTGGTAATTATCTCGTAGGAGTTTGTCTCCCATAATTTCATTGGCCGTATTGACCCATGCTTCCGGACTGCTGGCTAAGCCGTGAATGAGGATAATAGTCCTAAGGTCCTTGCGGTAAGGACGCATCAGATAAACGGTAGGCTTATCGATGATATTTCCGTGTCCGAAAATCGTACTGAGTGCGTTAGAGGCAAAGTCGGAGTTGGCGAGCCAAAGACCATAAGCTCCGCTGAAATTGGCCGACAAAGGAACGACGGTTTTTCCGATTTTGACGCTCTGAACAAAGGACGGGTCATACGTTGAGACAACGACATCGTCGGCGGTACGAATTTGATTCAGAGATTTTCCCGGAAATGAAATCATTGCCGTTACCGAAGAGTATGGCATTAGCCGCCAGGGCTGACCTTTTTCCTTTGCGGGGTCATCTGTGGAGAGCACCATGCGGGCGCCGAGACCGTCAGCTGAGTATTGATTTTTAAGACCTTTAAAAGAAAGGACGGTATCCGGAATCAGCTCTTTAACCGTTTCAGCGTGTTCCGATAGCTGTTCTGGATTTTTGATATAGATGTTCCATTTGCCTTCGCGAACCGGGAAATCCGTTAGCGCTTTGCCTTTAGTCGCTCTGTAAAGCTGCTCGATGACATTTTGTACGGCAAAGTTGTAGTAGTCCTTCACCTGTGTTTGTCGATCTTCTAAGGCGCGGTCGCTGATTTTTCTGCCGGAGAAAAACAGATAAGCGTAAGAATATTTAGCCGTCTGAATATAGTCGTTAAGAAGTTCGGCGTTGAGTTTGTTCTCATCTTGAAATTCACCTGCATCTTTAAGGACCTGTGCATCTTTTTGCGCACGCATTGCTTTGAAGAGCCACATTTCTGCCAGTGCAGAAATTTTGGACTCATTGTCCGTTACAGAACTGTCTCCGACTGAATTGATACAGTACTGCATTCTGTTTTCACAGTCCGAAAGACCCAGCGCTGTGAGAACCGTGTTAGTCGGATCGCTTAACCGCCCCTGAGAGATGACATCGCCGCGGCGCTGAACCAAATATTCCTGACTATTGATGTTAGAGACCGTCACGGATGCGCAGCCGGACAGCAGAAGAATAGGTACGAGGAGGGCAGAGAGGATTTTCATCTGAGGTAAGCGTTAGCGGGAAAAATAATATTCAGAGACCGAAGCAAAAGCAGAAAAATAAATTTTGATACAGCGAATATTCAGAAGTCAAAGCTCCATTTCTCTAACCAATGGATTTTAAAAACATCGGCCGGACAGTAGAATTGAAACCCCGGAAAACAAGGCAAAAATAAACGGCGCCCGCTGCAAAACAGGTGCCGTTTCTTCAAGCTATTCAGGCTTATGAACTCTGGAAGTTCAAACCTTTTTGCTCATTACTGATAAATGTCCAAGCCGATGTAATGCTGGTACGGATGGTCGCAGGCAGGACACTTAACAGGAGGTTCTGTCCCTTCGTAGATGTAACCGCAAACCAGACACTGCCAGTGAATCGGTTTTTCTCTTTTCCAGATGGTCCCCTTCTGGAGCTGGTCAAGATAGGTCTGGAAACGATCCAGGTGGTGCTGTTCGATCTGAGCGATTGCTCTGAAGTGAGAGGCGATGACAGGGAAGCCTTCCTTGTCTGCGACTTCGGCGTAAGCCTGATAAGCCTTAACGCCTTCGTATCTTTCTTCGTCGATGGAGATCTTAAGATTATCTTCGGTGGAGCCAATAGCTACAGAATCAGTCGGAACTTCGGCAACCAGCTTTCCGCCGGGCAAGAAGTTCAAAAAGATCTTGGCATGACGGAGTTCGTTCGCGGCTGTTTCGTTAAATGCATATCCGATCGGGAAGTAGCTTTCTTTTACGGCTTTCTGTGCATAGAAAGTGTACCGAGCGTAGGATTGGGATTCATTCAAATAAGAAGTTGCAAGGTTCTTCTCAGTCTGTGTACCTGCAACGCTTTTTGTTTCAGCCATTTCTATATCCTCATTTATGGTGGGTTAGAAGAAACCCTAATGAATAGCGTTACTTTAACTGTTAAAGAAGCATGAACGTCCCATGGCGTCTCAAATTAAGTAAATCGATCAAGTAAGGTTAGAACAAGAATTTTGAATCAAATGCTCACAATTTAGTGAAGAGATCAACGAATTGAAGACTGTTGGACAAGGTTTATTTGAATTAAAAAATTCTTTTAAATTCAGATAAATAAAATTAAATAATCGAAAATTATCAAAGAAAGGGGATTTTTAGCGGGAAGAGGGGATAGAAAATAAAGAAAATTAGTGGTAAACGCCCATATGAAAAGACAAAAATCTCCGTATAGTGGCGCGTTGAATGTGTGGCTGCTTCATAAGCCCGTGGACTAAGGCAAGACACGTTATTCCGACTTGTTCGGAACTTGTCCAGAAGGATTTACCACCCTTCAAATATCTCTCTTTTTTTGGCGAACCGCCGTGTTCGCCAAAATTCGGGGACAGAGCGGGACGTCGAATTTTCTTTAAAAGGAAACATCCGATGGAACTTACTACCCACAAACTTCGTATCAGCCAAAGCACGGTGAATACCATTCTTTCTCGTGCCCAAGGCCACTACAAAAGTATTCTTCTGTCCGCCGGTGCGGATGAAACGATCTTCAAAACCAAAAACCTGGAATGCCCATGGTGCGCGGGAGTTGACCGTTTCTCTTATACCGACAAGTTTGGGAAAGGCGACAGTTTCTGTCGTCACTGCGGTTACCACAGCGGAGTCGATCTTCTGATGAAAATCAAGAATTTCGGTTACGTTGACGCTCTGCGTTTTATGGCCCGCTTTCTCAATCTTCCGATTCACGAAGAGAAAACCTACAGAGTCACGAAAACACAAGAGCAGTCTTCTCCGGTAGAAGAAGTATGGGCTGCCTCTCATGCCTTAGGCGAGAAAGATAGTGCTTATGTCTATCTTCGAAGCCGAGGTTTGAAAAAGTGTTTTCCGGCGGCACTCCGTGCCTCGAATCGTCTTCGTTATGCGCAGCTTTCCGAGGACGGACGGTCATGGGATCACTCCTTCTATGAAGGACTTGTGGCCGAGATCGTTAACTCTGAAGGACACCGAGTCAGTCTTCATCGCACTTATCTGGACAAAGGCCGGAAGGCCCCCGTTAAGGCGGTTAAGAAAGTACTCGGCAAGGAGCTCTCGGGGTGCGCGGTTCGTCTGGCCGAAACGGACGAATCCGGCGTGCTCGGATTAGCCGAGGGAATTGAAACGGCGCTGTCAGCGTCGGAGCTCTTCGGAGTTCCGGTGTGGTCGGTGGTTGCCGCATTTAATTTCCGCAACTTTGTACCGCCGAAGTCGGTCCGCAGAATCATCATTTTCGGTGACTCGGACAAGAACTTTATCGGTCAAAGGGAGGCTTATGCGGGCGCCGCTGAAATCAAGCAGCGCCATCCCGACATTGAGGTCGAAGTGCGTCTGCCCGAACAGTCGGGATCAGACTGGAACGACGTCCTCATGGCTCAAATCCAAACAAGCCTCGATGCACAGGCTTGTTTGACAAAAACATAGCGTGCATCGTTTTTTACTTAACCCTGCGGGGCCTTTGTGCCTCCGCAGGGAGTACGAGGCTCCGTTTTTTATATGGAGCTTTGTATGTCACAGGTATTAAACGAATTCGTTTCGCTGGAATCCTTCGGATTTATGCAGGACGGATCACTTTTAGGATACCGATTAGAGGATATCGAACCGGAACTCCGGTGCCTCATTCCTCGCTTGGATCCTTCCTATGTTTTTGAAAAGGACGCTTTGTCGATCATGAGCGCCTGGTTTGAAACCGGTTCGGGTGAGCCGCTGTTTATCAGCGGCCCGCACGGCTCCGGCAAAACCAGTTTTGTGAACCAGTACTGCGCCCGAGTGAACGCGCCGGTGATTTCGATTACCGCACGCGCCCGCTTGGACCGTACGGATCTCATCGGCGGCTATGTCATTGATAAGGACAAAAGTATGCGCTTTGCCGACGGTCCGCTCACGCGTGCCTGGCGGCACGGCTGTGTGTTTCTTGTTAATGAGATGTCGGCAGCGCCGCCGGATCTTTGGCTGTCGGTCAATGAACTGCTTGAAGGCTCTCCGCTTTATATCCTGGAGACCGGAGAAGTGATTCATCCGCATCCGAGAACCCGGATTGTCATGACCGACAATCTGCGGGGACTGACGGAAGATTACGGCTCACGCTATGTGGGACGCTTTAGTCAGGATCCGGCAGTGCTTGACCGCTTTTGGAAGATGCGCATGGACTACATGGGCGAGGAGGCTGAAGTTTCTTTATTAGAAGCGACAACTCCGGAGCTTGAAGTCCGAGGCATGTCCTTTGAAGAATGGCGGAAAGAATTTTCCGTGCGTCTGAGGAGGGCGGCGGACCGAGTTCGTCAGGCTTACTGCCGTCAGACGGAGGACGGAGCCGTTGCGGAAGCAACGATTTCGACCCGAGTCTTACTGCGGTTCAGAGACTTACTTCTTTTGAGCTATCGATCTCCGGCGATGAAGAATGAGCCTCGGGCTGCTTTGAGGCGTGCGATGAAAATCGCGCTGACGGACTGTCTGGAAGAAGCCGGCGCATTGGCGGTCGAAAAATTGGTCGAATTAGAAATCGGCGATATCGGCAAGCATATTGCCTAAGCGCAGTTTTCTAACGGACCGATCGTTTTTTAAACCAGAGATGATTTCGGTCATCTCAACCCATCGTTATTCGAGGGCCTTTAAGCCCTCGGATGACGGGCCATAAGGGCTCTCTTTTTTATTTAAGGAGGCCCTATGGCTGATTTGTTTGGTAACCGCGGTTTTTGGCAAGACAGCGGTTGTTTATCAACCGAAAAGAAAGAAGGCAAAACGGAAGATTCCGATCTGGTGCTGATTTGTTTTCAGATCAGTGTCTGGAGCGGGACGACAACCGAGCAGACCTCGATTGAGGAAGGCGCGGAGTTTATGAAACGCCGCAGGATTATTCCGGGCGTGATGCTGAAACCTTTTCTTGACTTCAGAGCACGAGCCAAAGCTTTGTGTCAGGAGATGGGCGAACCTTATCTCAACGGTTTCGTGATGCGACGGCAGGATGCTGCCGTAGCGGAACGAGCCCTGAGTGTCTGGAGAAAAGAATTCTGCAGGCGCCGCGATGAAGTTTTTGCGCCGGCCTATGAAGACATTCTTGCTCAGAGGCTTGAAGGCATCATTCCTCCGGGTTGTTCGAAGGAAGCCGTTTTTCCTCCAACGAATTTTGTTCTGCGTCGAATCAGCTTTGAGTTTGATGCGTTTGTTCTGGCCGCACACGGCACGGGCAAGCGAAGCTCAAAAGATGCTTTTCTTGACGGGCTGGCCGAGCGTTTTGCTGATGAGACCGATCTCATCAGCGCGGCGCTTGAATCAGCCAATGTCACGGAAGCGATTGTGTGTCGGGTCAGGACGCTTTATGAGCGGGTTCGTTCATGGAGCTGCTCTCAGACTCGATTCGCTCTTGCTTCCGCCGCACTGGAAGAAGCACTGGCGGAAGGCAGCCGAACTCATGTTTGGTGCCGAAGCAAAAAGCTTTTTGCTGAGTGTCTGGAGAAAGCTCGGGAAGCATTTGCGCAAGCAGGTGCTCCTTATGAGCAGAACACTACGGAAGAGGCAGAGCCTCTCGTATCCATTCCTTCTGTTGAGGAAAGGCGAGAGGTGCTTACCGGCGCAGCCGGCATGATTGCCCGCGGCCGGTCGCTTTTTCCTTTCGGTTAACCGACTTCCTGTTCAGTGTCTCAAGGCGAAAGCCTTGAGGCACGGTTCCGGAATCTTTTTAGGAAATTTACTTTGTCTCAGACAACGATTGCGTTACCCGCTGTATTGAAAGCGGTAAACGGCATTTTGACTTCTCTTTCTGCGGGAAAAGAAATCAAAGTGGTATTTGCCGGCACGCCTTGCACGGACGGCAAGACCGTTTATTTAGGAGAGCCGCTGCTGCAGTCCCAAGACGCACTTGATGCCTACCTGTCTCACGGGACGCATGAGATTCATCATGTTTTGTACAGTGACTTTGATGAAGTGGCTTCGCTCGGCGGACTTCATTCGCTCGTGAATGCTCTGGAAGACGTCCGCATTGATGCCATCGGCTATAAAAAATATCCGGGCGGATATCTTTGGCGCAACGAACACTTTTCTAAGATGGCTCGGGCAGGTCAGCTCCCGAATATCAGCGAACACACTTCGCCCGGAGCGCTTCTTTGTCTTATGTGCTATTGGTGCATGACGGCACTGATGCTGGAATATGACTGCTCAAAGCATTATTCGGAGGAAGCCAAGAATGCTTTTGTTCAGAGGTTCGGTCAGGAGCTCTTTGAACGGATTATGCAAAAGGCTGAAGAGGCGGTAAGAAGTTCGAATACGGCCGAGGTTATTCAATGCTCAAGAGAGATTGCTCAAATGTTCAGTCAGGCGATTTCTCGGAAGGTGTTTTCTGAAGAGAACAAGAGCAGTTCGGACCAACAGGTCGCCGGCTTTTCATCAAAAGGCGCATCGGCTTCGTCTGAAGGAAAAGGCAAATCCAAAACTCCGAAGAAAGATAAGCAAAAATCCGAGGACTTTGATGCTTTGTTCGAGAGTGATGATCTTAAGGACGCGGACATCCATCGCGCCATGGAAGAGGACTACAAAAACTATCGAGGGGCCACAGGAGAAAATCCGACGGGTAAGATTGCCGTTTGGCCGACGATCAGAAGCGAACTGAGTCCTCGGATCGATCCGGAATTCAAAGCGGAAGCAGAAAAGCTGCTTCGCGGCGGCTCCCAGCAGTTTCATCGGTTCTTGCAGGGACTCAGCTTCCAGCCCACGCGTTATGCGAGAAGCGGCAGGGATTTGGAACCCAAGAGGCTGAGCCGTTTATATGTTGGTGACACAAGGGTCTTTCGATGCGAAGAATCCGTTCTGCGTCCGTCCGTTGCGATGTGCGTTCTTTTAGACCGCAGCGGCTCGATGACTCGCGAAGACATGAGAACGGGTTCTTTGTGTGCTCAGGCAATTGCTGGAATGGCGGATTCCGTGAGCGGCTGCCGAAGTTCTGTCTATGCTTTTCCGGGCGTTGAGCGTCAGACGCTGTTAGAGGTTAAACGTTTTGATGAGCCCGTTGCTTATTGTTTAGATCGCTTTTGTGCTTTAAGACCTTTCGGATACACACCGGTCAGACAATCGATCAATTCTGCGGCCGCTCAGCTGATCAGTCGAAGAGAGTCCCGCAAGATTATCTTTTTGATCACGGACGGTTTGTGTTCCGATGCCGAACTTCTGACTGATATCGAACAAGATTTGAAGCGTGCTGGTATTGAGATTGTCTGCTTGGGGATCGGCGATGATATTCCGAAGATTTTTAGTATTCAGTCGGACATCAAGCATTCTCATCAAATGAAGGAAGCGGCTTACAAGCTTCTTGAAGAGACGGTTAGAAGAAGACACTGATCTTTTGCCTCGCGGTCGCCTGAGGATTTTTTGAGATACCAAGTTTCGGTGGCTGTCTAATTGCGACTCCAGAAGGATAATTAGAAAAGAGGATTCGAGAGTTTTTCTTCTCGGATGATTCCTTTCCTTATCTTGAAAGAATTGAAAATTTCAGAAAAAAGTTCCCGACTGGAATTTGTGAGGCGGCTTTGCCGGCCGCAGTATGTGCGTTAGGCGATCACTTTCGAGAAACCGATTTCTGAACGGGCCGGTAAAACTTTCCACGGACGGCGTTTTTCCAATCTTCAGGAGTGGTTGGCGGAATATCTGAGTAATCGATATCCTCGTCTCGAATGCTTTTGATCCGTTTGAGTTCCTCTGCAGTCCACGGTTTTGCATCAGAAAGCTTGAAAAATACTTTTGTCATAGGTTTGATTTTCTGTCAGCCTTTACGGCGATTACTGTTCTGAATTGGTTGATTTGATGGAAACATTAAGCGTTGGTTTCTAATGTGCGGACAATGAGAAGTGAAGCAACTCACTTTCCGTCCTGATAGTTTGGCACCTCAAATCTTTAGTTTCAATGCTCTCAACTTGGTATGGTGGGTAGAGATCTGAGAACTTGTTAGCTTAGTAATGGGCAGAAAAACAGTAAGAGCTTCCGACGGTTGTCCATCGGAAGCTCCTATACAGTCGCTCTCTAACTGTCTAAAGAAGGTTAGAGGGTCAGAACATTAGGCGGGATTCTTAGCTGCGTTCACACCGGCAATACGACCGTAAGTGAAGATGTCAGCCATAGCGTTGCCGCCGACACGGTTGGTACCATGGATACCGCCTGTGACTTCACCGGCTGCGTAGAGACCGGGGATGATGTTGCCGTGACGGTCAATGACCTGTGCATCTTTATTGATGATGACACCGCCCATGGTGTGGTGGCGTTTCATCGTAACACGACCGGCGTAGAACGGAGCCTTGATGATCTTGTTGACCAGAACGCCTTCGGCACGCCCAAGCGGATCTTTCTTGGTGTCAACAGCCTTGTTGTAAGTGTCAACAGCTTCTTTAAGGTTGTTTGCAGGAACACCGATCTTTTTAGCTAAATCTTCAATAGTGTCGGCATAGTAAAGTGTGCCGGCCTTCAAAGCTGCTTCGTTTTCAGGTCCTTTGGAGTTCTTCTGCTGTTCAAAACCGTCAGCGTCAACGATTGTCCAAGCAATGGCCTTCGGCTGGTCAAGCATGGCGTCACGAAGTACGTCGCGTCTTGCGTCTTCTTTGATGAAGCGTTTGCCTTCAAGGTTCACAAACAAGAAGCGGTCAACGTGAGTGAAGAGGTTAGGAGCATGCTTTTCTCCCGGAACTCCGCCAGGGATGCACTGGATGTAATCCAGACCGCGGGTGCCGGCACCGATATCGACGAGGTCGATTAAAACGTCACCGGTGGCGCCGGGATGATTGGTTGTACCGAGCTGACCCATGCGTGGATCGTGGATGGCTGTCAGTCTGTCATTGGCTGCGAAACCGCCGGCAGCTGCAACGACTCCGTTAAGTGCGCGCAGATAGAGTGTCTTGCCGCCTTTTTGCTCAACTTTGACGCCGAGGACACGGCCGCTCAGCTGATGTTCACGGATGATTTCAACAACGCGTGTGTTGTAGAGAATAGGAATATCTTCTTTCTTGCAGACTTCAAGAAGAGCTTTAATGTAGGCGCCGCCTCTCGGTCCGATCGGGTTGCGAGCGCGTTTGTAAAGGCCGCCATAGATCTGATAAATGTGATCCTGGAATTTGACACCGTGGTCTTTGAGCCACTGAACGCTTTCCGGTGCCTTTTCTGTAAGCTGATGAACCAGGACAGGATCTCCGCGTCCGTCGCCGGCTGCTAATGTCTGCTTTGCGTGAAGTTCAGGAGAGTCTTTAATGCCGGCTTTTTCGTAGTCGGCTTTGATGGCTGCGTTGAATCCGCCGCCGGCACGAATGGTATTGCCGCCGGCAAACATCATTTTTTCAAGAACGACGACTTTCTTGCAGCCGGCTTCTTTTGCAGAGACGGCAGCAGAAAGACCGGCACCGCCGGCACCGATCACGATGACGTTATAGGTGTCATCCCATTTGATGGCAGCTTCAGCAGCAGAGCTGAAGAAAGTTCCGAAAACACCGGCAGCGGCAGCAGCTGCAGGAGCAGAACCAAGGAATACTCGACGTGAAAGCTTTGTTATTTTCTTCTCCAAGTGTGAAATCTGAGGTTTGATGCGGTTTGCTTGTTTGGCCTCGTTGGGAAGAAGTCTAAGAATTCAGTGCTTCGCGCCAAATAAACATTAGGTTATTGACAAAGTAAAAATTAAGGAGTAGGCGATTTTGCTAGGACTCAGAAACGAGGTTTTCTGCCGCTATCATGCCGAACGTAAAGGCATCGGCTAAACCGTTTCCGCCGATTCTGTTTCTGCCGTGGATGCCTCCGGTGATTTCGCCGGCTGCGAAAAGTCCTGGAATCGGTTTGCCGTCCTTGAGGCATTGAGCTTTTTCGTTGATTTGAAGACCGCCCATCGTGTAATGGATTCTCATGCCGACACGAGCAGCCCAGAAGGGCGCTTTTTGAATCGGAAATCTTCGACTTTGCGGTTTATCAGAGGCAATCTCAGCGTTTCGTTCTTCGATCGTTTTGATCAGAGCCTCAGTAGGAATGTTAAGAGCAGAGGCCAACTCTTCCAGGCTTTGGGCTTTAACTGCATCGCCGGTTTCAGCAGCACGGATAGCGTCTCGGCGGACAAGAAGGTCAAGCGTTTCAAGTCCGTCATTGTCGATAATGCAGTAGCAGCTCTTGTTCTTCTGAACCAAAATCTTTTCTTTGAGTTCATCGCGGCGAGCTCTTTCGTCTACGAAACGTTTTCCTTCGTCGTTGACAAAGACAAAGCGACGTACGTCATTGTGGAATCGGACACGAATGCCTTTGTTCGAAATCGGGCCCGGAAGACACTGAATTTCGTTTAAGTCGACCACTGAAGCGCCGATTCTGCGCGCCGCAAAAAGCATGTCTCCGGTTGAACCCGATGAACAGTTGCTCGGAAGACCTTTTAGGCGAGGGTCGAAAGCCTCGACAGTCATCAGGTTTGCTCCGAATCCTCCGGCGGCAAGGATGACGCCTTTTCTTGCGCGAATGAAAAACTCATTGCCTTTCGAAGCAGCTTTGATTCCGATAATGCGTCCGTTGTCGTCTTCTACCAGCTCCATTGCTTTAGTTTCTGTTAAAACGTTGACTTTCCTTTGCATCAAGGCGCCGGAGAGTGCTCGCACATACGCAGTGCCGTTCGGGAAGATCGGTTTGTGGCAGCGTGGAAAGTGAGAGCCGTAGATTTCGATCACTTCATCTTGGAATTTCACGCCTTTAGTTTCCAGCCAGGAAAGCATTCTCGGGGCTTCATGGACCAGTTTGCGTACCAAGGCCGGGTCCGCAATCTTGTCGCCGTTATCCCAAACGTCTTGAAAGTGCTTTTCTTCGCTGTCAGAGATACCCAAAGGCGCCTGCCTTATCGGATCCACAACACCGAGGAATCCGCCGGAGATTAAAGTGTTTCCGCCGAGATGCGCGTTTTGTTCTATCAAGATGACTTCAGCGCCGAGTTCCGAAGCTCTGACCGCGGCCGCCAGACCCGCGCCTCCTGCGCCCACGACCAAGACGTCACAGCTCAGACGCCAATTGATGTTTTGGGCAAAGGCTGCGGCAGGAGCGGCAACGGCTAAAGTCGTGAGTAGGAAATCTCTTCGGAACATAGGATCGTTAGTCGTTAAGAATATGAATCTTACGGAGAAAAGCATTGAGCTCAACGATGTTATTGCAGTTGAGCTTGTGAAAAATCGAGCTTCGCCAGTTTTTAACAGCTTGCTCTGAGACTTCCAGCTCAAAGGAAATCACTTTATTGAGTTTGCCTAAGGCAATCATCTCAGCGGCTTTTTTCTCGGCCGGGGTCAGTAAATCGAACTGGGTGCGCATTTCTTCGCAGGTTTCTGCTGCCTCCCGATCGTTTTGATTTTTAGCGACGGCTTTAGCGAGCGCTTCTTTCAGACGATTAGGTTCAGGAGGCTTCACGATGAAATCGGTGGCGCCGGTGAGCAAAGCTTTGACGGCCATGTCGATGTCACCGTGTCCGGTGAGGAAAATGATCGGAAGATCGATCTCGTGCTTCTTCATTTCTTCTTGGAGCTGCAGTCCGCTCATCTCCGGCATACGGATGTCCAAAATCACGCATCCCGGGAAGAGCGGGTCGTCTTTCTCCAGGAATTCCTTGGCACTGTTATACGTTGAAGTTCGAAAGCCGGCCATATTCACCAAAAAGGCTTCTGAGGCGAGGACTTTTTCATCGTCATCGACGATACGGACGACAGGTGTAAGTTTGGATGACTTCATTGTGAAACCTTTTTGAAACGAATTTCAGCACGTAAGCCTTGCGGATCCACGCGAGAGAAATTAAGTTCAACACGATGTCTTTCGGCAATCGCAAAGACAATCTTAAGGCCGAGTCCCAAGCCGTCGGCTTTAAGAGAATTTTGCAGAGCTTTCTTCATGCGCTCCAGCACTTCATCAGGGACGGGCGGCCCGTTGTCCGTGATGGATAAAACCCAATCCCCATCTTCAGAAGCTACAGAAAGTTTTATGAGTGACTTGTCTTTAAGGGGTTCAACGGCGTCTGCCGCATTTCTCAAAAGATTAAGGACGAGTATTTCCAGTTCAAACGGATCGCCGTTGATCTCGGCTTTTTGCGGCAAGTCGATTTGCAAACGGCACTGTGTCGAGACATAAAGTCGGAAAGCATCTATTGCTTTACGCGTGACCTGAGACAAGTCGGTTGTACTTTGTGAATCCACCGGTCTTGAAGACTTGGCGTATTCTCGAACTCGGTCGACGATCTGAGCGGCTTTGGAAGATTCTGAGGCAATGGCCTCAATGCCTTGGCTCACAATCGGATCGAGCGCCTTTTGTTCCCCGTACATCTTGAGGCCGTTTGCGTAATTCACTACCGTGGACAAAGGCTGCTTGAGTTCATGGGCAAACATGTGGGAGAGCTGAGAAAGGATGCCGCGCTTTTCCATCTGACTTAGGCGCTTCAGAGAGTTTCTCGCAACTTCAGCGACTCGATCACGCTGATCGATGGCTTCACGTAACTCGGCAGTTCGCTGGAAAACTAAAGAGTTCGAGCGATAGATGTGGAACAAAACTCCTAAGAGAAGGGCAAGCGCTAAGAAGACTTCCGTTTTGTACTTCTCAATGAATGCTCCGACCGAAAAGGGTTCGGGACGATAAGGTCCGAGTTCCAGTTTTTTGAAGAGCTGAAGTACGGACCGGAAATCGTTGGCAATACCCCAAGAGGCGCCGTCCGGCATCTTCGGCATCGTCAGGAGGCTGACCGTGAAATTCTTAACGACCTCGGGAGAAGCATCCGGAAACGACGAGAATACAAAGTCCGGGTAGAGCGGAGATGAGCTCTTACAGGAAAGGGAAGTCTTCTCTTCGTCGATGACTTTGAAGAGGTGGGCGTTAGAGGTGTTCTCTAGTTCGCAGGTCGGGATTACTGCGGCGTCCGCTTCACCTGAAAGCAGGTAAGAGTAGACGTCGGGGTAGCTGTATTTCGTACTGAAGAGGTGCGGCTGATCTTCCTTAGCGATGATGTGATCGGCAAGTTTGCCTTTGGCGCCGACCCATCCGGAAAGCGAATCGATGTCTCTTGTGACAAGTCGCTTCTTTCGGAGATCTTCCATCTGGTTGAGATCACTGCGGTCCGTTAACGCGATGATGGTCGAGCCGATGGATTCCGATGCAGTCTTGGCTCGAGCGTCGTGGCGCGTGGCAATTTGTCTTAAGCCGGCAGATGACGGATCAAAGGAAGCGTAGAAGCCAGCCGAAGAAATCAGGAAGCTGAAGTGTTCTTTTTTGATGTCTTCAGGAGACTCATGTCCCGAAATTTCCTTGGTGACGATCTTGTATAGAGGAAGCGACTTGCGCAGATGATCCAAAGTCGGAGCGAAGGCGTTGATGAAAAACAGCGGATCTTCCGTGAAAAGGACAGCAATCCTGACTTCCGCAGGTTTGTCTGCGGAATGAGCTGTCCATGATGTGCATAAGACAGCCGAACAAAACAAGAGCGTCAGGACTTTTCGGAACAATTTTTCTTCTTCGGGTTTGAGGATTCGTGAATTATTTTAGCTTTTAGGACAGTTTGGATAATTCGGTGAAATCCTGAGGATTGACGTTGAACTATCCAAAAAGTCATGAAAACCAAGCCGATCGTTAGAATGAGAAGAAGATTAGTTTGAGAAACAAAAATGGAACAAAAATGATCCAAAACTTGCCGTTGGGAACATCGGATTTTCCGCACTAAGACAATTTGATGAGATCTATGTGGACAAAACCGAACTCATCTATGACCTCGCTTCTCAAAAATCCAAGTATTTTTTTGTCCGTCCTAGGAGGTTCGGCAAGTCGCTTTTGATTTCCACATTCGAGTCCTTGTTCAAATATGGATTAAAGGAGTTCAGAGGCTTAGCCATTGAGGGACTTTATAAAAACGAGACTAAATATCTCGTTGTGAAGCTTGACTTTTCTGAGGCGAAGTATTTTTCTTCGCCGGAAGAGTTTTCTGAACGATTAGCTTCACTTATCGTCAGAAACTTCTCCCGTGTTGGCTTTAGTTATGTCCCCGGCTCGGCAGAAAGCATTTTCTATCAGTGGTCTGAATGGCTGAAGACGTTGGACAGCAATTCTTTGGTTGTTCTTGTTGATGAATATGACTCGCCGCTGACTTACTGTCTTGGCCAAGAAGAATTGTTTGCAGCAGTCAGAGAACAACTCTCAAAGTTCTATGCAGGGCTGAGCGCCAATGAGAGAGTTTTACGGTTTGTCTTTGTCACCGGAATTATCCTGTTCGATGAGGTTTGTCTTTCCTCTGAGTTTGGCCACTTCACAGATCTTTCTTTGGATCCTCGTTATGGTTCATTAGTTGGTTTTACACGAGGAGAGGTTGAAGGTTATTTTGAAAACTACATTGAGAAATCCGAGAAAGAACTTTCCATAAGCAGGGATGACCTCATGAAGCAGCTTGTCGCACAATATGGAGGGTATTGTTTTGAAGAAACAGGAAGTACGAAAGTCCTCGCGCCTTGGTCATTGCTCAATTTCCTCGCACAATCTTCAAGAGATTTTCAAGCTTATTGGTTCGAAACCGGAGGCACAGCTTCACTTCTGAAATGTCTCAAAACTCAAGCAGTTAAAGCGCCGGAAGAGTTTTCAAGAGAAAAGAGAATTTCTCGTTCGGAGCTGCTCGGAGTTTCAGGCTCTTTGTCCGATATCGCTTTGCTCACTCAAGCTGGTTACTTAACAATCAAAGCACCGGAGCCCGGAGAAACTTTTCTTCTGGATTATCCGAATTTAGAAGTTAGACGCTCCATGGCTCGGCTGTACGCAGAGCAACTTTTGGACGGAAGGATTCCAGGGCAGGTCGGTGCGGGTCCTATTGTTGAGACGTTAAGCGAAGGCTCTCTCGAGTTCGTGGTTTTTGTCCTGAATCGATTTTTATCGGCGATTAATTATCATAAGCATCCCGTCAAGCTACCTTGCGAGCCTATGTGCAGGTCTATTTTGCGGCGGCAGGGTTAGATGTGATTGAAGAGCCTGAAGACATCAACCCTAGAAACAAACTGAAAGTTAAGGCAGGCAGACGCGAGTGGATATTTGATTTCCGTATCGTCAAAGCTCTGAAAGATACGTTAGAACATAATGTTGACACGGACGAACGCATGGAAAAAACATATCTCGGAGATCAGGGCGGCCAAAAAGGCTTGAGGAGGGTCAAGCTTGTTTTCTCAACTGGTGCAAGACAATTCGTTCAGTGGTTAGAAGGTTAGAAACTTTAAATCACCGCGGGCCTATAAGCCACTGAGATTTAGAGTGATTTTATGGCTCTTCTTTTAAGCGATCGCTTTCACCTTTCCCAAACAGGCTTCAAGTCCATCAACTTCTGCCGACGATCCAAGATTTCTTTATCTGTTTCCGGTTCAAAAATTATCTCGGAGCAAGCCTCGAAGACATCAGGTGAAAGAGAAATGATCTTGTTATTAATACGGCAGAGCAAATAGTTATGTAAAGCTTCTAAAACTAATTCTTCGCGAGTTTTTCCTTCTTTCTCGGATAACTCAGAAAGCATTGCGGCGTCCGTATCGCTCAATTTCAAAGTAATCGTCTGGGACATTTTTCGGCTCCTTGCTAGGAAAGATACTCCCTTTTGATTCTTCCTGTTGAAGTCAGAAAAGGTCAATTTTTCATACACAACGGCCCAAAAGGTTGGGGATTTTAGGTTTGTGTTTAGAAAAAGGCCATTTTCTAAACACAAAAGTGGTTTCCAGCTACTTTGTGTTCAAAAAAACGCTGATTTCTAAACACAAAGGCCTTTTCTGACTGCGTTGTGTTCAAAAAAGCGCCAGTTTGTAAACACAAAATATTGGTCAGCGCCTTTGTGCTCCTATAAAGTGAAACTCTGAACACAACAAGAGACGGCTTTGTGGGAGTAATCTGATTATTTAAAATCAAATTATTGAAATTTAAATAATTGAGAAATAGATAAGATGCTCAATCCTTTTGTTGTCGGCGACTATCTTTCTCAGGAATACTTTTGTGGTCGTTCAAATGAGGCCAAAGTACTAGAGGAGTGCATTCGTGAAGGCAAGAATGTTGTCCTGCATTCGGCAAGAAGGTTAGGAAAGAATCATCTTATCGAACACGTCTTTCACAAAGCCAGCTTCAAAGAAGAATTCGGGTGTCTTTGCGTTGATGCCGGTGTATGCGGAAGCCTCAAAGAATTTGCTTTTTTCCTGGTTGACGGTATTTTCAGATCGCTTAGGAACGATCATGAAAGTTTCGAAAAGCTTGCCGGCCTCTGTCGCAGACTCGGGTTGAGCATGACTATGGATCCGAGCTCTGAGGTGGTATCACATTCTTTTAGCTTGAGATCGATACGAGAGCCGGAAAAGATAATTGAGGAATTCTTCTCATTTCTTGAAAGCTTCGACAAGAAGGTTGTTTTAGCAATTGACGGTTTTGAAAAGCTGGCATCCTTCAGAGAAGTCGATGGATTAAGTGCATTAGGAAAGATAATTGAAAGCCATTCGAGCGTTCGAATGATTTTTTCGGTTTATGAGACACAAGGCAGTTCTATACAGTTTCTTGAAAAGTATGGGGTAGTCTTCAGAAGCTCAGGGCTGATCCACTTGGGACCTATCGAGTTCAGTGAATATTGCTCTTTTGCAAGAAGTAAGTTTCAAAAGGCGGGAAAAAGGATTTCTGCTGAGATCTTCGAAAGCATCTACTCAAAATTTTCCGGAGGCACTGGACCGATTCAGTTGGTTTTGAATAGACTTTTTGCAGAAACTCCTAAGAACGGTTCTGTTACGACTGAAATTTTGGACAACGTCATTAATTCCATCGTTGAGGAATACTCTGTCTTCTATAAAGAGGCTCTTTCGGGACTAAGCTTCAACCAAAAATGTTTGGTTTTTGCCGTTGCCAAGGACGGTGCCGTCGAAAACCCGTTGTCCTCAGAGTTTGTGAATAGGCATAGCTTGGCTTCGGTTAGCAGTGTGCAATCCTCAGCTCGAGCTTTGCTTGAGCAAGGCATTTTTTATAAGGATGCCAGCGGGCTACGTATTGACGATGATTTTTTCAAAGAATGGCTAAGGAAAGAGTATTTCTAAGGGTGAGTTATGAAAATGACCGTTTTTCCAATTATCGGTGTAGCTTTAGGCATTGCGTTTTCGAGCTTCTTTACACAAGAAGTGGCGAGCGCTGAAAAAGCTCAGCGGCTTTGTCTGGTGAATTCGCCTGCGGAACTCATTGCTTGCCGCAGAGGCGACTCTTTGTACTACCAGCAGCCGGGCCTCGTGCACGGAAAATATCTTCTGGATTTTGCTGCTCAGTATTGCGACACAAACTTCGAGATTAATATTCAGTTTCCATACGTTCTTTGTGTTTACTCAGGAGTTAAAGAGAAAATTGCGGCACAAGGAGTGCGTAGAAAGGAAATAGAAAGCAATATGCTTTCTGCTTTGCGGAAAATTGACAATGAATTGGACAATCCTGATTCAGGATGGAAACAAATGAGTTCAGAGGATGAGAGGCGTTTTCTAATTACGTCTCAAGGTACAGGCCCGGTTATCCAGGACGGCAATGAGGTTACGATTAGAGTTCGCTATCCCGGGAAAGATGGAAAGCCGGAAAAATTTGACGAACTAAAAACCTTCTTGGTAACGAAGGGCGACACCATATTTAGAGGCTTGAGGCAAGGCAGTTCATTGATCATTGCTTGCAATGGAGAGAAGAAGCTTTTTGAGTTTGTTGATATCCTTTTGGTTACCAAATTGAAACCCTGAGGTTGCGAGTGAACTTCTGAGGCAAAAAACGGTCTAAAGCAGACAGTTTATTTTTTAGCATTTCTTTTATTCAATCCGAATATAAAATTTATCGTTTAAAAATAAATAAATATTTATTTAATGCTATTTAACGTTATTTAATTTCTGTCGGTTGTTTTGTATAGTTGCGAATGAAGGAGACTCTGTATGAGTGCGGAATGGACAATCACAGGTTTGACCTACGACAGGGATAAGGCTGAGAGAAGAGTTGATGGTAACAATCCTCAGGTGAGTTGCCCTGTTTTGTTTTCCGCTCAGTGTGCCAGCTTTAGCTGTTTCATGACTTCTGACATTAATCCAAGCATGGAGAGGTCTCTTATCTGGGAAAAATCGCCTCAATCGTTTCTAGATACCGAAGAAAAGGAGGCTCCTGATGGTCGAAATGAACGTTCCATTGTTGCTTCGGCTTTGTCCGGCCCAGAAGTTCTCGAGCTTTTGAATGCTGAGTCATATCTCAGGCTTTCAAGAATGGAGATTGCGGACAACAAAGAAGAACAACTCCGTTATCTTGAAAAACTCGGTTTGATCAAAAAGGCCGGGTCAACGTATCAGATTCCACTTTTTAGCGTCTATCTCTTGGCTCGAAATTTATCGGACTTCAATCGACTGGCTGGAAAGCGGGTTCGGATTGTCTCGTACGGCGGCAACGATAATTTGGCTCCTGTTGTTTTTGACAAAGAGTTCAAAGAAGGAATCGTCGAGGCGTTTAAATCAATCTACCGGGAGCTCAATGGTTTGATTCCGAGACGCGAACGCATTGATCTAGAAAGCGGGAGAAGGCTTGTTGAATTATCAATTCCACAAGCTGTTGTTAGAGAGTTGCTTAGCAATGCCTTTGCCCACCAAGATCTATCTTCCGAAGGCGACGGAATAGTTATAGAAGTTTTCAAAAACAGAGTCGAGATAACAAATTCAGGCCTGCCAGTCCTGGATCCTCTCCATTTTCTTGATGGCGGACCAGCCATTAAGAATGAAAAAATTTTCTCCGAAATGAAAAATCTTGGCTTAGTTGATGGACAAGGGCACGGCTGGAGAAAAATCGTCAAAGAACTAGAATCTCGCAGTCTTCCGGTTCCTGAAATTAAGGTCCGGAAAAATTCAATAACAGTGACGCTTTGGTTTGAAAAACCATTGAAGCTCCTTTCATTGGATAAAAGGAACTGGACGGTATATTTGCATACCGTGCTGAGATATCTTCTTAGCGAGCCGGCGAATAATGCGTCTCTCAGGCAGAGGCTTAATTTGCCTGAGTCGAAATCTTCTACCGTTAGTAAGTTGTTCAGGCAGGCAGCAGAAGGAGGTCTTGTGAAACCTTTTGATCAGCACTCTTCCAATAAGACAAAGAAGTACGTTCCTGCTTGGAGTCAAGACTCGTCCCGAATTCCCGTGAAAACAAAGAATTTTGAAAAACAGAAGCTAGAAGGAGAGAAGGCAAAGAACACTCAGAATCCCTCGTCAAACAAAGCCTTCATCGACGACGAAGATGAACAACTTATTCAAAAGGCTCAGCAACGTTTGAAAGAACAAGGTTCTATTAGAGTCAGAATTGAAGACTTGTGAGTAGCGCACCTTGCTTTGGTATACGGAACCGCAAAAAATCTGTTGCTCCCGGAAAACCAAAAATCGACAATGAGGAATTGGGTTGGATCAAATGCAAACTGACTAGACAATGCAATCGCATTACGATAAATTCGCGAACAGCGTGAACAGCGACTGAGGCTAATCAGCCAGAGGCTTTTACAAGCTTCACCATTTAGGCCGAGTTAGTCGACGTAGAGCAACGTCTCAAGAGGTTGTTTGCTTCCTAAATTAACATCCTTTGTTTAGCGATTTTCCAACGGCACAAATTGAATGCCCAACCCCATAGCAGCCAAAACTTTTTGGACCATATCGAAAGACGGGTTTCCGTCTTTGTTAAAGGCACTGTAGAGGCTGGCTCTTGAAACACAGGCTGTTTTAGCTATTTCAGAAACATTGTGACATTTGATGATATTTCCGATAGCAAGGCGAACCATAGAGCCGTCTCCGCTATCGAGCTTAATCATTTCATTTAGAAAAACAGCGGCGGATTTATCGTCTCGGATGAAGTCATCAACATCCATTTTTTTTACTTTTAGCGTTTTCATCGTTATTGCCTTCAAAAAAGTTTTCACAGTCTTCGATCGGACACTGAGCCATTTCTTGAGCTTTTTTTATATCTTCGTTTTGGTGTCGTTTGTCGCCTCCAACTAGAAGCAAAATCAGTTCGCCACCTCTGAAGGTGAAGTAAACTCGATATCCCGGACCGTGGTCTATCTTTAACTCAGAAACGCCTTTTCCCACACTTCTCCAAAGCCCGAGCGAGCCCATGCTGACAACGAGCAACCTGGCAAAAACTATAGCGGAAGTGACGTTGTCAAGTTTTGAAAACCACTTGTGAAATTTTTGTGTTTGCTTAATTTCCATAGACTGTATTCTATGGTAGACACTTCAAAAGTGTCAAATAAATTAGACAAATTAAATGCCCGTTTTTGGAAGTAGGCAAGGACGTTTCAGTTTTTCGTTATCTGAGAGCTGGAAAGCCTGAAAAAAAAGAAGATCATCTCTCATCCTCTTCATACTTTTCTAACCTCGGTCCTCGGTAGCCAAGTCCTCCCGCAAGAGAATTAAGCAAGAGGGTGCTCATTCCTTTTTGTTCGTTTAGGTAGCGAGTAGAAGAGTCGTTATTATGTTCATTCCGTAACTCAGTCATTGCACCTTGGTTCAAAAGACCTATTACGTTAGCCTCTTCCTGCTCATCAAATTTCTTGTTGAAATCTTCCCTCCCGGCGTTTAATGAGGACGAAGCGAGCGAGGAATTTTCTGCATTGTTTCTAAAGGATTTTGCTTGTTTACCGATTACTCCTTCACCCATGAGCTGCAAAGCGGAGAAGGAGGTTTCTCCTTGACGTTTAAGTGCGTTTTGGCGAAGAGCGGTTTCTTGTATTTGTCCGGGACCTAAATGTCGGACATCTGCAGCACGGTCGTAAGAATCTGCGGCAGCTGAAGCGCCTAAATACTCTCGTTTATCTGAAGAATCAAAGAGAGCTTTAAGGTGCGATTCCGCAGACAAATTGTCTGAAGACAGTAATTTCTGCATAACCAAGATGTCGTTATTGACGGCAGTTTGGCTCGTTCCGCTTAGGTTCTCTGACTGAGATCGAGAAGCAGAGAAAGTCTCAGACAGCATTCGGCTCTGATCATTAGAGGTGCGATAGGCTTTATCCAAAGCAGCCGAGAAGCTTTCTGCAGCTAGACGTATTTCATCATTTGAAGTGGAGGCGGCAATTTCTTTCGCTGTGCTCTTGAGCGCATGGTAGGCCTCTGCTTTCTGACGCTGGGTCGCGGAGCTTTGAGAACCCGTTGCAGTGTCTACGAACTGCTGAGCAGTTTTTGCCTCCAGCCCGATTCCCATTCCTGCAGCTTCAGCTGCTCCGCGAAGATGAGACATCGCACTTTGTACGTGGCGTGCAACAGGTTTTCCTTCGGGATCTTTGGCTTGCGTCGGTAAGGTTCCTAGTAAAGCCGGACTTTGAGCAGCGGCTAGATTTACATTCTCAGGCGAAGCCGAAGATGCTGCCTTGGCATCTTTGGCCGCTTCCTTTGAAGCATTCGTTGAGAATTGAGCTTCCCCGCCTCCGGCTTGAAGTTTCGCACCACTCGTGAATGACAAGTTCTCGGAATTCGATAAGCCTCTGGAAACTGTTGAAGATTCTCCTGAGCTCTTCGAATAAGAAGATGAAGAAGAACCGGCGGTCGACTGACCGGCACTCAGGCGTTCGGATAATCCTTGACTCATTGCTCGAGCAAATTCTCGGCTAACTGCATTTGAAGAAGAGGCAGCCGATGAGAGAGAAAGAACCTGACTCTCAGAAGCAGTCAAAGTTGTTACGGAAGAGGAGGCAGTTCCTGTCGTGCGGCTATGCGTTAATGCACCGGAAGAAGTAACGCCGAGATCAATGGAAGTTCGGGCCATTCCTGTTACGGTTCCGGTCTCATCTCTGGTGACAGAGCCATAAGCTGTATGAGATTTAGAAGCATAAGGATCACTCCAAGAGGAAGAAAGATCGGATTTATTTGCGGAAGCCGAGTTCATGGATGTATTTCCCATAGAGACGTTCCCGGCATTGAAGTTTCCGGCAGCCGCTTGGGCGGAAACGCCGGAAGATGCACCTTGTGCAGGCGCCATTAAACCCGTGGCCATAGAGACAAAAGCCATATCGCTGCCTTTGGCAAGTGCAAAGGCAATGACGGGAATCAAAAGCATGATGCTTCCGGCAATGGCTTGAGAAGTGGCGCCTGCCTCACGAATGATTCCGGCTGCCAGCAAAGTACTTCCGCCGAATTCAGCTGCAATACGATTCATCGGATTGGCGTCTACAGAAATCATCAGATAGTTAGCAACCGAGAGGAGCGGTGCCCACAGCTGGAACCAAATCAGCAATACAAAAAACGACCGAAAAACCGCGCCTGCGGCGCTTCCCGCTGCCACCATCAAAAGGAGCATTAGAGGGAAGGCGGCAATAACGATGAATTCAACGCAGTTGCGGATTTTAGGGAGGCTGTGTTCTGCTAAACGCGCCAAGGTGCGGTAATTGATTTCTGACGTGAGGTTGGCTTGAGAAGCGGAATATTTTGCGGCGAGATCCAACGGGGCGCCGGCCTGCGCGGCGATGGACGCCATACCGCGCGGAAGGGCGGTGAGCATGACGGAGTGCTTGAGGCTTTGCTCCAAGGAACGAGACACACCGAGCAGCAGCGCTTCGCTTTGCGGAAGCGTACGTCGAATGACATCTGCGGGATCTATTCTTTCCGGGACTAAGACAGTACCTAGGCGCTTGGACAAGAAGTCGAGTTCAACGGTATTGAGGTGCTGATCGAGGCTTTGGAGCGCCTGATCGCATCTTTGGACGGTGCCGTCGGAAGAAACGGAAGAGCGTGCCGGATTGATCCAGCCGTCTGCTGAAATCGTGGCCCAAATATCGCCTGAGTGGCTGAGCTCAGCGGCTTTATCAGGATGATCCAAGAGCTCAGGTCCGATGCAGTCGGCAATGACTCGATCGATTAGGGCTCGGCCTTCCGGTGTTACGGGTCCGGCCGCTAAGAGACTATTTAAGGCTCGCTGTGGATAGACTAAGCCGAACTTGGAGAAGCGTTCGGCGTCCGGCAGGGAGAAAGCGGTTTCGAAGCTTTCGGTGAGGAAGTGCCCGATCTTAGAAGTGGCGGACGCAAAGAATCCGACACCGAACGGGACATTGCTTACGACATAAACATCGGCGCTTCGTTCGTCATGAATGGCGACATCCACTTTAGGGACGAGCATGACGGAATAGAACAAGACCGCGGCAAAAAGATAAACCTTTGAAGCCAATCCCTGCCACTTCAGAAGGGCGCCGGTGAGGGTAACAAGAAAACCGGCAAGTACCGCTGTTTTAAGCAAACCTTCGTAGGAACTTCCGGAACAGATCGAAACCAAGGCTTCGAATAAGTCTCGGATTTGGCCTCCGTTCCAGTAGGCGTAATAGTCCATCACCATTAGAGGTTTTCTCCGAAGGAAAGGTTGGCCGCTAAATCGGCGGCTAAGGCGCCTTTGACACTTCTTTCCAAGTGTTCAATTTGCGTAATGAAAGAGTGGGCACGGCTCATCTGCTGGAAGACCGCATCGCTGCGCGAAGCGATGTCCTTACGGACTTCATCGATTCTTGTCTCAATGACTTTTAGATGTTCGGCGGCAATGACGCCGGTTTGAGAGGCCGAAGAGGCGGAAGCTGCGGCCTTGATGTCTAAGGACAGACGATCCATGGCTCGAATGACAGCTTCGAAAGCGGCCGCTTCGACATAAATGCGCATGATGTCCTGGGAAAAGCCTAAGTAACGATGAGAAGCGGTGGCATTGATGAGACGGATTAAAGGGATGGTAGAAGACGAAGCTAAAAGCAGCATGTCCGCTTCGGAGACCAGGTTAGGGTCGCGGCGCAAAATGGAGTTTCTGTAGTTTGAAGCGGCCTTCATGAATTCGTAGGGAAGGTTGACTTCATCGAGCGTGGTCTTTTTAACGGTTAAGCAGCGATCATCTCCGTCTTCTTCGACACAGCGGAGGCGGAAGGCTTCGCTTTCTAAGACTTGGGTGTCGGGGCGCCCGAAGAGAAAACCTACTAAGTCTTGTCCTGCAATCGGGATGGCGCGGGTAACGGTATCTTTGCCGCTGCCTTCGCGGACATAAATGACGGTTCCCACGAGCGTCATCATGAGTTCTTTGAGCTCTTTGCTGTAAGAAGCATTAAAGCTGCCGCCGGAGAGCAGGGACCATGTGAGGTTTAACTCTGGGGCATCGACCACATTTCCGCCGGAATCTTTACGGGTCGGCGCGTAATCTAAAACGGCGGCTCCGTCGGTGCGCGTCTTTGCATCAGCTTCAGATGCGTCAGAGACAATGCCTGAAGCCCGCAAGGCATTGCGGGCTTCAAAGCCGGTCTTTTGAATCCATTGTTCTGCGCCGCTCATCTTTAAGAGGTTTTGTGCGGAGGTACAGGAGTCCTGGAACATGTTGGTGTACTGACGAATCATGTCACGGAAGCTTGTGACTTGCTCATTGAGGTCCGGTGCTAAAGACTGAAGGGCAAGCTGGAAAGCTAAGCCGGGAAGGGCGGTACCGATGTTGCGTAAGAAAGCGACGAACTCTTCTCGAGACGGAATACCAAAGGCGCCAAGAAATAAGTCAATGCCGCCGCAGCCGGCAGACAGAGAAGGCGGAGTGAAATAAAACGCATTGAAGTCTTTGCGCGGGGCTCGATAGATAAATCCGCCGCCTGTGACGGTATTCATGCCGGAAGACTGATAGACACCTGCCGGTGTGACATTGCCTTGATAAGAACCTGCGGCAGAATAGAAGTCTTTCATGAAGCCTGCGGAAGCGTCTGCAGTGAAGAGACAGGTGCTCAGAGCCAAAGCTGAGAAGAGTTTTGTGAATTTACGGGTCATGGCTGAAGAGGATTAAAGGGACGGAGGGACGGCCTGCGTTGTTACGGGAGTCGCGGCTAAGGCGTCAGGGGCAGAAAAGTTTGTGGTCTTTTGCACAGAGTTTGCGGCTTGTGCGCCGCCGAAAAGTGACTCTCCAGGCTTGCTTAGCGCGAGCGTCTGAATGCGGCTTAGCATGTCTTCGAGCGAAAGCACACCGGAAGACACTAAGTAAGAAGCGGATTGATCTCGTTTGATCATGAAGAGTGCGGGCACACGGTCGAGGCCTAAGCCGTTGGTTAAGAGTTTTGAGACGCCGTTGTCGGGGAGCGCATCCGGGAAATGATGATTAGAGGAACCATCCAGAGATACGGCGAGTACTTCAAAACCGAAAGTGTCTTTGAGCTGTTTTACCAGCGGCGACTGCAAAGCACAGAAGCGGCAGTCCGAGCGATAGAAGTACATCAAACCCCAGTCTTGAGCGATCTGAGGAATCTGTTCTTTGCGAGTTTGGTTTCTGTCTTCTTTTAAAGAGACTTGAGCAAAGTTAGCAGCCGGATTAAGGGTTGAGAAATCAAACTGCGGGTTCTGCCAGGAAACCCGGCGGTTCATGTCGGTAAAGAGAGCGGCTTTTTCTTGAACGAAATAGTTGACCTCTTGAAAGGCTAAGACGTTGGCTTCCGTCGGAAGAAAGGTCGCGTTCTCTAATCGTTTGGTGTATTCAGCTCTGAGTTCCGCCGCGCTTAGGATTAAAGAGAGATCTTTAGGCGCATTCGGATCCGGCGCTTTCTTCTTTAACTCTTCGGGCGGGTAGTAAAGAAAACCGCGGTCATCCGAGTTCCAGACGTCTTCATCCCAAAAGGAAGCGGCAAGCGACGCGGGCGTCGTGAGCGTTAAAGCAAGCGATAAAAGCAGACAAAGATTTTGTGGTCTTTTGCACATAATTGAAAGTTAGTTTTTAAGATTCTTAGAGGGCGCTTTAGGCGATGACGGACGGTTGGGCGCGGTCGGCGTACCCGTGAAGCTGGGATCGACGACATGAGAAGAACCGACGGAGGGAGGCACGTAAGCGCCTAAGTCTTTATCGACCAAATTCTTGGTATGAGCGGTTCCTCGATCTTTGGCTGCCGCGGAATCAAGTTCGTTCTTTTGGACGATTAAGGCTTCGAATTCAGACAAGTCCATCGCATCAAAATCCAGGCGTTCGAGTTCGTCTTGGGTGAAGCCTTCACACTGAGGATTTTGAGCAGAGCCCCAGCCTTTGCCCAACTGAGGACGGCCTTGTTCCTGAAGAATGCGGGCAAGCGGCGAGTTGTAGCAGCAGTAGCTTTCTTTTCTTTCGACGCAGGTGACGACTTTCTTAGAGCAGTAGGTTCCGACGTAGTGGCAGAGTTTCTGGCCTTTCTTGAGCATTAAGGTTTGCTCTTTGGGTTCGCACTGCAGATAGTCCAATGCGATTTGGACTGCAACGGACATTGCAAAGGAGGTCGGGTCAAACGTGAAATACATTTGGCCGCCTTGGAGCGTCATTCCGAAACCGTAGAAAGAGAGCGACGGGTTGTAGATGCCGCTCGTGGCATCGCCGTAGAGCATGTTCAAAATGCCCGAGGTGGCGTCAGAAGCTGACAAGACATCATAAACGTAAGGACTGCCGATGTATTTGACGGTCTCTACGGTGACGTCTCCGGCAAAGCTCATCGCTTTGCCGAATGCGGACGAATTGGCGGTTCCGGCTTTGACTTTGGTGTCACAGCAGGAGAAACCTAAGACTTTCTTAGAGCATTCATCGACTTCGCCGTTAAAGAAGCGGCCGTTGTCGTAGTCGCCGTAAAAGGCGCCTTGGCGAGCGGTCTCGAGCATTGTGATCACTTTGGAGAAATCGGAATCTGCCGGATCACCGGATCCATCGCAGATGCCGTCCAAGCATTCTGCGGGGCGGCAGATGGTTTCCGTGACAACGGAGCCTTCTTTTTCTACACAACGATAGGTGTGGGCAGTGGTCAGGCACTTGCCTTCGTCATCGACCGCAATGCATTCGGAAGAGACTTTGACGCAGTCTTTATCGGCTTCGAACTTACCGCAGTCGTTCTTGGTTTCTTCTGAGCCGTTGCCTGAAGCTCCGCAGACGTAGATATACTCGTATTTCCAGCAGTCTTTATAGACGGGTACGCCGTTGATGATCTTTTCTGCCGGGCCTTCAACGCATTCCGTTCGAAGCACCGTACAGGCCGGATTATCTTTAAGCGGAAGACAAGTGTCCGAGGGTTCAATGGAACCGATGACAATGTTTGAATCAATGATGTCGGCGCCGGGTGCGGAGATTTCTGAGTCGCCTTTACAGAAGATCTCTTTTTTGTAAGCCAGACACTTCGGGCCGTCACGTTCAATACAAGTGGATTTACGGATTTCGCATTCGGGAAGCTTTTCTAAGGCTTCGCAAGCGTTTTCGTTTAGGGATTTGGTGCAGTTATAGATGTATTTGCGCTGAATGCATTCGCCTTTATCGTTGGTCTGCATACAGGAGTAACCGGAGGCTTTACAGGTCATGCCTTCCGTAGCTGTTTTACAGGCAAGAAGATCAAAGCCCGGTTTAGCCGGTGTGCCTTCCGGCGTGATGTCATCGCCTTCAATCGGATCGGTATTAACGCAGTGGAACTTCTGCGAATACTGCGCACAGGAACCGTCGGCACCGACTCGCTCGCAAACTTTTTCTCCTATGGGCTGACAGCCTTTAGAGGCGAGGATTTGGCAGCTGTTGGAGGCGCCGGGAGCAGCGCAGGCAAAAGCGAGTTCTTTCTTCCAGCACTCTTTATAAACGGCTACGCCGTTAATGATTCGTGTCTCAGGACCTTCGATACATTTCTCTTCTGCGATATAGCAGTCGGGATTGTCTAAGAAACTTGAACAAGTCGTCGTATCCGTTCCGGATATAACGGTATGAGAACTATCGAGAATTTCGATGTTTTCTGTTTCTTTTGCTTCTTCGGAACAGATATAAGTACTGTTCCAAGACATACAGGTACCGGCCAGGCTGTAACTCAGACACTCTGCTTTTGTTTGACGACAACCCGGTGTTTGTTTTAGGCCGGAACAATAATCGACAGTCGAGCTTGAAGTGCAGTGACGCGTGGTTTGATAGTTCCAGCATTCGCGCCAGACCTCAACGCCATTAATAAACTTGGAGCCGGGACCGTCGACACAGACTTCGGGGCCGTCCGTGCAGGCGCCACGGACAGGCGCAGAAGACAGGACGGTCAGGGAGGACAAAAGGACGATTAAAGGAAGACGGATCATGATTCGAACTCCACGACTTTGCCGTCATCGCTGACGCAGGTGGTGCGCCACTTGTCTAAGGAAATGTCGTTGACGTTTTTCTGGAAAGAAAAACGCTTTTGGATGGAACCGGAGTAATCCCATTCACCCGGGCGGGTATAGATGTCCATCTTGATATCGACGGTGCAGTTGACTCCGATGCAGCGGGTTTGTCCGGTCCAGACGCCTTTGCAGTTCGAGAAGTAATGTTCGTTCTGAAAGTCGGCCGCCTGTATCTCAAAACCGAAGTTAGCGGAATTTTTAACGTTGGTTTCTATGCGAAGTCTGGGGATCAGATCATTAGAACATTGATATTTAAGTTCAATAACGTCCCCTCCGTTGCAGGCGTCTTTGCCAAGCGAAGACGAAGTCTCGGACTGAGCTTCAAAGAACTTGCCGATTTCGCATCCTGAGTATCCGACCACTTCCAGATATCGATTGCATCGATAAGTGTTTTGTTCAAACTGCTGAGTTTTACAGCGATATTGATAGGTGCTTTGGATTTGAACTTTTTCTCCGACGTGGCACGTCTGAGGCGGTGTATGCAGACATGTGTAGTCTTGGCTCGTTTCGTTGTAGTCAGCGAGGCACTCAACGGTGAGCTTCTTACCGGTGCGAGCAATACATTCAAATAACGTGGAGACGTCGAGCTTTTCTGTCCAGCCCTCAAAGCAGGACTGAGTGGAACTGCCGACCGTGGTTTCTTCGCAGACAGCAAAGTCAGTCTGAGGCGGCCGAGTCGTGGTGATGGTTTCGCAGATTTCCTGACCGTTAGACGGAAGATCAGGCACTTTGTTTAAAAGATGATCGCGATCCGCCAAGATGTTGTCGAAATCAGATTCCTCCCAGCCGGGTCTTGAATGTGTGTCGTAAATCACCTGGACGGCTCGGCAGTCCATAGAAGTTTGCGACAAACATCCGTCGGCTTTTGAGCTGCCGGGCGTCAGAAGATTGCCTTGACCTTTAGCAAACAGATCCTTGAGTTCAGATACGTCCGATCCGTATTCCGGAACCGTGCCGGAAGCTGAGCTCTCGGTGAGGATGTCTTTGATCGACAGCTTAGCGGCTTCTTCTTTGGCTGCATCCATTGCCGACTGTTTATCGTAAGCGCCAGCCGGGGAGCTCAAAAGCATTAGAAGGGCAGAGCTGATTAAGGCGCGAGGAAAGATGCTAAGCATTACGGTCGGTTCCCAAGTTTGGCGCGCAGAGCGCGGGCCGCCTCTCCGATCGAGTCTTTACGGTCTGTTAAACGATCTAAGGCGTATCCCAAAGTCACGTCTCCGGGGACAATGACGGCTTTAGCGCTTTGGATGCACCCGTCCGAGGAAGCGGAGCTTTCTTCTTTGAGGATTAAGGCGGGAACCTGACGGATATTGAATTCGGAGAAGAGTCCGGGGTTGAGCTGAACATCGGCGCCGGAATCGATTAGGGACTGGAAGGCTACCAGCGACTGAGGATTAAGGAGCGGAAGTTTAGAGTCCGTCGATTCTTTGGTCTCCGGCACGCCGCGGAAAACCAACGGGATCCCGGCGTCTTTGGCATCACGGGCCAAACGTTCTAAAGAAGCCTCGGGCATAGAAAACGATACCAAGACAAAGACCTGCGGCAGACGCTTTTGCAGTGCGGTCTCCGGATATCGCATCTGCTGAGAGAGTTCGGAAGAGGCATCAAGTACGTCCTCGATGGTCCAAGGCTCAGGTGCCGCAAGGCAAACAAGCGGACAAGTTATCAAGGCGCTCAGGATAAATTTGAAAAAGTATGATTTATTCATAAATAGATTTTTGAATAAGTATGTTTAATTCAAAAAGTTTTTTTGTGTTCGGTTGGAAGGAGCATTAAGGTTTGAAAAAGTGTGCATATTTCAGAATCAACTCGGCTGAATCCCCGCTCCTTGGCAGCAGTCCCGTTTGCGATAGATGAGATAAGCCGCATCTTCCCCGCCGGAAGCCCAGGTTTTGCCGGAATGCCAAAGCGAAGTTGAGGCGCCCATCGGATAACAGCATCGTCCGTCTCGTTTACCGGTGGTACGTGACGGATACATCATTTGTGTTCGATAGACACGCTTATCCATGATCGGTTCGAGATAAGGGCCGCATTGGCCTTTTTCTCCGTAAGCGGCCCATTGAAGACCGGAGCGATGGAGCTTCATCGTGAAGCGGGCGACAAGAAGAGATGAGGCCTGCGGAAAGTGAACATGAGAGCCGACCCAGCCGGTTAGCGGGAAGATTCCGCCGTGGCAGCCCGCGCACCAATAGAGCTCGGAGACCGGCAGAGAAGACGTTGCAGCAACGCAGTCTGCTGCGCAGGCCGCAGCTGCGGCCGGATTCGCAAAGAGCGAGGCATCGGGATTTAAGAAGAACGTGGTGACTGAATCATCCCAGAGCGGATCGAGCTCTGTCATATAGGCTAAATCCCATGCGAACTGTTCCAGACATTTGGTATCGAGAAGGACTTCAAGGATAAAAAGCCAAGGTGTGAAGTACCAGTGCACTTGATAAAAGGAAGAGCGCTGAGCGGATGTCGATTTATTGGGTGTACGGCCGTGAGCCGGTGCTCGAATGCCGACATTAAGTTCCATGCCGCCGAGCGACGGAAAACAGTATGGTGTACGGACGACTTCAGCGGTTCTTAGCGGTTCCCAGAAGGACATATTAAGACCGACAGTGATATTGGCGCCGGAAGCACAAAGACAAAGACGATTGGCATCGGTTTCCGGATCGGCATTGTTTCCGGAAGAAAGCGTAACGCCTCCGAGCTTGATCGGGAAAACACAGCTCCAGCAGACATCCGTGATCGGATTGATGATTCTGCCTCTGCAGTTTCCGGCTGAAGCGGAAGCTGCAAAACAGAAAGACAAAAGGAGTATTAGAAGAGAGCGTTTCATGGCTGTGGCATCAAAGAAAGGAGTTCGGACAATTGGTCGGGCGCAAATTCGGCACCGGTCGGGCCTTCCGGACGATTAAAGAGAAGGGCTGGAACGGCTTTAATCCCGAAGACGCGGACGAGCGCACCGCCTTGGTCAAAAAACACACGGCGATTGAGCTTTTCCGAGACTTCTGCCGGGGTGCCGTTCACCAGAACCACCCGCATGTCCTTTTGCGATTGATAGAGTTTTTGAGCGGCATCCAGAGACTCAGCGTCCGTCCCGTCGATAAAAAGCAGGGAACGAGACAGGTGCGGCATCGGGACGGACCGGGCCTGACGAAGAAGAGAATCAGGCAAGGTTTCCGGAACAGAAGCAGACAATTCCCAAACACGCAGTTCCGTGGCCTTCTTCAATCTTGTGACCGGCGTCGGATGTTCCAGCTCTTTGGCAATACGTTCTTTATTTTGATTAAAACGACGGTCGTAGTCTCCGGAAGCCTTCATCGCCCCGACACGAGATTTAAAGGCTTCGAGAATGTCGGGTTCAGCGATATCGTGCAGGGGACCGAGCGGTTCGAGGATTTCGACTTTGGGTTTAGGTGAGGTTTCTTTAGAACACGGTTTAACAGCAGTAAAGCTCACGGACGGTTCACTTGAAGCAATGCTGTAAGCAGAAATGCAAACGACGGAAGAGACGACAGCGCAAGTTGAAAGAATGACACGGGTTAGTTTCATGACAATCTTCGGCCATTAAAAGAGAGGATGAGCTTTGCCGCTGAAGCGGCAGCGGTCGATCAAGCCGAAAGCTTCATAACGGCTGTCATAAGAATCTTTGTGCGTTCCGAGCACAAAGTATTGGTCTTCCCCTAAAACCTGAGGCTGAGTGGCTTCTAAAGGATTGCCGTTCAGAGCGCGTTCTTTAGCGGTGGTGAGTTCTTTGCCGTCGCAATAGAACGTACGGTTCTCACGAGTCAGCGTTTGGCCGGGACCACAGACCACTTCCTTGATAAAGGTCAGACGGTAACCTCCGACAGCTGAAGGCTTAGGTTCAAAAGCCACGTAATCTCCGACTTTGATCTCCTTTTGTCCTCGTTCAATCGCAAAGAGCTTGAACGGCAGAGAGTGAGAGCGGTTTAAAGCCAGATGCCAGCGATGGTTAACGAGGCTGAGGATTAAGAAGACAGCTAGCCAAATCCATCCGAAGCGGCGAATATGATCTTTTAGACGATGCCAAAAGACTCTCGGGTGGGCTTTCATGCGGCTCATCGTTTGACTCCGCTGTTTAATCGAGCCTCGATCTGCTGAAGCTGATTGCTTTGCTGTTCAGCAGAAAGGCCGAGTTTGGAGGAAAGGTGTGCGGTGTAATCAGGTAGCTTTGCGTTAGAAATGACAGCTGAAGAAACCAGAAGAACGCAGTCGCATTCGTTTTCTATCTGGGCAAGTTCTTCTTTGAGTCTTTTAGCGAAGCGTTCGGCTTCGCCAATAATTTCTTTTCCGCGTTTGCCTTGAGAGACAACACGGACTTCATTGGCTTTAACGACAGAATTGAGATTGACAACGGCAAAGCGGGGACGATCCAGAAAGTCGGGAATTCGGTTTTTGGCTTGATAAGCGCCGTAACCAAGCCCTAGACCGATATATACGGCGATGGTGACGGAGAGGAAGGAGATTTTCATAGGATTAAAAGGAAATGGAATTGAACTCTTGGAGAGGTCTGAGAATTAAAGGGAAAGACAATTAGGGAATGAACTCGCCTTGACCGCGTTCTAAAAGAACCGCTTCGATGGCTTTTCTCATCGACAGTCCTTCCTTGCGGAAGCGATTGATATCGCTGATGTCCTTCGGATGCGTACTCATGACCAACAGAGAAAACGGATCGAGAATCAGACGATTCACAGAAGTCGGCGCATCGCCGATCTTGACCAACACTTCGGAATAAACATCCCTCAGACCTTTAAGAGAACGGAGCTGCTGGAATTCATAGTCGTCTAAGCCGAGCTGGGATTCTTTTTCGCATTCACTCAAGACGGATTCTTTGAGCTTCATGATGAACTTGCAGTCGGCGTTGTCTAACGCTGCTTTAGCAGCAGAACTTTTCCAATAGTCTCCCGGTCCTTGCGTACCGGTAAAGAAAGCGCCGTTTAATTTACGGGCACGGCGGTAGCCGGCCTCAATAAACTTAGAAGAATGTCCTCGGACCATTAAGTCCCAGGCTTCATCGATGATGACAAGTTTGGGCTGGGAACGCTCGCCTCTTCGCATCTCAACGTCTATGAGATACATCAAGAGCATTAGGACAACGGCTTGAAGAGACTTCTTGGTGTTGAGCTGTTCCAGCTCAAGCACGATGAAGTGATTGTCAAAGTCGATATTGGCTTCTCCTTCAAAGAAGGAGGCATAAGCTCCGCCTTGTGCATAGGGCATGAGCTTGGCGCCGAGGTCCACAAGACGTGGATCGTCCAACGTCTTTTGTTCTTCTGTGGTTAAAGAAGCGTAATAGGCTTCCCAATCAGGATCATTAAGACGAGGATGAGCACCACCTAATCGTCCGTTATGAAGCAGGGATCGAGTGAGGTCGGTAATCGTCGGAACTTTGTTCAGCGCTTTGGCTTCATACCAAATATGACGGATATGGATCTGAAGATGCGAGAGCATTAAGTCATCGAGCTGTTCGTTCGAAGACGCCATCTGAGCAATCAGAGGCAGGACTAAGTCCATATCGGCTTCGATGTTCTTTGTCACCGACAGAGGATTAAGACAATCGATCTTGCCGTCCGGACGCGGAGTATCCGAGAGTTCTATCCATTGGCCGTTGACGCAGTGGCAGAGTTTTTCGTAGCTTCGGCCGATATCGATGACCCACACACGACCGTTGGAGCAAAGTGTTCCGAGGGCCAGAGAGTTCAGCATGACGGATTTACCGGATCCGGAGGATCCCGTCACGATGCCGTTGTAGTTGCCATGAGGATTAGCAAAAGGATCAATGTGCGTGATCTGACCTCTGCGCGAGAACAACGAAAGAATCGGTGTCGGCAGAACGTGTCCGGCTCGAGTACCGGAACCTTTCCAGTCGCCGAGCAACGGCATTGTATTGGCGGCATTGGCGCTTGTTTTCGTGGAAGAACGTTTGGCGAGTTTTACGTCATGGGCGAGCAGAGGGCCTCCCGTCATCGGCAAAGAAGCCATTAAGCCTTGAAGATGCATTAAGTGATCCTGCATGAGCTCAATCGACATCTTCTTGAATATTCCGATCGCGGTTTGAACTTCATGCGTGACGTTCTCTGTCGTCGGGAAGATCATGACTTGGTGAGAAAGCTGAACTAAACCTTCTCCGTGCTCGAAAGACTGAACAGCAGCTCGCCAGTCTCTGGCTTCCTCTTGAAGCGTCGGAATGAAGCGGGCAATTTCTGTCGCCGACATTTGTTCTGCTCGGGCGCTTTTAAGCTGAGCGTAGCTTTTGCCTTTTTCATAAGACGTTTTAGAGAGATAAGTCGTAATGAGGAACGGACTAGAGAAGCCTAAAGAACCTTCCACATCTCCTGCAGCGCGGGCCATCTTGTCCAATGAGAAACTCTGCGGATAACCGTGCGGTGAAAGACTCACCGCTTTGACGGTTAAAGGATGGTTTGCGGAACGGAAGACAATGCCGTCTTCTTCCACAGAAATGGTGGTTTCGTGTGAGACCATTTGGGTACGAGGTTCACGAGCGGTGTCCACTTCCGAAAACGACCAAGCGCCGTTCACAAAAAGCTGAGGATTAAGAATAAGGGATAAGGTATGCACCAAAATCCGCTCATCCCAAACAAAGGGCGCGAAATGCCATTGGTTCAAGGTCGACACCATAACTTTGCGAACTAAGAGCGCATTGTCTCGAGCTTCTGACGCAAAAGGATCTTTAGTAGGGATGACAACGGAAATCCAGCAGCGAAGGTTTCTTCCGAGAATCGGGAGCGCCGGATGAGGCGCCTGAGTGGCAGAGCGAGAGAGAAACTTTGCCTTGGCTTGTGTCATAGCAGACAGCAAGTCCTTTTGCTCAGCCCGTGCCGGCGTATCTTCCGGAGTCGGACGAAGCGTTTGGCTTCGGACAAGTTCTACTAAAGGTTCAATAAAGGGAGATCCGAAAAGACTGACCTGAACGCCTGTTCCGTCCGGCAGGATCGATCCGATCATGTGCTCAAGGCTTTTAGCCATATTTAGAGACGTTCCTGTCTGAGGCGTAACTTCAATGACAAAACCCAATCCTTCAAAAGATCCGTCCGGCGCGGCAATTGCACAAAGTTTGTCGCTTTCTTCGAACTGGGCATAAGGCAGTTCGTCGGCAAATCGGTCAATGCGCAGAGGCGCTTTGCGGCGCGTTGGGGTAGAACCCGGATGCGCCTTAAAGTTGGGTTTTAAGTCTTGAAAGGCAAACAGAGATGCCGCAGAAGACAGGAAGTTCTTGAGCTTCATGAGAAAGAAAAGGACGATTAAAAGAAGGAGGATTTAGGGTTTGCCGGTAAAGCCGAAAGCGGGAAGCTGCTTGAGCTTTTCTTTTTTGGCTTCGTTGGGATCCTGAGGCTGGTCGGAAGACAACGGATAAACGGGCTTTGACAAACGGGAAGACGAGACAAGTTCATTGACACTGTCGGTTGTCCAGCCGCCGTTTTCTAAACGAACGTACAGATAACGCTGGTCATGCAGGTCGCCTAACTTGTCATGGAATGGTGCGAGCCACACACGAAGAACGGTTTCCGGTTTTCTCCACGGACGAGCTGGAACAATCGTGACAAAGTCGGAGGTGCGCTCCACGGCAGAAGTTTCCACTTGCTCGACGGAAACTGAATCGGATTCAGTTTTAACAACCTGTTTGCCTGGAGTCTGATTCGGCTCAAAAAACGGCTGAACAAAATCTTCTTCCTCTGAAGCCGCTAAGACGACCGGAGCTGTCGGATTGTTTTCTTCATAGACCTGAGAGATGTTTCTACAGGACGGACCGCCGGAGAGATCAGCACAGGCAAAATCCGTCTTTGCATTCGAAAACCCTGTGAGCGACCCGCATCCGGAAAGCATCAGCGCCGCAGAAACCGCAGAGACGATTAAGGAGAGACGTTTCATTTAGTTTCCTTGCAAAGGAGCGTTGATAAACGCCTCAAGTTTGTCGAGCGGAAGGGCGCCGGCAGATCGGTCTCCGGCTTCATTGATCAAGGTCGGCGTTCCTCCGATGCCGTGCTGTTTAGCCAAAGCAAGGACATCGTTTACAGGAGACGGACAAACCGGATTGTCGGCAATGGCTTTGAGCATCGGTTCGCCTTTTAAAGCGGAAGAAAGAGCTTTAGACGGATCTTTAGCGCACCAGACCGCATCAGACTTTACGCGAGCTTCCGGATGGATGGACTCCAGCGGAAAGAGGAACGTATAGACCGTCACGTCTTTAAGGGATTCAAGAGTGGTTCCGAGTTTGCGGGAGAACGGACAATCCACATCGGTAAAGACAGCAAGCTTTCTTTTACCGTTTCCGTATACGGTCTTTACCGCTTTATCCAGCGGTAAAGAATCAAAAGCGATTCTTCTCAGATCTTTAAGGCGCTTATCCGTTAAGTCTTCTCCTCGATCCATATCTAAGAGACGACCGGAAAACACAAACCTTGCAGTCTTATCAAAGTAGATGACTTCTTTGCCGACGGTTGCTTCGAAAATTCCTGCCAGCGGAGTCAGACGATACGCAAGAACTTTAGTCTTGGGATAACGAGTCTTGAAGTTATCCGCTGCGATCTTCAATTCATCGGCTTGTCCGGCGATTAAAGGAACAGATGGCGCATTAGATTCTTTAGAGGCCGGAGTTTCAGAGGCGGCTGCCTTCTGCGGTGCCGAAGTTTTAACGGCAGAAATTTTCTGAGCCCTAAAGTCAGGATTGACACACGCACCGGAAGCAAAACTCGAAATCGGTGCGGCCAGACCCACAGAGACAAGGACAGTTAAAAGGGAAGATGGTTTAAACATGGCAGTAAATTAAGGTTTAGTGTTTCGTTCAATCGATATGCCGTTTGAGATCACAATCTCGACATTGCGTCCGGAATCCACTTCAAGGACCGGGAACATGTCGCTTGCGAGCTTTAAGTAGTAATCGGTGATTCGATCCATGGCGTGTGTGGCGCCTTCTCCGAATCCCGCTTTCCAAGGGTTGGTGACCGTAGTAGAAACCGTCCCGGTAATAGAAGTCGTTTGGTTTTCAGACGCAAGCGATACCGCTTTGCCGAGACCGGCCAAAGTTCCTGTAAACAGAGCATTAGCGATGGCTTGTCCGCTCTTGGTGACTAAGCGGGCACGAAGACCGGTTTTGCCGTCTTCTCCGGAAACATAACCTTGGATCTTCTTATCTACGGCTCCGCCGTTTTCATCAATACAAGACAAGCGGTCAAGACGAATCAATACACGTTCGCTGGCTAATTCACCGGTCGCATTCGCGGTCACAAAGCAGCGTTTAATGCCGGAGCGGTAAAGGTTAGGCATGACGGCAGAATCGGTCAGCTCTAAGAGCACCGGAACCGGATTGCCGGAGCCTTGTCCTCGGGTCGGCGCAGTCGCGCCGTTCAAGAGACGAGCTTTAGCAAAGGTGCCGCTCGGCAGATAAGACAACGTCTCAGGTTTTGCCTTAATTGGGAGTGATCCGAGAACATTAGAAGGATTAGGAGCAGAGCCGAAATTGTTGATGACAAGACGCGGCGCTGGAGAAGAAGCCGGGGCATCGGGTTGCTGGCGAGAATATCTGCCTTGAGGATGATTGCCGCTTGTAAAGCCCGTCTTCCTGCTGATCGGCTGCTTTCCGAGAATCTCGGAAGGCGGCCAGCCGTCTTCAGACGGTGCGGCATCCGTTGGACGATTAGCCTTAGGAGCGGTCTTTTCTAAGAGCGCAATACGATCTTCCAAGCGTTTCTTATCGCTTTGAAGTTTGGCTTCTCTCTGCTTTGCCTCTTTGGACTCTCTTTCTAAGTTCAGAAGTCGATCGTTATAGATGGCCTGATGTTGTTCATAGTCAGCTTTAGAAGGAACCATCGAGATTTGAGTGGTGCTTGTAATCTGAGGAGCAGCAGTCGGCTTTTTGTCATGTGAGTAGTAAGAAGAGAGCATGGCTCCGGCAAAAAGGCCGCCTAAGATAATGAGCATCCACGTGATTTGTTTCTTTCTTCGCTCACTTTCGAAATAACTCTTGACGCTCATCTTGCCGACCTCACTAACCAAAGATCTGCAGATGCACCGGGCGCAAGATCAGAAGTTTCCGTAGCAACGGCCAAGACACCGTTTCTCCAAAACTCCGGTTCACGAACCGTCTGCTTGTGTTTTGTACGATTAAGGATGCGGTAGCGTTCAAGTCTCAGCCCTAAGACATTCCACGCTCTGACAGGCTGGGCGTGGAGATAGACGCCGGCTAACGTGCCTCCGAGCGCTTCGCCCTCGGAGTCCCGCAATTGCGGGATGAGTTTTAAAGCCGTCTGAATCCGTTCTTCATAGGGAAGACCGGAAAGATCCGACGATCCAACAGGAGCATTAAAAGAAGAGAACGTTCCGGATTCTTTCAGCGTGACGGTTTGAGCGGTTAGACGCTCTTTTGGAGAAAGCGTAATGCTGTGTGTCTGACCGGATTCAGTCACCACAAACATTCCGGTAGTTTCTTTGGTCAGCGGAACCACATACAAAGAACCGGTGGTCGGATCCTTATCAGCTTGGATCAGATTGTTGTCGTAAACCGCTCGGACAATCTTGCTGTTTAACACGACAACACGGTTAGGCTGTTTATAAGCGACCGCAGCATGTACAGAGGACTGGGCTTCAGACGAAGCCGATTCTTTAGGCATCTCTTTAGCATTAAGAGAAGAGCTAAAGAAAACCGCAGACTGGCAAAGAAATACGCTGAGAATGAGAAGGCGATTAGGAAGGATCATTAGATTTCTCCGGTGGGCTTCATCGGTTCAAACGGTCGTCTGCAGTCGGCTTCCTGCATGGTTTCTAACCAAAGGCGGGAGTTTCTGTAGGTGAACTTCACGATCCAGCATTTCTTCTGCATGGAAGTGAGTTTGTCTCCTATGAACTGACGAACGTTTCCTCGAACAGAAACCTGCATGGCGCTGGCTCTCGTTTCCACGGCCTCAGGCAGCATATGAACGGAAGCGTTGGCGCTTTTCATGCGGCGTCCTTGAGCGGTTAAGAAGACTTCGGTGGCACCGCGTTGTTCGGGCGAGACGTACTGAAGCAGCTTTCTTTGGTTGTGTTCAAAGGTCTCGGGAGAATTATTAAGAGCGAGCTGCAGCGCAAAAAGTCCCATCTGCTCTAAATACTCCGGAGAGACACCATTGGCATCCAGCCAGAAAGACTTCGTGATTTCTGCAGGGAGCACGACGACGCGGTCTTTCTTATCAAGGACGATTAAGCCAAAGGCGAGAATGACATTGACAATGAGAGACGCAGCAAAGGCGTAAATAAAGAATGAGCGAAGCGCAAGACGAGCAGAAATCTCAGCTGTATATTCTTTAACGTTCATATTCGGTTATCCGACAAAAAAGCGGCGGCTCGATGGCGGAGTGCGCTTAAAGGTTCTGAAAGGAAACTGCCAATAGAGGTAATGAAGTCCGTATCCGGGATGACGCTTCTGTTTGAGTCGGCTGTAAGCCCAGATGGCGGCATACGAGGCAATCGCACCCATCAGAAGAGAATTAACGATGATGCCGAAGGCAAGCCCGGCAATGCCGGACGCCACCAAGTCAAAGTCCCAAAGCAAAAACTTTGCCGGAGCATCTAATCGGCGCGGGACGTATTCGTGAGGATTAAAAGATTCCATGATTGATTCCTGGAAGAATCGGAAGCCCGAAAAGCTTCGGGCGTCCGTTATCAGAAGCGTTAGATCAGAGCCGTGAAGATCTGTTCAATGATCTGAGGGCCGATGAACAAAGCCATGGAAGCGGCAACGCAGCCCACGGCACCCATGATGGAGCCGCGGATCACGCCGACACCCAAACCGACAAGCAGGAACATTAAGGCGATGGATTTACCGAGCGTGCCGGTACTCCAGGCCTTTAACATCGCGTAAAGATCTGCAAAGTGCTCCTGACCTCCGGTCGAAGTCCCGGCCCAGGCAGCGTCCGGGCAAACAGCGCTCAGAACAAAAAAGGAGACGGAAAGAAGAGCAGGAACAAAAGCAAAAGTTCTGTTTGCAGCGGTGGATAAAGTCATTAAAAACTCCTAAAAGTTAAGTTAAAGAGAAGACAAAGGCTGATTAAGGACAAAAAATCCCTCCGCAGCCGCGGCCTTTGTCAAAAAAACGACGCGGAAGGCGTTACAAAAACTTTTTATAAAAAAGAGAATTAAGAGGTGACGTCTCTGAGCTTTTGACGTTTAGCGTTAGACATTCCTATGTAAGCTCGATACACTTTCCAGGCATACTTTTGTCGGGCATCGATGCAGTCTTGACCTTTAAGTCGGGTGCATGCGGCGTTGTAGGCACCGACGGCATCCCAAGGATGCGCGGAGCGCGTAAAGTTATCCGCCAAGATCTCAGCTCCGACTTGAACATTAAAACAGGCGTCATTGAGCAGCTCTGATTTCGAAGTCTTAAAGCGCTTGAGCCACCCGGAATTGATCTGCATCAGCCCGTAGTCTTCGCTCGAAGCGTTGCGTCCCACAGCAGACGGGTTGCCGGAAGACTCCACAAAAGCAATCGCCCGAAGCAAATCCGCGTCCAGACCTTTTTCTCGAGCGACTCGGTCAAAGCAGTCTTCCGCGGCAGCAACACAAGTTCCGACAAAAGAAAGGAGCATTAAAAGGAGAAGACGTTTCATAAGTTATCCGAATCGATGGAAGTTAGAGACGATTAAATGGATGGACATGAGGAAAGCCACGTAAAAGAGCGTAGCAACCCATGCCGGTATAAACCAAGGCATCAGCATTACGGCAAAGGCACAGATCAGAAGCACGGTCGGAGACGACAAGGCGACTTGGTAGAGCGTCGGATGGTGCACCGCAAAACTCTCGTACTTCAGGCGTCTCACAACCCAAGCATCAATGACCACGGCAATGAGGATCGGAGATAAGAACGCAAACCAGCCGATCGCCAAGATTCCTCGAACGCACGACATCTCCAGCATCGCTCGCATCGAGACAAAGTACGGCGAAGACCAAAGACGCGTAAAGAATTCTTTTGTCGGCGCATCCTTATGCCCGTCAACATCAGTAGACGGAATGTAAGTGTCTCCGAGCAGAGCATTAAAGGCACCGGCGACTTTAGAACTGACGCCGTCAACGACCGGCGTCAGAGACTCAAACATCGAACCGATCTTTTGACTTGTGTCTTTCAGGTGGAGCTCCGACAAGTTCTCAAAAGACGAGGCATCATTTAATCCCGGCCACCAGATGACGGAACTTAAGACAAGGATCATTAAGAGGATTAAGAGTCGGGACAGCATCTTAGTTTTCCTCATCGTCGATGATTACAGGGACGCGGCCCTTCATCAGATATCCGCCGCCGAGCGAGGCAAAGAACTGAGCGTTCGGAAGCTTGCCGAGATATTCCGAAGGAATGATCTCTTCGCGCACGGCCGTGCGCTTGTGAGAAGCACCGCCTTTAAAAGAAGGTAAGCCGATATGCGTATCTGCATGGGTCGACAACGTGGCGTCGACATTGTGGATATACGTCTTACCGAAAGTCTCCGTGACGAAATCCTGAGTCTCTCGATCTTTACAGCGAAGAGCGATTAAGTTATTGCAGTTGCCGAGCACCATGCGTGCCGCATGGACAGAACCCAAGCGATGTGCCAAGTCAGGGACGGTCTGAATCGCAATCGTTGTGTAAACACCGCCCTCAGCGCCTTTATTAAGCAGTTCAATTAAGGGCTGATTGATGACGTTAGAGGCTTCGTCGACATAGAGCGAAATACGAACATCGTTAAGTCCCAGGTTGTATCGCTTTCCTGCATAAGCCGTTAAGTCGGATAAGAGCATGGAACCCACGGCAGAAGCAATCATGTTGTCAGACAATGAGTCGAGATTGACATAAAGGACGCCCTTACATTTAACGAGGGACTCCATATCCCAGATGGGACGCTTATCGGAAGCGTCGGCCGGATCAGGAGAGAGGGATTCTTCCAGAGGGCCGCTCGTGAGCATCGCAAAGATCGGCATGAGCGTTGCGGTAATTTTGGAATAGTGCTCTTTAGAGTGATGGAAGATCTTTAAGCATTCGCCGACGACCATCGTGTGAAGATAGGTTGGCAGTACGTTTTCGTACCAAGCCACCAGAACATTAAGTTCGTGGATCGCGTCGGTGCAGTTTTCTCTTCTTGCAGGCAGGAAGGATTCCGCTTGTTCTCTCCAATCCGATTGAGCATGCTGCTTTACTGCTTGGAGGATTAAGGCTCGGAGAAGATCTTCAATGCCTTTGTTGATGTTCTGAGACAAGGTCTTCAAAGAAGGCTTTTCTCCGAGTTCAATCATGGCGTCTGCAAAGGTCTTGATACAAGACCAGGCAAACTGTTTGAAGACGTTGTCTTCTCCGGGAACGACTGACATCACGCGAGTGGCGATCTGGGCGCCGGTGCTAAAAACGGCAGTTACATCAAAACGAATGCCATCCGTCTTCGAGCGATTCCCGGGATGGAAACGTAGCGGTTTGCCGCGTCCGGCTTTCTCGCAGGCACGGCAAAACGCTTTGTACATGCGGTCGGAACCTTTAGGGTCAATGAAGATGACCGCGTCGCCTCTCAGAATGGCCTGCGTCATGATGAAGTTCAGCATCACGCCTTTACCGGCCTGGGTCGTTCCGACAATGAGCAGCCCGCCCTCAAAGTTTTTGAGAGATCGGCGCAGCGTCTTCTCGGAAGCATCCAGCCCGTGAAGATACGGCATGCCGATTTCTTCGGGCAGCTGAGTCTTCTTGTGACGATTAAAGAGACGATGCATAAAAGACGGGAGCATTAAGGTTGAGATATTGAGACGGGACAAGTCATGGAGCTTTTGCGTATGTTCCGGCAGCCACGTAAATCCGTATCCGATACAGACGGATTTATTGTCAAAGTCTTCTAACGCTCTGGAAAACTTCATGAGTTCCATCCGTCTGCCTGACAGCAGACTTCTGGCTCTCAGAATATGAAGGCCGTTGGACAAGCGGTAAGCGCCCATTCCCAGTGTCAAAGACAACAAAGCGATACTGAGATTTAAGGGAAGGATGTTTTGATAGCCCAGAAAAGCCAGATAAGCGGACGACGCAAACCACGGAACGACCGCAGCCAGCTCATGGGATCGTCTGTACGGATGGCTTCGGCGCCTCCGGATAGCAGTATCTTCTCGGATGGTGAACATTAGGAAAAGGATTAAAAGTATGGTTAAAGACTTCGAGCGGGATGTATTTGTCTCGCTTGGAGCGGTAATAAACTTCGTGATTGAGATCAAGACAAGGTTTAAGCGGACGGACTTTAGAAAACTTTTCCCCGCGGCTTAGCGCCTTGTTCCGATATCGTCGCAGACACTGGTTGAAGTATTCGGCCTTTAAAGGAAGAAGCTTTCGGGCTTTTTCACGCCACTCGTACCATTTCTGGTAAGTAATGATTTCGTGGGCGGTGTAGGTCTGACTCATCTTCTTTAAGACTTCTCGTTCTCTCGAGCGCTTGTCTGATTTACTGAGCTTTAAGACGATCTTTCTGGTGTACTTGTAAGGCTCACGAGTCTGCATACGCTTAAGGCGATCTCTTTTGGCTTTAGTCGCCATAAGCTCCATGTATTCATCCACGTAAAAGTGACGATGGCAGAGCTGGATCTTTCTGTTTTCCTTCTGCGCTGAAGTAACACACCTGGAAGATTTGTTCCTCTTTGACCTGTATTCCTTAGACATTTCTTCCCAAGTCGGCTTCTCTTTTGGTTTTACGGTGTATTCGTACTCCGGTCTTAGGTAACGGATCGGCAGATACCAGATCTTCCTGCCGTATGGATCTTTACGGTTTTGAGGATGTTTATGGTCGCGGGAAATCACCTTTAACTTATCAATCGTGAGGATGACATCCGGATTGTCCATGAAGAGGGCTCTCATAGCTGCTCGGGACAGCATCATTTTGTCCCAGTCCGACAATTCGTCGAATTTTTTCCTTGTTTCTGTACGACTCAAGATGACCTTGTCTCGAGAAGGTAAATGGAGTGTGGCCATAGTAAAAAGCTTCAATAGGTATTCGTTAGGTACAAAACTCCTCCGATCGGCCGTAAAAACGGTCGATTTGGAATGTTTTGAGAATTAAAAGAAGGACGCTTAAGCGGTTAAAGCTGCTTGTATTGCCTTAGCTGAAGACTTACCTGCAGAAGGCGTCTTTGCGGGAGTTTTAGGCACCGGCTTGACTTCTGCTTTAGCTTGAGTCGCGGCTTTAGATGTTTTTGCTGTCGCTTTGACTGAAGCTTTTGTTTGAGCAGCGGATTTAGCTGTCTTTGCAGTCTTGTTAGCCTTGGCAGTCTGGGCTACAGAAACTTCCTTTGACTTCGCGGCATCATTGGATGCCTGAGTATTAGCAGACTGAAGGGCTTTTGGCTTACGACCCCGCTTTGCCTTCGGAGGATTCTGGTCAGAAGGTGCTGCGTTTGATTTCGACTGACCGGACGCTACGGTATTTGCTTTAGGTTTTGCAGCAGAGGCAGATTTTGTTTCGCTTGAGGGTTTTGGCTTTGCAGATTCTTTTGCCTTTGGAGCAAAGGCCTGGTTCTCAAGAGGATTAGTGGTTTGGGATTCCGACTTCTTTTTTCGGCCGCGTTTAGCTTTTGGCTTTTCTGCATCAGTCGCAGAGGATGTTTCGGATGCGAGGGCGGCGGACGGATCCTTAGAATCAGAAGGTTCGCCAGACTTGCTTTGAGCATTAGATGAGGAGTATGGTCGGGGTTGCTGAACAACGTTAGCTGTTGCATTTTCTTGGGATCTAGCCTTTGCTTCCTGAGAAGACTTGTTGCCAGACAAGTTATCGGATTTATCCTTGTTCTTCAAAGAAGCCAGTCTCTTGATTTCAGCATCCATTTCCATATCGGCAAGTTTTTCAGGATGGATAGAGGATTTTTCTACAGACTCATTAAGTCTTTGGACTAACTGCTGCTGAAGCTCTGGATTAGCGACTTCTCTGCTTATCTTCGCAGATTCTTCTGTCGTTGCTTGATCAACTTGCTCAGTGGGAACGGGAGTAATGTTTTCAGAAGCCGCGGTTTTGCTTTCCTCGGAAGACTTTTCTGCAAAAGGCTCAAGGGCTGCAGTTTCGGCTTGTGTGTCTTGGACAGTTGGAGTTTGTACTTCGGTAACGGAAGCTTCAGGGGCCGGATTGACGATTACAGAAGAGTTTTCTTCATTGGCAGCGGCTTTCTTAGACTCACAAGTAATCTGTTTAACTTCAGGTTTCTTTTGAGCATTAGAAGGAGAGGATTCTTCAGAATCTATTTTCACCAGTCGATAGCCGCGTTTAGCCAGCCCGCTGTGCACAGAAAAGCATTCCCCAACGCCTCTGAAGAATCTGCTTGTGTCGTGACAAAGAGCATTAAAGACGAGTTTGCACGAGGCTTTAATGGCGTGCGAGGTTTGGATCGTCGGAACAGAAGGTTCTTTGGACTTTTGGACGACGATTAAGTTAGTGTTAGACATTTCTTTTGCAGGTTCTTCAGTATTAGTAGTTTCGGCAGACGCTTCTTCAGAAGGTGCTTTGGCAGCAGCTTCCTTGGACTTCGCCTTTTTGTTTTTGGCTTGTTTCTTCTTTACGTTGAATTCGCAGTCAAATTTTTCTTTCGCTTCTTCGAATGCTCTCAAAGCATGTTCTAAATCGGCTTTACGCTGAGCGAGAATTGCCGGAGGGACTTTTGCTTCTTCGGCTTCTTTAAGTGCTCGTTCTTCTTCTTTCCAGCGCTTCCGGGCCCTTTCCATCATTTGTGCGAAAAATTCCCTTCTTTCCCTATCCTCATCTGTTTTTGGTGCTAGTACCTCTTCAAAGTAGGGTTTCAAACGTTCCATAATCAGTTTCTTGTCTTCCCATTGCCATTTGGCAACCGGCTTGTAAAGACCGAGCTCTTTCAGTTTCTTATCATTAGCATTGACAGAGTGCTTAGCTTGGAGAGATTGAACGGTTCTCCCGAAATAGCTGTCATTTGCGACATAAAGAAGGAAATTATTAAAGCGAAGACCTTGTACGGGTGTAGAGACAACTTCTTTTCCGCATTTCTTATAAATTTCAATGCGGTTTGCGACTTCTTCAAAAGTAGCGCCTTCTTTCAAGTCAAAGATCCCGCACTGACAGCACATTCTGAGAACCTCTTTCTCTCGCCATGTCTGGCGAGGAAAGAGTTCTTGAAGCTTGGCCGTTAAGAGAGGAAAGAAATATTCGATTACGGCATAGATTTCTCCGTCCTTGCACGTGATCGCACGTGCAACGATTTGAAGAGGTTCTTTATTGCCTATCGCATCGGACTTCCTAAGCGCTGCTTCCGGGGAGAGTTCGTTCGCGAGCAGGGCACAAATCGCCCAGCTCAGGATTGAAGGAATATAGTGAGGCGGCTCTTCTCCTTGTCTGGCAAATTCAATCGTCATCTGCTCTCGGAGGATGGATTCTGCTTGAGAAATTAAGATGAGGATGAATTCATCCTTCACGATGCTACCGACGTCTCCGCGGATAAATTTGGAAAGCAGCGCAAGGTATCCTCGCTTAAAGCTCTTTGCAAAGCGCTTTTGGAGAGATTCCGGAAGATATTTAAGGACGAGACGATTGATGTTGCCGGCGGCAGCCTCAGGATCAGGATCGATATTGTGGTACAGCGTAAGTTCCTGCCCCTCGTGTTCCTTGAACCAATCTTCATAAGGCACTTCAAACCGAAACTCATCGCCGTTCTCTGCAGCTACACAGAACGTCATTGCCGTAATGCGTAAGTTGAGGAAAAAACAGGTGGTTAGAACCAAGAGTTTTAATAGCTGAGTCTCAAACTCTTTCTGAGCCAGCGGCATCGTGAAGAACTGGATACGCTGGCGCAGAAGATTAAGCGCAATGCGGCTTAACTTTAAAGAGAAGTCGATGTAGCTTCCCGGCCAAAAGTACCCTGAACCTGAGCTCAAAGGAAAATTACCGACGATCTTTACCAACACCTCAAAAAGCTCGGTTTGTATTCCAAGCAGGTGGTCGTCTCCGACCGCCTGCCTCAGCTCATTGATCAACGGCTGAACCTTATGTCGGTCAGATTGGTTAAAAGGCCTCAGGCAATCGGCGAGGGGCATGGAAGGTTTAGCCATTGTTATGGTGATAATGAAGGAAGGAATTAAGGAAAGAGTTACAGCACTGGTTTAACTGACGGAGACTTTTACGAGCATCCTTCTGAAAGCCTTTGGGAGTATTAAAAGGAGCAAGATTCTTTGGACAACCTTTAGCTGTCCAACTCTGATAATCATAAGGTCCGTGACCAACCAAGGAAGCCGTGGAAAAGTGGACAAGCGGTCCCGGTGCAGCAAAGACTGATGTCTGACCGTCTTTGTGCATCAAAACCGGGCAGAGCCTGGAAGTCTTGATGTTGCGGAAGTCTGTTTGAAGATTAAAGAAGGGCAGGTGCTGCAGTGTGTAAAGAACAAAAAGGGCGCTTAACTTATTTTTCAAACCAAATCGACGTTTAACCACAAAGGACATCAAGCTGACAACGTCAACAAAAGCGTAGATAAAGTCTTTGTTGGAGATGCCGACAGGGATATCCATTCCATATCCGCTCGCTCGTCCTTTGCTGATTCCGCGGTTTTTATTTAAAACCGCAGAAGACGGATTAGAGAGACTGACTCCGGACTCAGCAGCATACTGCTTAGCAAAGTCATCCAAGGCTCCATTCATGTAGCTGTCAATCTTCTCTTTATGCTCACCGGCAGAGTCATAAAGCTCAGGGATGAGCTCAAGGGCGATCATTGGGAATTCTTCCTTGTGGACGTGAGGAGCAAGGTCACGGAGAAATTGATTCAAATGAGGATTAAGAAGAATCGGATCCTTCAAAACAGACAAAGTTCTCCAGATACGGCGAGACTGCATTTCTTCTGCTTCTTCCGGAGAGACGTCCTTCTCTTGCAAGATGAATTCAAAACGATTTACATAGCTCAAGAGGGTATGGGAAGAGAGCAGGAAAGAAAGGGCCGTGAAATAACGATGATCTCTTCTGATCTTTAAGTAGAAGAAGATGAAAGCCCAAGCGATAACGGTCTCCATGAACTGCCTGCGTGAAGCGATCTTGGAAGGCTTCATAAAACGATCTTCCAATTCGTTGTAGAGCTTTTGGTCGCCCTGGGCATAAGCTTTAAGAAGACGGATGCAATCTTCAATCGATGGAAAGACTTTCTTGGATTCAACGGGTGTTCTACCCAGCGGCACTACCTTTACGATCGGATAAGGAAGGTAGGCGGCAATAGTCTCATTAAAACCACTGTCGGAAAAAGCAACGGCAGGAACATTAAAGAGAGGAAAGCGTTTTATGTATTCCAATGCGGCTGCGTTGATTGTGGGGATATCAGGTTTCAACCCCGTTTCCAGACAGTTTTTGTTAAAGATTTGACATATGGATTTCTTCATAGCTCATCTCCTGAATAGAGTGAATGGAATGTCCTAATGACGCATTAATGATCACCCTATAAAAGAAGACAGGGGATAGTTATGACTAACTTTAGGTAAAAACTTTTGTTAAGTGACTAAGGACAGCATTAATTCACATTAAGAGGCAAAAAACTCCCTCTGTAATGTTTTCATTCTGTTGTTTAGACTGAATCAAACATTACTAAAATGGTAATGACTGGGTTACAACTAATTAGCCATGGGCTAATATGGTTTAACGTACATTACCAATTTGGTAATAAAAGTAATACTACAAGTGCAGATAGTTGTACTAATAGTGCAAAAAGTTTTATTACTATTTAATTAATTTCCACTTTATTTCTATTAGTTTTACTATCGTTACAGTAGCGTTTTACCATCGCTATACAAACGTTGACTAAGCCATTTCAAAAGACACTTAACAAAAATTTCCAACCCAGATAGTTAGCAGTTGAAAAAAGATTCGGCCTTTAGCCGGCTCTCGCGGAGCCGGCCGACCCGGAACATTAAGAGAGAATACTCGAAGATCAAGAACCCTCAGACGTCTGAAACGTTTTCCGAAGTTTGAATTTGAAGCGAAGGCTCGGCCTCACGGCTTCGGTCAATCGATTTTCATCGACGGGCAAGACCTCGAACCGAGATTAAGTCTCTTTCATCGCCTTTCCTGCAGTTTGGTACCCGATACCCTGATACAGGAAAGGTTTACCAATTCGCCTTAAACAAATCCAATCCAAAAGAACCGCCTCAGAAAGACGCCTGTCACCAAACCGTGCAGTCGATCATTAAAGGGGAGGGAGGAGATTCAGATGGGCAATACACATCCTCTTAACCACGTTCTCTTTTACTGATTTTCTGCCGCGCCGGGATTAAATCCCGGAAGCATCCGTCTTCGGTCTCTCTAAATTTTCCTCTGCGCTTTCCGTCTCCTTACCAGGGAGCAGTCTGCGCAATTTCGACACAAGGTCGAAGTATTTCCTCAGCGCGGCAAAAGCCGCTTCGAAGTGTAGGTTTCCGGGGCACAATCCATTCACCTAAACTGCACGTGAAAGTTTCGGCCACGAAGTCGAAACTTTCCGACACTCTTCACGTCCAGAGCAGGGACGTTTCAATACATGAGTCATGTCGTTATGCAGTTCCCGAAAAGAGGAAGATCTTTTCAAGCACTTCGAAAAATCTATGAGAAAACTCAAAGATGCTTCGGAAACGATCGGATGAGAGCCTGAAAAATTCTTCCATTTTTCAGACAATTTTCCGATCCGTCTGTCTAAGTCTTTTCATTGACCTTTTACAGACGGCCGAGGAATCCCAATTAAAAGTTTTACCTTCTGAATGCGGCGCCGGTAGCAGCCAGCTTAACCCTCGGTCCTGTTTTCTGAGCTTTCGCTCAATTACTGTCCCTTTCTGTTAACCATAACAAAGAAAGAAACTGAACAAGAAACTAACCACAGTTCATCTATTGAATCCCCTAGTTTTCTTCCGCACTCTTTTGGAGAACTCAGAAGCGTTCCTTGTTGAGACATAACTGTACAGTTGTGGGTTTAAGTGGTCTATGTGACCCTTTGATATAGTGCGAGTGACTTTTTAATGAATTTTGATTAAATTAGAAATTTAAAGATCCTGGGGCTCAAGGATTGTAAGGAAATCTAGGAGCAGTTAATTTCTACGCTTCAACTTTACTTATATATACATTTTATGAGGACAGACCTTGTGAGGTGGTAAGCTGATAAGTTTTAAGGAAGCTCTGCAAAACGCTCGATTCTTCCTATTGGCCCTTCGGAGGCTTAATTTTTGAAAGACCGGGCCGGATTTTCCAATCAAGAGGAATTGACTAGGGCCTAATCAGTCAATTTCCTCCCTAATAGGTACAGTTATCCTAGACGAAGCTCACCTCGGTTCGAATTTCGAAGCAATTTCCAATGAACATATTGGCGATCGAAGCCAGCATTGTTAAGCGTGCTGTATTTTTGGCCAACCCTCTATATCTGACTTTCTTATATCCAAACTGAACCTTAATTCGATGAAAGGCGTGTTCGACCTTGCATCTAATCGAACTCAGCACCTTTTCGTCGGCAACTCTCTCTGCCGAGAGCTTCTTTGTCTGGCTGTAACGTTTTGCGGCCGTATAAGTTACGTGCTCAGGATCTGCGCTCTCGCGCTTTTCCATGCCGAGATATCCTGAATCGCCGATTACTTCCCGGTCATCAGGGCGGCGTAATGCATCAGCCTTTGTCACATCGTGAACATTAGCCGGAGTCGTTACCACCGTGTGGATGATTCCTGTGGCTTTATCCACACCGATGTGCATCTTCATTCCGAAGTGCCAGTTGTTGCCTTTCTTAGCTGAGTGCATCTCAGGATCTCGCTTTTTGTCAGCGTTTTTCGTCGAACTCGGCGCTTCAATAAAAGAGCTGTCAACTATCGTGCCCTTACTGAAGAGCAGACCTCTGTCGGTGAGCTGCTTCTTGAACAATTCAAAGACCTGCTTATCCAGGCCGTTTTTCTCAAGGAGATGGCGGAAACGCAGGATCGTAGTCTCATCCGGACATTTTGAATCCATCGTCAGACCCACAAAGCGGCGGCATGCGAAGGAGTCGTGAAGCGTCTCTTCACACATTGGGTCGGACAGGTTATAGACCAGCTGAAGAAAATGAATGCGGATCATGAGTTCCAGCGGATAAGGCTGTGCACCGCGTTTGCCTTCGCTGTAGTAAGGGCCGATCAATGATTTCAAATCCTGCCAAGGAATGATGCGGTCTAAAGTCTCGAGGAACTTCGTTCTTCTGGCTCCGCCCAGCTGCGGTGAGCTTTCAGCAAATAAATCAGCGAATGAGGGAGCTTTAATCTTCATAGTCATAATTTTCGGAAGTGTGCTAATTATATCACATCACCCACCTTTTGTGCAGAGGTTCCTTAACAAATCCTAGCAAGGAAATGAGAGGGCGCAGGAAGCAGCAGTGAGCGGCAGTGCTTCTGTTGATGACGATTCAGCCGGAAGCTTGGTCATCAACGGAAGCGCGATTTGCCAAGCCGATAGTAGAGGAACGGGTGGTAATAAGAGTAATGGGAACCAAGGAAATAGCGGCTCAGGAGGTAAGCGGAGAGTCAGAACAGAAAGGAGTCAAGAGAGAGGACAAGGCTGAAATGGGATCGGGAAAAGAACCGAAAGGAAGCCGATAAAGGTTGTAGTGATTGTAGTAATTAGACCAAAAAGAATTCTTAGCAATTTCCTCGGGTTTTGTTGAGAAGGTCGGGGCTTGAAATCGTAGGGTTTCAAGCTCAATTTTTATTTGCAGGGCTCGTTAATTTGAGTGCGCGGAGGGGGCTCAAATAGAACATCGGCTCAACATTTTGTTAGTTGAGCCGATCTGTTTGTAGGGCCACAAGCGCGATTATTGACTGTTGTTCTGAGGTGTTCTCGGCACCGGTATCAGGCAGGATTAAAGCCGCGTTGGATTTTTCGGAGTTCTTCGATCGGGAGGCCGCTGACTTCAGCGATCATCTCAAGAGACATTTGTCCGAGTTGGATTAATTTCGCAGCTACCTCGGTTTTTCCTTCGGTTTTTCCTTCAGCCCTTCCTTCAGCCCTTCCTCTAGCATCGATAACCAACTCAATGCCGGAAAGTTCTCGTTGTCCCTCTTCGGTTTCTTTGAAAAAAGTCATACGGTCGGCTAAAACTTCGTTTTTCATTTGATCAGCTCCTGTGCAGAAAAAGTCATTCATTAAGTTCCCAATGGCATCGTCCCCTCGGTATTCACCGTTGACGAAAATGATATGGGTTCCATCTCCGAATGGCGTTTTGTCTTCAAGATACATCCTTTCGACTTGATAAGCAGGGAGTCCTTTTCCTCGGTAGTCCTTCTCGGTAATAAATATGACATAAGTCTCAGCGAGAGCATCGAAACCGGAGCTCCTTTCGAGACTATTAGTATCCAAAAGCGCACTGTGATAACGGGCACGCTTAGTCAAAACCGGGGAGACGGACCGCTGAACCTCAATGTTGATCAGATTTCCTTCTTCGTCTGTGGCCAAGGCGTCCAAACGAACCGTCCTTTTATCGAGTGCGTTCAAATCTTCCTGCACTGAAACCTCTTGGATTTTTACCAAGGGATGTCCCAGCTGCTTGAAGATTTCGTGAATCACGACCTCAATATATTTCGGATCTCCTTTGAAGAAAACTTCGAAAAAGCTGTCGTCAATCAGACGGATATTCCGGATGTATTCAAGTGCCTGCTCATTCATAATCGATAAGTTTCAATCCCTGCTCCAATTTTATCAATAAGGAATTAGACCTGAAATATTTTGATTGAATCAACCTGATACAAGCAGAGAAAAATTCAAAATACCCCGAAGAATTTTTTCCATTTGCTCAGATTTGAATGTTTTCTTTCCAAGTCGAAAGCAAAACAGTAGCAAACTCTGTTGTAAAAATCATACAAAGAAAATTTAGAGATCACATTTAATTAAATATAACTAGCTGAATTCTATTGAAAATGGGATTAAAAAGAATGTGATAAAGAAAGGAGAAGAGGGGAAAACACTAATAACATTAAGTTGTCGAAGCGGGAAATAAGAAGGTAAGATATACGTAAACGGGGGAATAAACATGAGAAACGAAAAAAACCACTTACCCCCCCCCCATTGGGGTGAGTCAATCTGCTTAGATAGCAGAACAAACATCAAAAATAATGACGTCGGTTTTGCTTTAAAAGAGAAAAAGCAAACGCGTCAAAATCAACCTAAGAAATCTCTAAGGGATTATGCCGTCGCAGTGACCAAGCAAGGACTGCTGCTGTCAGTTGTTTTGATCTTCGGTTCGGTTAATAAATTCCTGTCTTTAGCGGAGTGGCTTGTCGAGGGCATTGCACAGCCGCATCCGCATCTAAGAAACAAGTTCTGAATTTTTGAATCTTCAACCTCGTTGAAGAGCTGAGTGAACTGTATTCATTCAGTGCTTTCTTGCGGCCTGGGGAACAGAATCAGAGCTCTAGTTTGAAAACTCCGTTACCCAGAGCGCGATTTAATTTTCTAGGAGAACAACGTTATGAATAGACTTAAACCAACATTACTCGCAATGGCTTGCTCAACAGCCTTGATTGGTCAGGTATACGCTGGCGTGCCAGCAGACTCTACTGGGACAGGATGGGCCTCGGTCGCTATTGGAGAAGAAGCGACTGCTGATGGAGATGGAGCGATCTCGATTGGTTATGGAACTAGCGGAGTTGCCCAAGGTGTTTCAATAGGTAATGCAGCGCAGACTACTGGTGAGTATGGAGTAGCTTTAGGTATGAAAGCTATTGCCAGTGCCGGCTACTCAGTGGCTCTTGGTCAAGGATCAACGGCAAATCGTGATGCAGGTAGTTACGGCACAGCTTCGGAAGCCGTCTCATTTGGCAAAGTTGATAAAACAGGACAAGTTTGGACCTCGACCTTAGGGGCTGTATCAATTGGCTCTGACACGGATTCTCGGCAGATAACCGGCGTTGCAGCCGGCTCTCAGGATAACGATGCTGTTAACGTTGCGCAATTGAAATCCTTACAGCAGTCTTCAGTATTTGGCTCAGGCGCCAGTATTCAAATTCCTGAGGATATTACAAATAATGTTCAGGCAAGAAACGCAAATAGAGCTTCCGTATTAGGTGATAATGCGAAAGTCCAGGTTGACAACAGCGTAGCTATCGGTGCTAATTCTGTGGCCTCTATGGTAGGAAGGACAGCAACGGTTCAATTCAAACCTGACGGAGCAAGTGATAAAGCATGGGAGGCCGAGGGGCTTGTCTCCTTCGGCGGTAGTTATGAGAGTGAAGCAGGAGCAACTGTCAACTTCAATCGTCAGCTTACAGGGGTAGCAGCTGGTTCAGAAGATAACGATGCAGTCAACGTAGCACAGCTAAAGGCTGTGAAGGCCTATGGCGATGACACCTATGCTACTCAGGCGAGCTTGGGTGACTACCTTACAACAGCTGATGCCTCGGCAACCTACGCCACACAAGAGAGCTTGGGTAATTATCTGACGACAGAGGCCGCAGACAAAACTTATGCTACTCAGGCGAGCTTGGGTGATTACCTTACAACAGCTGATGCCTCGGCAACCTATGCTACCCAAGATAGTTTAGGCAGTTACCTGACAACAGAAGCTGCTGGAAATATTTATGCGACTCAGACTACATTTTCAGCACTCGATGAGAAGGTTTCCGGCTTAGAGACTACTCTGAACAGTATGAGCGGAGAAGCCTGGGATAAGGTTCAAGAGACAGTGACAAAGCTGGAAGATCTTGAAAAAGGAGGCCTTTTAAACATTTCGGCATCAAACGCTCCACAATCAAGCTCAAAAGAAACTGCTACTGGTCAGACAATGCCTAAAATTCAAACAGTTAATTCTGAAGCAGCTGAAGGGCAACCGGAGGGTAATAACGCTTCTTTAGGCATTGGAGGTAAGCTTAACTTTGTAGGAGACTCCAACATATTGGCAAGTATTGGAGGAGACAACGACGGAAACGTAACGGTTAAATTCGATATGGCTCAGGATGCGAACTTGAACAGCCTGACTGCCAACAGCGTTACAACTGAAACTCTCCGGGCAACAAAGATTACCGCTCAGGATATGGAACTGTCCGGGAAGCTTACCGTCAGTGAGATTGTAGCGACAACTGCTATCCAGGCGCCGGCAATTCAATTTACAGACGGAGCGGCCCTTACTTACAGCAAAGACAGCGGACGTCTGACATATACGGCACCGGCAGTCGAAGGTGACGGGACCAAGGCCGTCGGAGAAACCTTCAGTGTAGCAACGACGAAAGACGGTATCAGCTTTGGCGCCGACGAGGGAAGTTCCGTATTGGTTAACCTTGAGGATCAGAAAGTTGATATCAAGGGCGGCGACCAGTACGTCACCACTTCAATCGTTGCTAACGCCGACGGCGGAGCCACGGTTCAGATCAAGATGACCGATGAGTTCAAATCAGCCTTGGGCAACGGCAGCTTTGAAAACGGCATCACAATCGGAGCCAAGGACGGTTACGGCGAAATCCGCGTTCAGCAGGGTAATGTTGATATGGGCGGCAACCGTATCCAGAATGTCGGTAATCCAATTGCGGCTGGCGATGCAGTCAACAAACAGTATGTTGACAGCACTGCCCGCAGCCTGAGGAATAAGATCAACGATGTTGATAGAGACTTAAGAGCCGGTGTTGCGATGGCAATGGCTGTCGGCAACCTGCCTCAGGCCTACATGCCCGGTAAGAGCATCGTCGGTATGTCTGCCGGTACTTATCACGGTCAAGGCGGCTTCGCTTTAGGTCTGTCTCACGCCACGGACAACCGTCAGTGGGTCTTCAAGGGTGCAGCCTCTGTCGATACTCGCGGCAACTTCGGCGGAACGTTAAGCGCAGGCTATCAATTCTAATTAAATCCCAAAAACGGAGAGAGGCGGACGGATCAAATGCCGTCTTGTCCTCCCCCGCACCACAAAACAGCAGGAAGAAGGATTATTCATGAAGAAAATATTGGCCGTCCTTGGTTTAGTGTGCTCTCTGCCGGTTCTGGCCCAAAGCGCAGCTGAGCCGACGATCTCGGCCAAGGATCAGCAGGAATTTGTGAATCTGCTTAAAAGCCGCGGAATCACGGATGCAAAGCAGGGCCAAGCAATAGCCCATGAAACGCTCAGACGTGAAAAACTGATCGGCCAAGAGGCTTGGAAACAGAAATTGGAGCGGGACCCTCTGGTGAAAAGGCAGCTTGCCGAGAGCCGCGGCAAGATATACAGAGATGCGCTGGTGAGAAATTATCTGTCCAAGCATCCCGTTACGGAAGCGGAAATCGAGCGTCAGTATCAGGCGGAAAAAGCTCGCTACAACCCGACGGAAGTCAAGCTGCGCCATATTTTGGTGAAAGATGAAAAACAGGCCAAAGACCTCATTTATCTGATCGGCGTCGGAGAAGACATGGGCAAAATGGCTCGTGGAAAATCATTGGATGAACCGAGCGCGAAAAACGGAGGCGAGCTTCCGTTTACAAACGTAAAAGGATTTGCAGTTCCGGAATTGGGAAGCGTCTCAATGCTTCTGAGGAAGGGACAGTTGTACGGCAAACCGATCAAGAGTCAGTACGGCTATCACATCATTCGACTGGAAGATAAACGGACGGTTCCGTTTCCACCGAAAGAAAGCATGAAAGAGAGACTGAGAGTTTCAGCGGCACAAACTAAAGCCGCGCAGTATATGAACGGCTTATTGGCTCCGGAGCATCCGCCGATTCAATCCACGATCAGAAGCAAAACAACCAACGCGAAGAGTCCGAATGCAAAAACTACAAATTAACTTAAGAAACGGTCAGACGCTGGTGGTGGCTAACAATGCGCCTGATAACAAAGCGGTGCCGTTGTTTGCACGATTTTTAGACGCGCTGCGGATGTCAGCTCCGACGCATACGGATGTGTTTGTGTTTGATGATCCTGTTCTGTTGGTGCGCTTAAGCGAAGTGTCGGCCGCATCGGTGCTGTTTCAGCAGGAGGGCGAAGCAGAAGCCGAGCCGATGCCGGAAGTGAGGAGACGCTCGCCTCGGAAAGCATCGAACAAGTCGATAACTTAGAGAGTTAACAAATCCTAGCAAGGAAATGAGAGGGCGCAGGAAGCAGCAGTGGACGGCAGTGCTTCTGTTGATGACGATTCAGCCGGAAGCTTGGTCATCAACGGAAGCGCGATTTGCCAAGCCGATAGCAGAGGAACGGGTGGTAATAAGGGTAATGGGAACTAAGGAAATAGCGGCTCAGGAGGTAAGCGGAGAGTCAGAAAAGAAGGAAACCAACAGAGAGGACAAGGCTGAAATGGAATCGGGGAAAGAACCGAAAGGAAGCCGATAAAGGTTGTAGTGATTGTAGTAATTAGACCAAAAAGAATTCTTAGCAAATTCCTCGGGTTTTGTTGAGAAGGTCGGGGCTTGGAGCTGAAAAGTTCTAAGCCTAATTTTTTTATTCAGTCCATACAAAAATTGTAACGCTTTGACTTAAAGAGTTCTTGCGGCAACGGAGGAAAAGACACGTTAACTGTTTTTGCTTCAGGGGATCTCTTTGCGAATGGTGTAAATGTTGAAAGTTAGGTGGGAATACATTCGGTAAGGATTTCTCTGGGTGTTTGCGGGTAGAGGGGTAAACTTTAGAATCGTGGCTTTTGTATCTGTATTTGATCTGCCCCTTTACTCCAGTAAAAACAATAAGTAACTAATTGATTTGTGTAAAAAACAAAAATCAGAAGTGTTGACCAGATTCTTAGACAAACAGGCAACCAGTATTGTCTTTTAGCATAGGCCACTACGAAAATCGGACACACTCTTCTTGATTCAATCATGAGTGTTGATCCATCATTAGGATCAATTTCACTGCCTCTGGCCATAGATGTTTCTGAGTTGTTTTCCCTGCTCCTTTCGAAAATAAAAACAGATAAAAGGAGGAGGGGAAATTGCTCAGAAATATTTTTTAACGCTGTGAAAAGGTTAGGATTTTCCATTAAAACACCGCTGCCAAGAGGCTCTTTGTTTACATCTTTGATAACATAGCAGTCAATACGAAGATCAACTCCCGGGGACATTCCAACTTAAGGAAAAACAATGGCCTACAGCGGAGAAAAAGATTCTTTGTTATCACTATTCCAATCGAAACACTCCTTGAGCGCAGCATCGCTTTTCTTGTTTTGTTTCGTTTTATTAAAAAGCCGCATTACTTATTTGTTTCTACCCTAATCGGTCAACACAAATGAGTAATAAAAACTGTTTGTTTTTCTTTTTTGCCTTTGTTCCGGGCTTGAGTACTTCTTTCCTAACGGCAGCCGCGGACAAGGATAGGCGCAGAGATTTAGGTGAAGGTTTTTGTTTAAAAATCCACCGATTCCTAGTGTTCTGTAGATCTGTGTATTTCGGGATTGTTCTTGATACTCCTTCTCTCCTTTCTCAAAAAGGAGACACTTCAGCGGAAAAAATTAAAGAAAACCGTAGCTGCTTGTCATCTCTGCTGCCATTTGTTGAAGTGGCTAAAATTTCGCAGCTCCGGAGAATTAATGGCAGAAAAGACCTACCTCACGTCCTTGGAAAAAGTTTGCAAGGGCGCGCAGAGAGGGGGTTTGAATCTGGAGCAAAACGAAGTGTCAGGAGGCAGAGTAACGGAACAAAAATATATCATCCGCACTTTAAAGATCAACCCACCGGCTCGTCATCATTTTTTTCTTTTGATGCGGAAAACAAGAACAACATAATCGCTGTCTCTTCCACAGCTAAATACCAAGAAACAAAAAAGTCTGATCAAAACAAGAAAGTTTTCTATGCCGCAGCTTTAACGTCAGCACTGTTTGAAAGAAAAGGAGGGGGCAGTAAATTGCTACTTTCGAATTAAAACACAGAAGAGCTTATGAATACTTCATGTTGTCTTCAGAAGGAACAAACTTCATCTCAAACGCTCTTACCGAAAAAACAACCGCAATTCTTAATTGCGACCAATTCACCCTATATTGGAATACACAAAGAGAAAAAATGCTTCTAAGACTATCTGCAATCCTACTTAGCGGTCTCTTAACTTGCTCTGTTGTTTCCGCTGCGGAGCGATCCTATTATTACGGCTGGGCTCTATCAAAGTCTTCTGACCATACAAACGGAGTCTTTAGATTGGAAGGACATCCGGAATGGAAATGCGTAAAAGCGGGGGATAAACATCCGAGGATAAGACTCCTTTGCTACAGAGTAGGGGGGGCTTATTTTTCACACTTTTGAGATAGTTTCTTTACCAAAGAAAGGCGCTTTTATCAGCAGAGGAAAAATGGCGGTAAAAAGTGTTTTATACCAAGGAAAACTTAATTGTTCCGCTAAGTCTTCATATTTTACGGAATTGCACTTGTACAGCGGAGAGTTTCTTTCAGGTAAGGTTGTATCAGCATCTCATAAAAGGAGGACCGCTTATCCAAATAAAGGCTCAATAATGTTCTACATCTTTAAAGATGCATGTGAATAAACCGCAGGGTATATTGCAAAGCGGCTAATCAATTTCTGCCTCATCCTTGTGCGCTCGGCATGAGCGAACTCTACAGGGTGGAAGTCCCGAAGTGCAGG
>ERZ1106915.315-NODE-315-length-75676-cov-25.013713_pt1 | contig 75676 bp, 58 predicted proteins | sample MGYA00403653_ERZ1106915 | MGnify/ENA primary metagenome ERZ1106915 (study PRJEB35170, sample SAMEA104062404) | human gut metagenome | biome: human gut; feature: human-associated habitat; material: faeces | place: Denmark | collected 2012-06-06 ...
TAAGCATAACTACTATTCCTATTTGGAAATAGAATTTACTTCTTTTCATAAAAACCACCTCTCTTTTGGACTTAATTAACAGATAACTATTTATTATCCATCTCCTTTATATATTTTCTTCGGTATTAAAGTAAATGTCTCCTAGTGGGTACCCCCACATAAATATATCTCTCTGCAAAGCGGTACATTTCCATCCTCCAGGAATACTCTGAGATATTTTCCCTTGTTGAGAAGATAAGCAAAGCCTTTTCCGGTTTTGCTCTTTTCGGAAACCCTGCACTGATTCTGTTTTGTCCACGCAAACAAAGCAGCTTACCGTACGGTATACCCACATGTAATGCTGTGCACCGTCACTGCATTTCTCCTTTGTTACACGTACCGGGGTTTCATCCATCTGTAAGAGCTGGCATTTATACATTTACCTGTGCAGACAGTCATACATACGATTACTTATAAGTAAATTCTACTACACTTTTCTCTTTCTGTAACCTGCCAGAGTTGTCATATTTTCAAATTACACCAAGAAAATTAATGTAATCGCATCATAGTCCGTACATTGTACTTAATATGAACTTATTCGTATCTTAAACAAATCAAAAGGATTTAAAAAGTGGATAACATTACAACACTTATAACTGAATATTTAGATTTATACAAACCCCAAAAATGTCTGGATGAAAAGATCATTAACACCTTCCGCAAACCTATTATTTTCCCTAAAACAATTTCTCTCCATTCCGTTGAAAGCTTTCTTTCTACCATCAATACTCAGTGTTCCAACGTCACTTATCGCCAATGAAGTTCCTCCATGATACTGTAATTGGACTTTCATTTTCCTCCAGAATAAGAATTAGCGAACACTGCAATCCAGAAAAAAATAATGTTAATCTTATTGAAGGAACAATACTGATATATGAAAATGGTAACAAAGAACATCTCTATAAAATAAGCCACCCCTTCATCAGAAAGGATGGCACTGCCTAGCAATTGTATTATAACAGCCTCTACCTACTCCACAAACTCCCTGGCCTTCTCTTCAGTCATTGAGAATTTCTCCATAATTTTCTGTACAATAACCTCTTTAGGAGTCCCCATATCACTCAATATATCAACAAGACCTTTAATCCCCCTCTGCATTCCCTGCTGCATTCCTAATTCAATTCCGCGTTCTACAACCACGTCACTCAGATTACACATTCTGTTTATCCTCCCTTCCAGCTCCAGCGTCATCTTCATAGCATACTTCTCTTCAAGCTTCCGCTTCTTCACATCGGAGTCTTCACGCAATAATACGTCCTCAAGCATCGCAATAAGCCTGTTCCTCGACTCGGTGACATTACGGCTGTTCCTTATGCGTATGACCATACCGCACATCTTATCAAGTTCCTTAAAGCCGTAAGGCATTCCAAATAATGTGTCCTGCTTAAGAGAAATCCGGCTGATTGAATCTCCATCATCATCCGCATCCATACATATCCATATACTATAGACCTTCTTAATCTTATCGTACTCACTATTTACAAAGTTTATACCCTTTTGTGAGGATATAAGCCTTGACAGATAGAATACCATACGATTCTCCAAATGATATCCAAGGGTGCTATATGCCATGCTCCGCTGTGCCTCAACATTGATAATTATTTCTAATTCAAGTTCCATGACTATGAGCATAAAGCGGATATCGTATGTCACATAACCCTCATTCGGTACTGCGTCCTCTGTCTGTACACTATCGACCCTGCCCATATTGGTCAGACCCGGCTCCACAGGAACTGCTCCAATACAGATGCTGTCATGGTCAATGCAAGCCATTATCTGCTCTATGCTCAGATTCTCCACTTCAACAACTGTGTGTTTTACAATCCGCGCAAGCACCTGTATGTCTGCCAACAGCTCCTTCACAAATTACGACAGTAAGCGCAAAATATCCCCACGCCGTGACATATCATTAATTTAGCCTCATAATACCAATACACCACTTTACAACTTTTTCATAAAAAAGATATCGTACAGAACTTTCTGATGTATAATGGACTTGCGAAAACATTACAAGGGAAAGTGATCCTGTATGACAAAATATTATACAACAAAAAGTATAAGGTAAGTCTCAACACATACTATTCATTCGACATACTTTTATAATAATCAATCACATTAACAAACGGAATTGTGATTTTACCATTATTAAATATATTTCCAGAAATAGCTTCAATTTTACCACGCGCAATCCCAATAAGTGCCGCAGCACCATTTATTATTACCATGTTCTTAAATGAACCCAAATCAATTGTCCCATTCGATACAAATGCTCCCTCCATTGTCATCTGTATCTTACATGACTGCTCACTATAACTTATCTCGATTTCAAAATCTATGAGCATATTAGCCATCACGTAATCAGATCCTGTTTTAAATTCCGGTTCGTTTATATTAAAACCAAAATTATTTTTTCCATTATATCCAATATCAGCAATGTTATTTTCTATATTCAATTTTTTTATTGCAGTACCGACCAGACGTATTCCATCTACAATACAATTTAATTCCATCAGGCTATTGCCCCCTCATAATCATATTTTTTAATCCAACTATTATTTTTTGTTCCAAATTTTATTTTATCCATATTATCTTTATCCCACTTAACATCTATATATTTTTTCTCAGAATCTGTGGATATTTCTACAGTCATATATAGTTTCAATTTTTCACAGATCTCATTAAGCGTTTTTACTGTAAAATTATATTCTCTGCTCTCCCACTTAGATACCATTCCCTGTGATACTCCCATATAAGCAGCAAACTCCTTTTGTGTCATTCCCATATCCAGCCTACACATTTCTATTTTTGCAGAAATTTTTGCTAATTCTACAGTTGTCTTGATATCAGATTTTGACATTCCGTCTGCAACCCACTGTGTTTTTTTTGCGTTTGCAATTTTCTCATTAATTCCCATTTAACTACCTCCGTTTTATCAGCTTTTAAGCCACTTCAATCTGCTAGAAGCAGTTCTCATAGCATTTTGATAGTCCGATGTACTCTTTTCCAAAAAAGCAACCAACAATACCACTTCTAAACGCTCTGTAAAAGTATACAAAACACGCACGTTTTTTTGTGTCTTTGGATGACGTATACTATACAAATTTTCCGTTCCCGATAGAAGCTCAAATTGTTCAAAAACAATTGCTTTTTCCTTTTGTGCATCCAAAATCGCCAGATCTTGAAGAAGTGTTTTCTGGTACCTTTTCCACGGCTTTTCATCTCGCCATGGTTCGTCAACAGCTTTTTTAAATTCCTTTTTTACAACCGAAAGAGCATAAACATCATTCAACCCCTCTATTTCCAATTTCTCTAGTTCCACATGATTCCTCCTCATTAGCATGATTATATTACCTATAAGTAATATTTTCAAGCATATTATATGTTCTTTTTTATTTTTAATGCATAAATTTTCGGGTTTAAACTATTATTTTCATCTAAACGACTAAAATAAACTACATTAAAAATCTTGTATGATGTTATTAGAAGCAAAAACAACATACTTCCTTTCTTTTTTTCGTGGTTTAACACATTCAGGTACTGTGACTTTTGATTTTTTTCTGTAGCTTTGACTACTCAACAGGAGTGTATTGCCATCTCTTTTATCTGAATTGTTTATTAGTTGAATGTTGCCAGAACACTTGCTCAGAGTACTTATTTCAATCAAGTCTATCATATTGATAATTGATTGTTGCTATTTCTTCTGTTGGTTCCAATAGATTGCCAGCTTTGGTTACTCGTCCTGTTTCTGCAAAAAGGTAAAGATTCTTTTTTGCACGTGAACACACAACATATAACAACTTTTTTGTTTCTTCTTCTTGGTATTTTGTTGATTTATTATAAATAGTATTCCAATGCGGTATATATCCATATAATAATCCAAATGCTATAACCGTATCAAATTCTTCTCCCTTAACTCCATGAAACGTGTTAATGACTACACCATCCCGCTCTTTAAAACACTCTGTAAAAGACTCTGTATCTGTACATAAATTATATTTTTTTACTCTATCTCCAATTCCATCCATAAAAGTGTTATATACTTTATATAATTGTTCTTCAGAGTTTAATATAATTCCTAATTTTATCATTGTATTTTCAATTGCACTTTTTAACAAAAGCAAGCCATTCTGCTGCTCATCTTGTACTGATGAATTAATTGCCTTTAAAACTTTAGAACTATCAATATTTTCCGACATATAAACCTTATATTCGTCATTTAGTATATCAATGATTTCCTTTGCAATTTTCTTTCTTTGCCATGATTTTTTTCCGGGTTTTGAAAAAACAAGTCTTGAAATAAGATAAAAAACATTCATTGGATCATATTTTATTGGTGTAATATCTGGTGCATCAAACTTAACATCTGGTAACAATTCTTTCATTTTTCTAGCTACTGGAAACAAAAGCCACCATTGCGGCGCTATAATACATATCTCTTTTTCTGGAACACCACTTATAATCTGATTATTCACTATTTGAGCTATTTTTTCATATAATTCTACACTAGTTATTGAATCGTTATATACCAAACATCCTTTTTCATCCTTTATGTCAGAAACAGCAAATATCTGTGATGGTATTAATTGAAAATTACAATAATAATCTATTATTCTCTGTGTTGTACGGTAACATCCATCAAATCTTTTTTCGATAAACTCCACACCAAATTCTTTCTGTAACTCCTTAGATGTTTTCGCCACACCTCCAAGTCCGCCATATATTGCCTGATCAGTATCTCCAACAAATGTAACTTGTATATATTTATTTGCTTTTACAATCCGACTCAGTATCATATATTGCAATTCATTTGTATCTTGATACTCATCAACTAATATTGACCTTATAACTCCTGCTATATTCTCCCCAATAAAATTATTAGAGCACAATAAATCATTAGAAATTTCTAAGATACTATTAAAATCCAGTTCATTTTCAGCTACTAATTTTTCCTGATATTTTTCTACTATTTGAGGATAATCAAACGGACTGTTATATCCAATGTCTATATCAAGTTCTGCTCTAATTTCTTCAGCATACTGTTTGGAAACAAGCTCATTTATAATATGATATCCTTTTTTTAATCGAGCATGGTACATTGTATAGTGTCTTATAATGAATTCAAGACAAAATTGATGTATGGTTCCCACCCAAACCGTATTTTCCGTTATCCCCAGCTTTTCTAGTCTCTCTTTAATTTCCTCTGCAGCTCTATTGGTATACGTTATAGCAATATTAAGTTTTCTTGAATTACTATATTTATTTACCATATATGCCAGCTTATATGTTAACGCCCTTGTTTTTCCACTTCCCGGACAAGCCTTAAGCAATACATTTCTCTCTTCTATACAAACCTGCCGCTGTTGTGTATTTAGCTGGTCTAAATACATATTATCTGTCATCATTAACACCAACCTTTACAATATTTATCAACCTCTTGTAAAAATTTTGATAATATTCCCTCTGTGTACCTATTCCTGTATTTGTTTATACAGTTTCTCTTTTCTTGTAAAGACCTTGATTTTTGAACCTCCTTCAGTAATTCTAATTCCGTTTGGTTTTCTCCATAATTACATAACACATATTCTACTATTTTATGAATAATATCTACATTAATTACTTCTCTGCCCGCAAATGCAACCGCTTGTAAAATATAATGAGGAATATGAACCGCACTATCAATATAATTAGACAGAATAGTTGCATACCACCCTTTTCCCATATCTCTAGCCAGTGTTAACACTGTATTTGCACAATCTGAATCTGTTCCAGTGCTGATATTTGATTTATGACCTGCAATAGTCTCATCTTCGACATAATTCATATCGATAACATTATTAATATATTGTGCATTGGCTCTATTCCCAGACAAAGAAAAATCAACCTCTAATGTATGTGGAGCATAAAATGCCTCTACCCACTTATTTGTACCATACAATCTTGTTAGCTTGTCTTTCCTGTTTTTCCCTCTATCTTCCGCACTTTTCTTATAAAATTTACTGTTTTGCTCTACTATTTGTACATCTTCATCTGTAATGATTGCACATGATCTATTAATTCTCTCTTCTCCAAAAAGACTTGCAATATACTCAAATGAAACACTTCCAACATTAACAATACCTATTCCTAATTCATCTAAAGACACTCCAAATGCCTTTCTTATCATGTTAGGAATTAGTATTTCCTCTCCATCACCCTCTATCAAAATAACGCCCTTGGAAAATAGCAACACCGACCGCTTTGCATCTAAATATCGCTCAACACATTCTGACAAAGTCATATTTTTTATCTTAAGATTTTCTGTTCCAAACTTATCTAATCCACTACCCGGCTGCATTGCAATGCTCTTATTATCGATTGTTTTCAAAACATTTACATTCTTTATTTTCGACGCCTCGGCCAAATACGCAGAATGTGTTGTCGTTATAATCTGCGTATAGTCCTTTGTCACCTTTAACTTATCAAACAGTGTTCTTTGAATATGAGTATGTATATGAGCTTCCGGTTCTTCAATAATCATAATATTTATTAATTCGCGTGTCCTATTCATCTCATATTCCACAATCTTTAACGCCATATAAATCATATTTAAATGCCCTAATCCCAATGATTCAATGTCATCCTGCTTTGACGGCTTCATAGATAAATATCTAGACAGAGAATTTATATCGTCCTTTAACTCCGATTCCAGTATTATCTCTGGAGAATACACCATTCCAATCATATCCAACAATTTTTTATTAATCTTCTTTCCTACTAATTCAATCTGTTCCACTTCTGAAATAGTTTTATTTAATTCTACGACCTCATTCCTAATTGAGCTAATCTCATTGTCTTGTATTAAAGATTCCACTGATTCAATAATTCTTCTAATAGGGTTTCTAGGCTTATTTAATTCATTCGCAACATCACGCAGTGCATCAATAAATACCACTGAAATGTAATCCTGCACCTCAGCAATATTTAGCTTACATCCTAAAATCTCGTCATCATCTTCATCGGGATTTGAACATTGTCCATTTTCCAAATCTCCCACAATTGATTTATAAATATCTTGATTAGTGAAATCAGTCTGAGCCCTGCTTGTATAGTAAAACTCATAATCCGATATTTTTATCCTATTTCGTTCTTTCGCAAATTCTATCGGGTCAGTAATTTCACTTAATTTTTTCCTAATTATCTTCTGTGGACGAATAAAAAGTGAAATTACACCTATGTCATCATTTCCACTCTTTATGTATGACTTCAAAAATTCTTCATTTTCATCATCCGGCACAATTTCAGCACAAGCTTCGTTCTCTTTATCTTGAGATGTAATTTCCCCAAATATTGCCGAAATAATTATCCAATTTCCCTTCCAATCACTTAATGCATCCGAAAAATCAGTTTCTTTTAGTCTTTTTGTATTGTAATAATATGTATCATCCAGTAAAATTCTTAATGCTGTCATTGCATTTGATTTTCCAGAATCATTTTCACCAATTATGGTATTAACGCCTTCAACAAACGTAAATCTTGTTGCATTCAAATTTTTATAATTAACAACTTGCAAATGGTTTAAAAACAATGTTTTAGCCCCCTTTTAAAATATATTTTATACATTTATAAAACAATATAAATATAACACTATCTTTCTATAACCGATATGATGACCATACCATATATTTTATGTAAATACATAAAATAATTTGCAACACACTACTCTTTATACAACACTAATTGTATCTATATTGTACCTGTAAAGTTATATTAATTATAGTTTGAACTAATATTCTTTTTGCATTACGTCTGTTGTATATGTATATATCTTGTTACTAAAATTAAATGTATTTAAAAAATTCACGTTCTTTTGGTTACTATACACAACAATATGAATTACATATTCATCATTGCTACAAAGATTTAGTTCATTTAAATTTAAACTATATTTCCAATGTAATAATTCATTTTCCGTAAGCTTATCATCATAATCTTCCGTACTATTAACTTTAACATTCATCTCCTTATACTCTTTTGCAAACATAATTTCCTGTTCTTCAATATTTTTGTAAAATACTACATCATTATCCTTATCATAAATTTTTATATCCATACCATTGTAATTACTCATTGATGTACTGTTAACAACTATATTTCCATCTTGTGCAAACTCAATGCGTACACTATTTACCATAGAACTATATATAAAGCTATAGCATATTAAAAAAATAACCAGTGATGCTACTGCACACCTTATTACTCCTACTAATTTTTCTTTAAGTAATTTCTTTATACCCTCCTTTTTTACCTTTATTATAGCCAAAACTAGTAAGCAAACTATATAGGAAAATACGCAAAAAATACCCGCAGCCAATGTCTTTATATTCTCCCCAATCGCAGCAATTGGTATAAAACAAATCAAAAGAAATAATACAATATAAAAATAGAAACCAAAATCCTCCATCAATTGTTTATATGCTGTATCCGAACTCTTATCATATATTTCATAATCATAATCCAAAAGATTATTTCTTTTCATTTCATTAACAATATAAAAAGCTGTATCAATTACTAACACAAGTACCATTGCAAAAATAATTACTATGACAACTTGAAAATATTTATATATTTTTTGGTTTTCAGTCCATATACTTAGAATTTTTATAGCCACCCTAAATATAATTGCAACAACAGTACCAATTACCGCAAATATACTTAAAATAATCCCTTGACGATTATTTCTCCTCTGTTCCTTTTGTTCTTTTTCTTCCAACTCCTTTTTATATATTGTATTATCATTTTGTTCTATTTTGTTTAATATTTTATTGTTGTTAGTTTTTTTCCTTTTCTTCCCCATAATTTTCTTCTTCCATATATAACATACCAAGATCCAGTCTCTGTCTTACAGTCTGTCATGTTCGAATCTGTTCATTAACAAAACCATAATGTCTTATGCGCTGTGCGCCAATTTTTCTGACAATCAATTCAGCATTATAATTTTTATCTGCAATCAGCTCAAGTGCTGTCTGCGCTGTATCTGCAAGTGTCCTCTCCTCTGTCAAAATAAATAATAGTATTCTTTCCAATAATAAATGCTCTCATTTCCAATATTGACTGTCTTAACTGCTCATATGTATATCTATCATTATTAGTATTTTCAGGATGATGCATAACATCTCTTATATAATGTGTAAGAGTATGTGGCTCAGTAACCGTCGACCCATTTCTTTTTATTTTTATATACTGTATTGTATTTTTCCCTGCTTCATACTCACCCATCAAACCATTAGATTCTATAAAACCATAAAGTTCATCATGATACTCCTCCGTTACTTCTCCAAAAGCCGTAAAATTTACTTCATTCAACGAAGTATATCCTAATAAGCCACTCTTAGCCAACCCAACCTCTTTCTCTCCGTTAGCATTTCTCCTTACAAGGCGTAAATCATCACATTTAAGAGCTTTTACAATTACACCACTATGTGTCGTCAAAATCACTTGTGTATTAGGTGCATCTGAAAGTTGTATTAAAGCTTCTGCAAGTATTTTCTGATTGGAAAAATGCTGTGAAGTCTCTGGCTCCTCAATTGCATAAATAACTCCTGTTCCATCACACAAACTCATTCTTCTCTCTGCTTCGGCTCTGAAAAAATTTAGGAGAATTAATCTTTTAACACCACTGCCACGCTTGTTAATTGGGATATCATCATCTGCTGTAATTGATACACTTTTGAAGACATCAGCCCATTTTAAATTTGAAGCCGAAGGAATTACAGGTTTTAATGTATTAGCAATTTCCGGATCCATTTCTTTTATTTTTTCTAATGTACGTGCTGAAACTTCCTTTAACTTTTCCTCAACTTGTTCTGCAATATTATTAAGAGTAGTTTGGATTTCTGTATCCTGTAGGAATTGTGCAACAGCCATCTTTAGCGGATCCTGCACTTCCTTATCTCCATCTGTATTTGATCTGTCAGATTGAAATAAAAAATAGACTGGAAGAATGGTTGCTATTTTTGCCCAAATCTTCTTAGTATCCTCTCCTTCAGAAACATCCAAATCCACAAGTTGTAGATTCAATTCACCTTCAAAATGTTTCCAAATAGCTTTTCTCATCACTGCGTTTGTTGTTTGATTTTCACACTGTATTGAATTGTCTTTAATTATTTTTTTTAACTCTGTTATCTTTTTAGTTAAAAGATTAGAGCATGCCTCATGCGTTGGATGCATAGCTCTGATAAAAATCCCACTACATTTAGAACCATTAAACCTTTTTATTATGTCCAACTCAAAATTATCATTTAACATATATTCATCTCTAAGGGAGGTTTGATACGTAGCATCTACCACTATATTCTTTGGCAAATCATCAAAAATTACTTCTATTGTAAATTCTTTATTTTCACTTAAAATATTGATATCACTTTTATCATATTTAATAGTTCCTTTTCCTTCATTAAAAAAAAGATCTAAAGCTTCTAATACTGTTGATTTGCCTATATCATTTCTACCTACAAAAACTGTTAAATTATTAAAGTCAATTTCTGTTATATTCTTAAAGCTTCTAAAATTTGTAATTATTACTTTTTTTACTTTCATATAGTATTATCTCCAATTCAAATTAAAAATTGTATATTTTTACCTAATTTTAACTATGGTATTATTAACTAGCAATAGCTTTTAAACATCATTTAATATATTAAGAATATTTTCCCCATTTTTGATGTGCTATTACAAATTCAAATACTGTGGCTCACGCTTGTGATTTAGCTAGTTAGTTCATAATATATTGTCTCTTTATCAACAAGGTTATTTCTTATTTTTTTCCGACGCCTTGCTAAGTTCCATTATTGCTTTAATTGAATCTGGATTTTTTATCATTTCCGGAATTATTGTTTTCATCAATGTCATATTGGGATCTTCCATTGGTGTTGTCGGTATAGAAGCCTTTACAATTGCTTGTACTGTTTCCATATCCTTATCATGAATCTCCTGTTTTAAATTTGATATTTCATCCTGAATTGTATAGAGCACTGAAAGTAACTGTGATATATCAAATTTTTCATCGTTATTACTTTCTACTGTTATATTATTGTTATCCACAACCTCTTCAAAAGACATTGTTTCAATAGTTTTTTTCAATCTATCTTTAGCCTCTGAAACCGAATCCAGATCTGCCAGATCATATTCAAATGCCCTTATTCCTGATATGTCAAATGGAATATTTTCTCCTTTTTGTTTTAAGTGAATCATTGGCTTATGTAATGATGCCCTGTATCCCATTTCATAAAAAGCATTAGGATTATGCCCAGTAATGTCAGCAATGACCAACTCCGAATTGATTAGATATTCTATAATTGTCTGTGTAATAGAATCTGCCTGATTTACTTTATCCACGCGTACCACATTAAATCCACATTCTTCACATACAGGTGATATTATATATTTAAATACTTGATCTGCTCTCTTTCGAACATCAGTCCCTTCCGAGCCTATACCTGATACCACAAAACATTCTTTCAATTAGTACTCCTTCCTATTCTGTCAAGCCTAAATCTATTGATTTTACTGGCTCCTTAATCTCACAAGTTTTATATATTTTACAATAACACATATTTAAACTTTCGTAACCTGCCAGAGTTGTCATATTTTCAAATTATGTCAAAATAATTTTATTTTCTTCCTCCCATTACGCTTTATTTATAATTTTATATGATACTCCCTAATAACGGCTACACTGTAACGGTCGGAAGATTTTTCAACTCGGAGGTCTCCTTACTTTTCAGCAGCCTTCATTAATCCGACACAATACTTGCATCCCTGCTCCGATTCTTTTTCGGAATAAATGGATTGAGCGGCATATGTTCCCTCATACAAATGGGATCTCTTTAGGAAACCGTCTTCCTCACATGAGAAGCGACACGCCCACCATGATAAAAGACCTCCATTGTAGCACTGGTTAAGCGAATATCTACCTGTTCTTCAATTAGAGCAAATGGAACTAAGTATTTATTGATTCCATCAATTATGAGATAATCGTTTTGAAACTTTGCCCGGCTTTAAGATTATCCGTGATTAATAAACAGGTGGAGCCACCAAAACAGGTATAGGCATGTACATAGCAGTTGATAAAGGTATCGGACTTCATGATGTTTGGGCAAAGTTCTGCGTATACATAAGGACTGCATGGAAGCACCGTTACAAACATTCGTATTTTTACACCCTTTATTCACTGGTATTAAATCACATTTTATAATTCATCATCTTTTCTTTTAGCCTTTGCTTCCCTAGCCAATGCTGCTATTGTTGTAATCCCTAAAAATTGATTTACAAACATCTCTGTTAACGAACCACTTCTCTTTGGTATCCACAAAACCAATATTGTCAAAATTATATAAACATAAATTCTTGTATACTCCAACTCTTTTTTTATAATATTCCATTCGCAATTAAATTTATTTTTTCGAGCCTGTCTATGAGCTTCATCTTTCATTGTTCCACGCCAATTTACTTTCGAAATACCTTTTATTTGCTCTTTTTGTTCTCTTCTAATTGCCCACTTAACTAAAATAAATATATTTAAATTTCCAAACGCGAAAAATACAAATATGAACCAGCATACAATAAAAAAAATAATAACTTGTTCATACACAGTATTCACACCAATTTGAGAGATAATATACATTATTAAAAAAGCGGAAAATAGGGCTAAAACCAAACTAATCAAATAATAGGGAAATAGATATATTACGTGTTCTTGCCTTTTATCCTTTATAAATGCTTTTATAACCTTAATACAAAAATGATAAGGATACATTAAAACAATTAAAATTTCTTCAATTATTTTAATAATTTTTTTGTCACTATTATGCCCACATACACAATAAAAAATAAAGGAATATAGTAAGGCATATATTCCCAGTACAATCAATTCCAAGCCAACTATAGGCATTTCAGGAAAAGAAACTAATAAATTTTTATTATGTATGCAATATAACAAACTTATACCTAATGATACATATAAAAATCCCATAATTAATGGGATTTTTATTGTCTTATATTCTCTTTCTATTCTGTCATTTATTTCTCCTTTCAATTTTCCAGTATATTCCATTTGTCTTTTAATAGTTATTGTATCAATTATTTCTTCTTTATTTTTTTGATACCAGGACTTTGACTTTTTCTCCTCTGCTTTCACTTTACCATTACCTCCAAATAAAACCCTTTAAAACAATATTAACATATTAAATCCTTTCTGTAACCTGCCAGAGTTGTCATATTCCCATATACTTAATGGTTGGGGAGTACCCACTATGAGGCGGTTACTAAAGCATTCAGCATCCTTAAGCATCGCGGGCAGCCCTCATGATTTTGGAAAGCAGCTCTTCCGATATATCGCGACCGACAGTAATGCTGATTCCATTAACGGAAAAGCCAAAACTTTCCGGTTTTTCATCCGGGATTTCGATTTTTGGGATTGCATCATTATGGTTTGAACTTGGAACCAGCTCAACCAGAGCTTTTGTGGATACGGATGCAGGTAATAAATCATTGTGGTCAGGAAGAACTGAGGTTGACATCTCTTCCCGGATCTTTCGTAGCCAGTAAAAATAAGAATTGCGACTGAGTTGATTCTTTTCACAGTATTCGTCGATCTTTAACCCGGATGCAATCCGGTCTTCAATGATAGCAGCCCATTGCTGCATATAAAGTTGTTTTTTTGTTGACTGAACATCAGGCATGGTAAAATCCTCCTTAGGTTGAAAAAGTGTAAAATGTTTTGAACTTTTTACATTATCTCAACTTTTGGCAGGCTGTGCCATTTGCGAGTTATTTACCTTATACTGATATTTGTATACTAAAAAATACACCCTCCTCCACATATGGAAAATGGTGTATTTTGAAATTACATATTTAATTCTGTGGCAATGGTGCCTGCCCCCCTATGTCCCACCACTGCTATACATTCATTTTCTTGTTAAGACGTTCCAATACCTCTTCTCTTTCATCTCCTGTAATGTCCAGCGTATCAAGTGCCTGCTCCATGGTAAGCTTCATATTCTGCATAAGTTTTATTACAGCCTTGACAGTACTCCTGACTTCTCCATCAGCGGCTCCTGACTCATACCCACTGTCATATCCCTTGTCATATCCTGCCTGCCGTTCCGCAGCCCTGAGCTTTCTCTCTTCCTCTTCCTGATTATATTCAAATATGCTCGTCATCTCTACCTCCGCACGATTCTTTCTCAGAAAATCCGCCAGCACATCGTTTTTTATGCACTCGTCAATGGCTCGTCTGACCGCCGCCTCAAGTGAGCCCATCTCCGACTTGTACTTTCTCACCAGAGCAACATACTGTGCATAATCAGCAAGTGTGCGGCACTGTTCCATGAGTACCGGGTTCCTGCCATAGTTGACATTGAGCACAGTCACTATAAGCTCCAGTGCCGGATTATCAACCTTCGGCTCAAACGCACCCGAAAGCCTGTACTCACACCTGTCCTCCATCGCTTCCTCACCGTTATAAAACACAACGAAGTTCGGTGCAGGAAGCTTCTGCACAGTCGATGTATATAGTGACTTCATATCCACAAATCCATTATACTCGGATGAGATATAAAATAAATCCCTTAATGGCATGTTGGGATTGATTGTTGACTGATGCTCATACAGGTAAATCCCTGTGTCAAGCAGAAACGCCATGTCATTCTTCATTCCCATATATACCGCGTTTTCAAGTGTCACAATCTGCAATTCGTCTGGATTTACATAATGCCTGCCAGACACGGCATTGTAGAGTTCAAGCAGCCTATACTTGTCAGAAAACAGCATCCTGAATACCGTGTCCTTGTACTTACGGTTAGCGGTCAGGCTTACTGTATTTCCAACCGGACTGTTGTTTTCCACTGGACTGATACTCTCTACTGAACTGCTATTTTCCACCGGGTTGATGTTTTCCACTGAACTGCCATTCTCTACCGTACTACCATTCACACCTGCACTGCTGTTTCTCGCCAGACCGCTTCTCTCAACTGCTACATTTCCTTTTCCATTTCTTCTTCTCTCTGTTTTTACGACTTTTGTCATAAAGCACCTCCTGTAATGTGTTGCAGGAGATATGCCTGACTGCCGTGCGTGATATTCACTGTAAATGAACTCATTGCCATCTTGTAGCCCCTACATCTATATGGAGAGATAGATAAATGCATTCATCTACACGCTTTCCCTACGGCATCTTCAATTGTCCCCTGCTAGGTTAATGGATTCTCAAGCATAGAACTTTGAATATCTGCCGTGATATGAAAACTCACACGCAATCCAGAAATAAGAAATATAGATTTTTCAAGAAATATGCTTTGTATAAAGGTTAACATAATAACTGCGATATGTCAATATCCTCTTTGATACAAAGGTTGCATAAATTTACTTTCGGAAATACTGGTGTAGAGTCCACCTGCGATTACTGATAAAGTATCAGACAAAAACTTATGGATTGATAATACACCTTTTACGCATGTCAAGCAAGCACAATTTTTCTGTGTTTTTTCTCTTATCATGTGCTGGCACCGAATGCCTTCTGCTTTTATTTTACAATCCCCATATCTGAGAATTAAAATACACTATCTTCCTGTTTTGTAATGACATACTGTGGCTTATACTGTCCACATATTTTCCAAGTTTCCCATGCCTGTTCTGCTCAGACATTTGTATCTGCGTGCTGCTCAGTACATCATACTCGGCTCTTGAAGCTTTAGGCAGTTCTTTTTTCTGGTACCTGACGAGTTCCAGCATATCACCGCCGTTAAGCTAGTATGCCCTTAATTTTGCCATCTGCGTTGCCCCATGCATGCTCCAGCCCATTGGTCTCGAACTCATTCTTGCAGAGAGCACATGGCTTACATGTCCTTCAGTACTGCTTCCTTTTACACCATCTTTTTGCATCAGTCTTAACTTCGCTGCATCCTGTTTGACAGAATGTATTCCCTCGCTTCGGCAATCCGTTTCCTTCCTGTTTCATCTTCAAGGCAGCCTTCCAGTCTCCGTGTGATTTCTTCAAAATCTTTCTTTGTCCGGCTCCGTATCGCTGTTCTCAGCTCATCCAGTGCGTCCGCCCTGCTGTCTTTCATGCGGCTTGTCACCTTTGTCAGATACTTTTCAAGGTGGAATTCGTCAAGCACATACTCTATGTCCGCTATTCTTTTCATTCCTGCCTTGATCCATTCTCCTCAGTCTTATATGCTAACAAACTAACCATTAGCGTAGAACTTATAATTTATAGACTTTTGTTCATAGGCTCGCTCTGAGAAAACAACGTTTTCCTTGAAATCAATTTTATAAGTGTAGAACAAGTTTTCTATTCATCTAGCCACATTAAATATTCAATCGTTTTTTCTTTATTAGCTTCCATTTCAAGTCTTGAATTCGATGCAATATATACGCTTTGACTGTATAACATTTTTTGAAATGAAAATTTGCTTAAATTCAAATTCATAAGTTCTTTATACACTTCTTTTATTTCATCAATCGAATTTCCATTATAAAAAAATAAATTTCCGATAGAAAATAAAGGAAAATATTCAACAAAATTATTGTATTCTCTTTTTCTAAAGTATTTAATTAAATCAATAAATTGATTCTTCAATTCATCATGATTGTTTTCATCTTTAATATCAAACAATCCAATATAGAAGAATGCTACTAAACTATTCATGGAATTAAAATATTTATCATATTTATTAGACTTTCTCAATGGAACTGCAACAATCAAAAAATTATGTTTATCTTTATCTTTAATAATATCATAGCCACTTGTAGCACAATATAATTTAAATATTGTATCATCAAGAAAATGGCATATTTCCGAGCACATGCCTATCATTAGAATTGTAAACATAAAATTAACTAAAATAAAATAATATTTCCCTCCTGCAACTAAACAAACAAAAACACTAATTATAAACAATACGAAAATTAATTTTATATTAATTAATTTTGCATATTTAATATATATATTTTTATATTCGCCATTTATATATACATATTCAATTTGTGTTATTTCTTTTATTTTTTTATTTTTAGAAAAAATCAAATACCTATCTACTAAATGCTCAACATTGATTTCTGTATCTTGTTTTCTCCAATTTTCTTTCATATTACTTATATCAATATCTTTCTGCCAAAATCTCGTATATAATTCTTTGAGTAATTTTAACTCATTTTTTTTATCAGAAAAAATAATCATTATTAAAATAAAAAGCAAATAGAAAGTGCAAATTATAAAAATAAAAAAGGCATACTCCAAAATTATGAATCTAATGTAATCAAATAACGTGATTAGTTTGCAATCTAATAAAGTACATGTAGCCAAACAAATAATAAGGCAACTAACTATTTCTAATATTAAAAAATATGAAAATTTGTATTTAGATAATACTTCTTTTATAGAGAAAACAATGTAATATTTTTTATCAAATACTACCGCAAATACTGCTAATGTTATTACAAAAGAAGTTAATCCTATACACATGCTGCTTATCACTTCTATTTTATTCATCATTCCATCTATATATGACATAAATTTATCATTAAACAAACATATGAATGGAAACATAAAAATAAATATAATTAACATTAAAATACTGATATAACTATTTTTTTCACTCGGAAACAAATTTTTATCGTGATAACTATAATTATTCTCTTCATCCAATAATTGAATATTTTTATTGCCTATTATTTTATTTAATATAGTTGACACTAAAAGTACAATGACAAAATATGTAGGCCACAATCCAAAACCTATAATCCAATCTAAGTTATTAAGGTATTTTCCCATGTGTTGTCCTCACGTTATTATTTAAACCTGAATTATTCATAAACATTTTATATACACATGAATAATCAGGGATAGTGTAAAATATTTTGTGTAAATAAAATTTGTTGTAGAAAAAGGAACAAATTTCTTTTAAGATTTAAGTGACCAAACAAAAATCATAAAGGAGTTAAATTCGTTCCCATGACTAATATTAGCACAAATTTAATGTCAGCGCTACTTAATAATCAATCCATTGATGAATTTTTTCGTTCTGAACTCGAAAATGCTGTGAATGAGCTGCTATCTAATGAACTTACGGCTTTTCTTGATTACGAGAAATATGAGTATGCTGGTCGCAACGTAAACGCAAAATATCCCCACGCCGTGACATATCATTAACCTGGCTTCATAATGTAAATAGAAAATGCGAGCGTTTTACTCTGCTTAAAATTGCTAGAAATTCTGAATGCAAGCATTTTACTTTATTTTGGGAGGCTGGATTATGAGAGCAGCACGTATTTCCGCAGATGAGCAGTTCAGACTGATTATGGAATGCCGTGCCAGTGGTCTTACAGACCATGAATGGTGCATGCAGAATGGCATACGTCCCGGGACTTTTTACAACTGGGTAAAGCGTCTTCGAAAGAATGGATGTACTGACATTGACAGAACCCCGTAATGTCATATCCTCCGCAGCAGATACTGCGATGCAGCTTTCCATTTCCGGAGCTGTTCTTCAGATTCCTAATGGAACTGATCCAATACTGTTAAGACAGACAATCCATATCCTGAGGGAATTGTCATGTTAGGCGATATATCAGTCGCGGATGAAATATATATTGTCTGCGGCTACACCGATATGAGACGTTCAATTGACGGACTCTGTGCAATAGTGCAGGACCGCCTGCATATGGATCCGAGACAGCGCTGCCTGTATCTGTTCTGCGGCAAACGCTGTGACAGACTTAAGGCACTGCTCTGGGAAGGAGACGGTTTCCTGCTCTTGTACAAAAGGATGGAAGCACAGGGTCGCTTCCGCTGGTCAAGGAACTGTGAGGAGGTAAGAACACTCACATGGCAGCAATTCGACCGACTTATGTCCGGACTTGAAATTGAACAGCCAAAGGCTTTCAGAATACCTTAAAATTTATGTCAGCGTAGGATTACTTTGCACTTACCGTAAACACCTCATATATAATATAGTTTTGTCAATATTTGACTTTCATGTCAGAAAAATTTGTATCAAAGAAGATATTGGCATATCTCGGCGATTATGCTAATCTTTATACAAAGCATATTTCTTGGAAAATCTATATTTCTTATTTCTGGATTGCGTATGAGTTATCATTTCACGGCATATATTCAAAGTTCTATACTTGAGAATCCATTAACCTAGCAGGGGACAATTGAAGATGCCGTAGGGAAAGCGTGTAGAAGAATGCATTTATCTATTTCTCTATATTGTAGATGTAAGAGCGATATGATGAGATTAATGAGCTTATTTACAGTGGATATCACACACGGCAATCCAGCAATCTCCTGCAACAACATTACATGAGGTGCTTTATGACAAAAGCCGTAAAAACAGAGAGAAGAAGTGAGAGGGAAGGAAATGCAGCAATTGAGAATGGCAGTCAGGTGGGAAACAGCAATATAGCGGAAAACAGCAGCAAGGCGAATAACACAGTAAGCCTGACCGCTAACCGCAAGTACAAGGACACGGTATTCAGGATGCTTTTTTCTGATAAGGAGAGACTGCTTGAACTCTACAATGCCGTGTCGGGCAGGCATTATGTAAATCCTGACGAACTGCAGATTGTGACACTTGAAAACGCGGTTTATATGGGAATGAAGAATGACCTTGCGTTCTTGCTTGACACAGGGATTTACCTGTATGAGCACCAGTCGACAATCAATCCAAATATGCCGTTAAGGGATTTATTTTATATTTCATCCGAGTATAATGGACTTGTAGACATGAAGTCGCTGTACACATCGACAGTGCAGAAGCTTCCTGCACCGAATTTTGTTGTATTTTATAACGGTGATGAAGCGATGGCGGACAGATGCGAATACAGGCTTTCGGATGCGTTTGAGCCGAAGGTTGATAATCCGGCATTAGAGCTTATAGTCATGGTACTCAATGTGAACTATGGCAGGAACCCGGCACTCATGGAGCAGTGCCGCACACTTGCTGATTATGCACAGTATGTTGCACTGGTGAGAAAGTACAAGTCGGAGCTGGGCTCACTTGAGGCAGCTATCAGACGAGCCATCGATGAGTGCATAGCGAATGATGTGCTGGCGGATTTTCTGAGAAAGAATCGTGCGCGATGTCAGTCAGAAAGAATTATATTCTTTCTGACTAGAAATTTGTGCTATGCACAAATTTCCATATAATTTAATGCCGCTGTAGCGGCAGAAAAGAGGAAGGATGACTAGCATATTTGAATATAACCAGGAAGAGGAAGAGAGAAAACTCAGGGCTGCGGAACGGCAGGCAGGGTATGACGTTGGATATGAGCGAGGAGCCGCTGATGGAGAAGTCAGGAGTACTGTCAATGCTGTAATAAAACTTATGCAGAATATGAAGCTTACCATGGAGCAGGAGTGGGACACAGGGGGGCGGGTGCCTGTGTCCAAAAATTATGTATATTATTTCAAAATGCATAATTTCTTGCACAGCTGCTCCCTAAGACTGCCTATAGAAGGTATCTTATTGAGATTGCGAGTGGATTGTAAAAATATTATGATTACTATATATGCCATTTACCATATGAGGTGGGAGGATGGCATTTTTTTGCTTATGTATGTATCATATAAAATATGTGAAACAGCAAATATAAGATAAAATGAAAAGAGCTGCCGTTCCGTATTCATATACCCTAGGGAAGCGCTGATTAATTAACCTTATTCTCGGCATTATCACAGTTTGTCAGGTTTTTATAAAAAACAGGAGGATTTTTATCTCAGATGCCTACTATATCCTCTTGCCATTTATCCTTTTTTGAGGATATTCCCTAAAAATGGGCGCAATTATACTGTACACCCTATAACGTCTTTTGTTCTGCCTGCCCTGCTGCACATGATAAGATTTGCACTGGCAAACAACATATGGAATCGATGCATGTTCTTTGCAATTCCACGATATACAACTTTTGAGTATCCGTCTGCTTCTTTACAATGAGAAATGGGTGCTCAACCTTACAGCGGACGGCGTACTTTTCATGTTCCATTTTTTTATCCCAGTTAAGATTATATCAAAAATCATACGGAAATGCATGAATTAATCAGCGTTTCCCTAGAAATGCAAGCATTTCGCTCTACATTGCACCGCAAACGATACAATTGCATTTTCACTGAGGTCATTCAAAAAATATATCTTTCTTTAAAACATCTCCTCGTATAAATAGTATAGTGTGATTTTCTAAAACTTACGGAAAGATTTCAATGTGCTTACTATGAGGAGGTTACAATATATCAAAGAGGCTCAACTGCGTTTCCTTTAATGACTCAACCTTTCTGATTGTAATGTTATCACCCCCCTGTACCTGACCACATAAAATCGGTGATAATGGGTCGTACTTGGCGACATTTATTTCAACACTTTTTGAACTATAGTTTGCATAACAGTATGCACATCCATTTTTACAGGTATTATAGGTGCCTACCTCAACGCTTTCGACACATCCACATTCAATGCGCTGATTTTTATCTTTGCTAACCTTTAATTTGCAGCCAATAAGCTTTTCAATCAATTCTCTATCTATACACGAATTATGAACTATACCACATTCGTCTAAATCTATTTTCTCTGCACAACTCCCAACTTTTATATTATTATCAGATGCCACCTTGCTCAATTCTTTTGCAAATTCTTTCAGTTCATTATCGTTTAATTTATAGCTTAATAAACTTTCCATATTTTTTTTATTTTTCGGATATATATCGACAAAACTAATCACACATTTTTCTGTATATCCATTTAATGACTCTGCAATACTTTTAAATGCCTTTAAATGATATTCCTTCGTATATCTCTTTGAAAAAAATATAGGGTCATATCTCCAAATAACTCTTTGCTTGCCAATCCTTTTAGACAGTTCTTGGAATATAGGGATTATTTCCTTTTTTTTATCAGGTAAATTAGCTTCCACATCTTTTCCATATCCGGTCAAAGTAAACTGAAAATAATAGCTATACTCTTTTAACATATCTAATTTTTCCATCATTGGCAAAGGGTTCTTTGTCCAAAATACAATACAGTCTACAACATCCGGAGTAATTTTTATCTCACTTATCTGATGAGCATTCATCGGATTACGAACATACAGAAATCCTTCTTTTACTCTATTATAAAACCATTCCGAATAATAATTTGGAATGTCAGTTCTTCTACTCACACTTAATATCATCTAATTCATCCTCTCAAACTTAATTACCTGATATCTGATATGGTTTGTTTTTAAAATAGGGCTTCTACTCAAATAATTATAACAATCTAATTTACATTTTTTGCCTTTAACCTTATAATTTACACATTCATTATACAAATTTTTCACAAAATTTAATGCATCTGAAGGATAATGAAAATAATTATCTTCTAATGCAATACCTTTTCCGTTATCAAAACTCACATTTTCATCATATTTAAAGTTTGTTTTAAATCCATTATTGCTCACCGCCTCAATTATGCATTTTGTTTTTATCACATCCCTATTTTTACTTCCTGGATCATCTCTAAGAGATATGCAAACAAAAAACTTATCTTTATGTTTGTTTTTGGATGAAAAACTATCTGCCATTGTATTCAGTTCACTTTCTGAAAACTCACTGATTGACTTTGGGAAAAAAATTATATCCGAAGTAAATTGACTATTATTTCCAAAAAAATTTACCGCATTTTCAATTGTATAATGCACTTCATCCACTTGTCTTCCCGGTATCCTGTAGTTCCAATTAATTCTATCTATTCCATCATATCTGATACTACAATCTACCCCTTCCTTATTCAATGCATATACCAATGACCAATAATCTATCATTGACCCACATCCTATTGATGTTACTGATATATTATCAAAATCCCCCATCTCAGTCAGTACATCCAAGTACATTCTACTATATTCAAACGAATAAGCAAACGCATATCTCAATAAGTATAGTTGCTGAATATTTTTATCTTCATAATCCGGAAGTGCTCCTGCCTCAAAATTTAATCCTATTAACTTACACAAACACACATCATTGTCAACATAGTCTTGTAAATCCTTATATATACCGTTCAAATATTCTGACATAGCAATCATATAAATTTTCCTTATCTCCATATAAATTATTATTTTACAGTTTAGCTTTCAAAAGTTATTTATAATTTAACCTCTAATCGACTTCATACCTCACCGTTTACTTTTTTATATTCATTAGTGTTTCTTATATTACTAAACCTCCAATTATCCCACCACGAATACCCGAAACAATCTGTTAAATTTATTCTTAGTATTTGCAGCCACTGCATTAATTTCTTTAACACAGTCTTCTATGACATCCGACTTAATATCTTTACATAAAATATAAATTATCAGCTCTCTAGAGTTAGGGCTAGCTATATGCACAAAGGTATAATTAAGCATAGTAATATTGGCATTCCAGGCAATCTTGCATTTCTTAAAATCAGTAATAATTCCCCCTCTTAGAATGGAATCAACCTGTCTTTATCCAGGCTTTCTAGTGAAAGATAAATCATCAAAACATGGTAAATACCTCCTTTGAAAATTGAAGAATTATCATTATAAAAATTATAAATTCTTATAACGAGCTGATGGTTGTTAAAATACTTTGGAATACACAGTATATATTAATAACCTCTGCTTACTAAACTCTTTAACCTATCATATTCTTAATTATATTTATAGCATATTTTTCCCTCCTGTAACCTGCCAGAGTTGTCAAATTATCATATAGTGCACTATTTTTTATTATTTTATACTATATTTACCGCTTGATATATTGTAAGCACAAAATATCCCCACGCCGTGACATATTGTCCTATGGAACGCTCCGGCACTTCGCGTCGCAGCTGTATGGCTTCGCTTACAAGCTCATCGAAGTTGTCAGGCAGCTTCTGCGACCGTCTTTTTTCACGTGATGCCGGTTTAAGCCCTGTAAACTGACCTTCGCGGTATGCTTTTTCATATCTGTAAAGTGACCGCACCGATATGCCGTTACTTTCGGCAATCTGTTTTCTCATTGCAATGCGTCCGGCATCATCAAGCCCTTCTGAAAGAAGCGGTGAGATGAGTGTGAAGCGCTTAAGTCCTGTAATATACATTCTACAATCTATATCAGCTTATATTCTCTGAATACGATTTATTATACTGTATTTTATCATACATTGAATTGCCTGTAACCTGCCAGAGTTGTCATATTTTGAAATCACCCAAAAAATATTCATTTTCTTTCCCTCCTTGCGCTCCATATATTATTTTATATGATACTGCATTCCCAAAAATAATACCACCCTTCCATCAAAGAAAGGGTGGTACCAATCTAACAACTATGTTTCTTAACTTCCAGAAGTTTTACCAATCAAAATACCTTCGCCGTGGTTCACACTCGCATGTGAAACTCCAGTGTTATTTATTTTACACCTGTATTCGTTTCAAAAATATCTCTTAGAACCGGGGAGCATTGCTTCCTGCTCTCTAACATAAGTCTGATAGCTGAATATAGTTCCAGGAGCATCCAGGTCATTTGCATTTCCTACACAGACAAATCCATTTTCCTCGATTCCTATATATGTTGTAATCTGATGCAGCTTGCCGTTTTCGTTCTTGTTTATTACATTCATAAGAGTCAGACCATTTCCAATGTCATACATATCAATTCTTTTTTGTGCGTATTTTTCCATACCCCATCTTACCCCCTTTTATGAATGCCAAGATTTCCTCATAGGAAAGTGCATTCTTGATCACAGCCTCCATCTTTTTGTAAAGTAGCAGGAATCCGTCACCCTCCCAGAGCGGTGCCTTAAGCCGGTCACACCATTTGCCACAGAACAGATTGAGTTAACTCTACCGGCTCCATATGAAGCCGGTAGAGTTAACTCAATCTTGATAACTCCTGCCTGCCGTGTGCCTGTCCTCTCACGGCTTTCGGAATTTCCGTACATCCATTCTTACGAAGACGCTTTACCCAGTTATAAAAAGTACCCGGGCGGATGTTGTTCTGTATACACTACTCGTTGTCCGTAAATCCACTGACACGGCATTCCATAATCAGCCTGAACTGTTCATCAGCGGAAATGCGTGCTGCTCTCATAATCTAACCTCCAGAATTGAAGTAAAATGCTTGCATTTGGTATTTCCGGTAAACTTAAGCAGAGTAAAACGCTTGCATTTTCTATTAGTATTATGAAGCTAAATTAATGATATGTCACGGCGTAGGGATATTTTGCGCTTGAATAATCCAGGGTGAAATCTATGACATGTCCGGTGTATGGAAATCGTAATTCCGTTAGAAAGGAAATCATTTTGTTTCCAAATTCTTATAATGAAGCTATGCAACCTATGGTATAAATTCATTACAAGGAGGTCACGATTATGACCAAATATCGAGCACATCAATGCTCCCATGTACTTATTCTACTGTAACGCTCTTAGCCAGATTCCTTGGTTTGTCCACATCAAGCCCCTTGGCCACCGATACATAGTAGCCAAGAAGCTGAAGCGGTATAACCGCAAGTGACGCTGTGAAATGTTCATCCGTCTTAGGAATGTATATCGTAAAGTCACAGGTATCCTCTGTCTCGTAGTTTCCATAGGTTGTAAGCCCCATAAGGTAAGCGCCACGACTCTTGCACTCAACCATGTTGCTCACTGTCTTTTCGTAGAGAGCATCCTGTGTTAGAGTTCCTATCACAAGAGTTCCATCCTCGATAAGACTGATTGTGCCGTGCTTGAGTTCTCCGGCAGCATAAGCCTCACTATGGATATAGGATATTTCCTTGAGTTTCAGGCTTCCCTCAAGGCTCACAGCATAATCGATACCACGCCCTATAAAGAAAATATCACACATGTTAGCCTGCTTAGCAGCAAACCACTGGATACGTTCTTTATAATCAAGTATCTTCTTGACCTTATCCGGAAGTGTCTCAAGCTCTGAAAGCATAGCTACACACCGCGCCTCTGTTATCTCACCGCGAACTTTAGCGAACTGGATTGCAAGACAGTAGGAGGCGATAAGCTGTGTGCTGTATGCCTTTGTTGTGGCAACCGCAATCTCCGGACCGGCAAGCGTATAGAATACACTATCCGCCTCGCGCGCAATGGAGCTGCCTATAACATTTACAATGGCGAGTGTCTTGACGCCCTTCTCCTTTGCAAGACGAAGCGCTGCAAGGCTGTCTGCCGTCTCACCCGACTGGCTGATGATTATAACCAGATCATCACTTTTAAGAATCGGCCTGCGGTATCTGAACTCCGATGCCACATCAACTCTCACCGGAATCTTTGCAAGGTCTTCTATAACATACTGCGCAACAACTCCAACATGATACGCCGAACCGCATGCCACTATATAAATCTGTGAAATTTTCTTAATGTCTTCATCTGCAAGACCAACTGATGATAAATCAAGCACTCCATCCTTATAAACAGAATGAAGCGTATCAGCAATCACGCGCGGCTGCTCATGAATCTCTTTCATCATGAAATGCTCATAGCCCGCTTTCTCAGCAGCTTCAGCATTCCACTTAATCTCAACAAGTTCCTTTTCTATCACATCACCATCAAGGTTATAAAAAGTAATTTCTCCCTTTTTCAGACGCGCCATCTCCATGTTACCAATATAATACACGTTTCGCGTGTACTTAAGGATAGCTGGTACATCGGAGGCAAGATATGACTCTCCATTATCTACACCAAGAATCATCGGACTGTCTTTTCTAGCAACAAAAATCTCTTCCGTATAATCCTTGAACATAAGTGCAAGTGCATAGGAACCGCGGATACGCACTATCGCATGGCTAATTGCATCAACAGGAGTATGCTCATATTTCTTATAGTAATAATCCACAAGCTTTATGGCTACCTCTGTATCTGTTGATGAATAAAAAGTATATCCTTTTCTAATAAGCTTCTCTTTAAGTTCCTGGTAATTTTCAATAATACCATTATGTACGCCAACAACATTCCCATCATCTGACATATGCGGATGGGCATTAATCTCAGAAGGCTCACCATGTGTAGCCCATCTGGTATGCCCTATACCGCAAGTACCACATACAGCGTTTCCATCATCTGTTTTCTCAGAAAGAGCCTTAAGTCTTCCCTTAGCCTTAACTATCTGATATTCTCCCTCCCCATCGCGAACAGCCATACCCGCTGAGTCATAACCACGATATTCCAGCTTGGAAAGACCATCTAATATAATCGGTGCTGCCTGATGCTCACCTGTAAAACCTACTATTCCGCACATAAAATTAACACCTCATAATAAACTAATTGTGTGATTAACCATATCATAATATTTCCGGTTATACAATAGATTTAATGCCTCCAATCTCAATAAATAAGAAAAATATTGCTTACCTGATTATACCTTTATTTCAATCAGAATTTAACAGTATTTTTGCTATTCTCTCGCATCCTCTTCCATCAACATATTCCTGCATTCTATAACTAATACTTTCCCATACCTCACGATTGCTTAATCTCATCAATTCAGACACGATATTGTCAAGACATCCTGTTATATTATATCTTATATCGCCTGCACAATGAATAAGTTTTATTTCCGAAAGCTTGTCGGAGCACATGATCTGATTATCTGCAATTCTGTAGATAATTGATGGAATTCCACACGCACATAACTCATATACCGTTGTACCACCTGCGGTAATACATACATCGCATTCAAGCATCAGTTCACTCATATTGGTCACATTACTCAACAGGTGAACATTATCAGATAAACCATATTTTTTTATAAGTGTTTCTTTATTAAAATTAAACTTTCCAAGTATACAATATATATCTTTTGTTCTAAAATTACTATCATTCATCAGACATTCCAGAATATTGCCTATTACATTATATTTATCTGTTCCTCCTGATGTTATAAGAATCTTATTCAAACCATGGTATTTTCTATGCTGCAATCCGATAAATTCAGCCCGCAGTGGAGCAAATGACGGTCCAAGATAAAACTTTGTCATAAGATCTGCATGCCTGTAACGTTCAATATAATTTAAATCTTCAGCATAAAAGTTACAATTTATCACTGTTGAAACGGGATATATAAAATCATTCATATCATCTATGTAAAAAATATTCGTTAGAGCACTAAGCCTTTTTAAATAATTTTCTGTCACAAAGTAGTCGTCTATTAGTAGTTCCCTTATATTTTCTTCAACCAAAATCTGCGCAATAATCTCAATCTCACTATCGAGCTTATTCCAAATTGTGTTAAGGCAAATAGTCTTGAAACCTTTATTCAAAATTAAACTTTCTGATCTTGTATCTGCAACAATAAATACAACATCTGTTTTGTTTCTTCTCAAAGTCTCTGCAATTGCAAGGCATCTCATTATATGTCCCGTACCAATTTGTTCATTTCCATCTACTCTGATATATAATATATTCTCCATAGTAAACCGCCTTTTATATGCTTGAGAATTTTATATGATACTTGTTTCATCTAAAATTATGCCATTTCCGCCACTTGGAAATGGCATTCATAAAAAGAGAAACAATTATTTTTTATACTATTTATTGTAAATCTATTTTTTGTTTGTATATACCGCTTCCCCATGCCCTTTATAAACCAGCAGTCTAATAAACTTCATAGGTTTAAAACAATTATTTTATAAGCAATGGAATCAATAAATTGAAACTAGTGTACAGACATATTAATATTTCGTCAAATATTTCTGGCAATTATTGCCGTTTTTGTATAATAAAAAGAAACGGCTGTGATTTCCTATGGCAAGACCTAAAAAATATAAAATAGAACTTACAGATGATGAATTAAAAAGCTTAAAGTCTGTCATCCGAAAAAATAAAACATCCAAAACCATTCGATGCAGATGCCAGATCATTATTAACCCAGATGAATCCCACGGAAAAATATTGACCAATGAGCAGTCTGCAAAATCAAATGGTGTATGTCTGCAACAGTTACTAATACCATGAAAAAATATTTTGAAGATGGTATTGATGCTGTAACTGGATTTAAGCGTAATGTTAATTCTGATAATAATTCTAAACAAATTTTTACTCTCATTTTCGCGAAAGTAACTGATATCAACCAATTTGTAACGGTGAAAAAACTCTTGCCGATGCCATCATGAATCGTATATCATATGCTTCCTATAAAAGTATTAATCCATCCAAAGACCTTTCAATAAGAGTTATATACAGATCAGATTCGACAATCGCGAAGTAACTTATTAACAACAAAATGGACAAGATCCGTTATAGTGAGATTTGACACCTACTTTAAATCATTTCCATATCAAAGACCTGTCAACACTAAAATCATATAGATTTCTACATTGATTATTTACTGCATCTGAAAAAATATATTCATAACTCGGATTCAATTTTACTTTATATGATTTAATATCATTAAAATAAATCACATCCGAAATATTATTTTGTTCCAGTATGCTACCTATTCTATTAAACTTTTCTACACTACCATATTCATAATATCTAGCTGGATACTCTATTCTTATCTGTCTACCATTGCCAAACTCATCAACATATGTTCCCGAAAATTCTTTTAAAAATCTGTACGGAACTTTAGCTTCTGCTTCAACATAATGCACAAATGTCATGCTTCTTTGATAGTCTGTTCCCAACATAATCTGAATGGCATTATTATTATACATAAATGCAAAAGGTGAGTCTTTTCCAAATGAGTTATTATTTTTAATATTACACAATATATCCTGATACTTTCCCCAAACGGCAAAAGAATGCATAGGATTTCTTGTTCTTTTAAAGTCAGGACGTTCCAAAGCTACATTTCCCAACGCTCCAGTTGTACATTTAGTTTTCTTAATATCATAAAAACCAATATTACTAAAGTCAAAGTTAAATGTTGGTATGACTAATGTACCTTCTTCCGTTATTTCATCAATAAAACAATCTATAATCTTATTTGCATCAAATATTCCCTCATTTTTTTTTGTTATAAAGGCAAGTGCCATTATATCTGATGATAAATAAATAAAATCACCTTTAGTTACTCCAAAGCTTTTTGCAATTTCAGAAATATTTTTATACTGTTTCATTATGCTGTGCCTTCCTGCTTATGTACTCAGCAATTTTTTTCGGTGTCTCAAAATTTTCTGGAACTAATTCTAACGGATGTACATTAATCTTATAGTCATCCTCTAAAATTGGCAATACCTTGTTAAATATAGACATAGAATCCAAAATACCTGTTTCAAACAAATCTGTATCCTCATTGAATTTAATTCCAGGATTGATGCTTTCAATCTTTCCCATTATATTTTTTAAAATATCAGACACTTTTAAACTCCTTCCACGTATTCCTTTTTTAATAATACTCTATCAATTTTTCCATTTGCATTATAAGGCATTCTATTAATCTTTATAATCTTCTCAGGCAACATATAGCTTGGTAAATATAATTTCTGTAGATTTTCAAGCAATTCATTGCTTTCTATACTTCCCTGATAAACTAACATTATATTATCACATGAAACATCATATAATGCAACACTTGAATCAACTTCCTCTAATGAATTAGCTGCATGTTCTATTTCTCCAAGCTCAATCCGATATCCGCTATGCTTTATCTGCGTATCAGCTCTTCCCATGTACATATACTCACCATACTCATTTTTCTTAACTAAGTCGCCTGTTTTATATACAATCTCCGGGTAAGCTTTATTTAAAGGATTTTGTACAAACATTTCTTTTGTTTTTTCTGGTGAATTATAATACCCAAATCCAACAAACGAACCTCTAAAATACAACTCTCCAATCTCATTATCTTTAACCTTTTCACCAGCTTGATTTAACGCAAATGCATCCATGTTTGTACAACATTTACCTATTGGTAAAGGCTCATCATTAGAAAAATCCCTATCAACAATATAATATAATGCAATATCTGTAATTTCTGTTGGTCCGAATAAATTAGCATATAAAGCTTTAGGCAAATACTCTTTCCACTTATTTAAAATTTTTGTTTGCATCACCTCACCTGCAAACAAAATCTTATTCACCTGTGGTATTGAGATATAATTTAATGCCCCACACCTTGCCACTATTGCAAGTGCAGAGGGAACCCAATAAATTGTATTTATGTTATTTTGATTTATAAAATCTAATAACTTAATTGGAAATGAAAAATATTTTTTTGGAATAATAACTAATGTTGCCCCATTCCTAATTGTCGAATACACATCCAAAACAGACATGCTAAAATAAAATGGTGTCTGACTTCCAAACACGGTATCACTATTAAAATCAAAAGTATTTGTCAACCATTCTGCATACGCAATAATCGACTTATGCGATATAACACTTCCCTTTGGAATTCCTGTAGAACCCGATGTATATAAAATATATGCCGGATCCGTATCTATTATTTTTGAACGTATATTATTTGCTATTTCTGCACAGTTTTCCACACAATCATTCATTAGGATCTCAACAGAAAACTTTTGCATTTCCGACGTTTCTTGTATTTCTTTTAAATTTTCTGATTCTTCATTATATATAATAGCGATTGGCTTTAAATTATCAACTATAGCATTTAATCTTTCTTTAGGCATAGATGGGTCGACACATACATAACAATTTCCGCTATATAACACCGCCAGCATACTGATTAAACAAGATATACTTTTTTCAATATAGACAATAATAGGTCTATTATTTATTCCCCCTATTTTATTATAAATATTTATACCCATGTTTCTTGCCAACTTAACAGTTTCTGAATAGGTAACTTCATTATTCTGTTCTTTAAATGCAATATGATTGGGCAGTTTAATTGCATTATATTCCAGGTAATCTAAAACATTTTTTATCATAAAACAGCTCCTATTTTTCATATATTATAGACAATTATTTTTTGGTAAATAAATTTGCTTTTAAAAGTACTTGTGCTATTTCATCCAATTTCTTTACTGGAACATTAATTTTATCACTTATTTCAATCAAATCCATTGTTCCATCTGCATATGCTATAAAATCCATCATATCTTTTACAGCAATAGAAGATCTATTAAAACATTCTGTAGGATATAAGCCCCTAGGTCCTAATTGTGGCTCACATAAACAATTTATTCTATATATTTCGTTTACCTCTAGTGCTTGAATGATTTCTTTATATATATAATATGATTTTTCTAATCCTTTTGGACTAATTAATTTCAAATCATCTGCACTTGTATGATATTCTGGATATTCATGAAATTTTGTTCTACATATACTACATACTGGCAAGTCAATTCCTGGTGCATTATACTGACGCTCATCTGAACCACGATTCAAATAACTATATTCCATATAATCTGGTGCTATATATTTCAAAACATTTTTTGCTGCTCTATCTGCAATTGTATTTCCTTTTCTACTTTGAATGTATGAAACAGCTCTATCATCACCAACACATGTAATATTATATCCAGCTATAATATGCTCCTTCATGTAATCTAAATTTTTTGATAAATATGTAATTGAACCTATTGTTTCTGGTATCCAAATCAATCTATAACTATACTTATTTTTTCGACTCATTAACAATTTTGCTAATTCAATTTGAACAACAGGTCCAGAAAGCTCATTATTTGCCATAGAAGGATGACATGCATAAGTTGAGAAAAATATCTCATCCGATACTTGTCCCGGAATTAATAATTCTGCATATGTCAAACTGCCATCAAACAATTTGCTCTTTATAACAACATGGTATTGATTATCAGTCAGCTTTTTTCGAGAATTTTCAGTAACACAAAACCCCCATCTTTCCTTATAATAGCTTGTTACATACGGAATCCAATCTGGATGTTCTGGAAGAGAGTACAAATGAGCTTGCAATTCGTCTCCTGAAACAATCGCATCTATAGGAATTGAATATCCCACGACATGTAAATTGTTTTTTTGAAAATCTACAATTCTATTTCCCTTCATGTCTTCAATATACGCTTCCGAAATCTCCCATTCCTTTGGAACAACCCAGTCGAACACTTTAGTTCCCGTTGGAATCTCATGCAACACTATTTGTGGAACTTCCTTTTTTAATCTATTCAAAGTATACCTAATTCCTTCACCCGTTATACTTCTGCAAATTGGGAATAACTCCTCTGCTAATTGATACATTTTTACTCCAACCGACTTTTCTATCATTGTAAGCATTATCCTTTCATACAAAATTTATGCTACATTATTATTGTGATATTATACCACATTTAAATCATATCCCATGTAAGTATTGTATCCTCGTCAAGATCTCTTCTCACTTTACGCCCAATTACTATATTACAATATTCTGGTGAAATACCCGTCCCTGGGCGCTTAGCCATGACATCCTTTTCCCCAATTATCTCTCCCTCTTTCATATCTCTGGTAAGAACCAGCGATCTACGTGCTTCTCTTCTTGGAACAATTTCACAATTCAATACTGTTTTTTCTGGTGCCCCCAAAACCATATCAATCCATTCAAAATTTCGAATTGCTTTTTTAAAATCTTCCGGATTTCCCGCATGATAATGATCATTTCCTGGTAATGACTTATCCAGCGTAAAATGTTTTTCAATTACTTCAGCTCCCATCAAATATGCTGTTGCCAGTGTCATCATAGTATCATCTGGTGCAACATGGTCGCTAAATCCAACCCTAATATCAGGAAATGTTTTCTTTAATGTTTCAATTACTCTCAGGTTTGCATCTTTAGGATTAGTCGGATATGAAAGTACACAATGAAAGATAACTATATCCTTACATCCACTTTCTTTTAGCGCTCTTATTGCAACATCAACTTCTGACAAATATGATGCCCCCACTGAAATATAAACAGGTTTGCCTTTTTTTCCAATATGCTTTATAAATGGTATATTTGATAAATCTGATGATGATATTTTATAAAAATCCACCATGTTCTCCAAATAATCCGCTGATTCATAATCAAATGGCGTTGAAGTAAAATCCATCCCTTTTGAATGTGTATAATCACACAATTCTTGATATTCTCTTCTACCAAAACTATCAAACTTTAAAAATAATTCATATTGTGTCTTAGTAGTTTCCTTAGATGTATCCCAATACGCAGGTGAATTTTTTGAAACAATCGTACCTGCCTTATAGGATTGAAACTTTGCACAGTCAATACCTGCCTCTGCGGCCTTATCAATATATAATTTTGCGGCCTCTAAAGGCGTTATCCCTAATACTTTTGCTGTGTCATAAAAATTTACTCCCATTTCTGCAATTATATATGGTTTATTCATTTTTAACCTCCACTATGTCCTTTATTGCTGACCCAAAACAATCTTTTTTACTCTATCATACCCGTGTAACAAGTCTTTTTCCAACATTTGTTGGCTCATATTTCTTCTAATCTGAGGACATTGTATTAACCAATTTATTGTTTCATAAATTGTATTTTCTGAAACCTCTAAACCTGAGCCTAAATTTAAGTAACCATTTTTTATAGTACCAAACTCATGTGTTGCTTCTCTTTCATTTTCTGACATAATTATTGTAGGAACTCCCATCGCTGCTAATTCAAGCATTGTTCTTCCCTGAGAAGATATAGCAATATCCGCTTTTCCCATAAATTCTGACATCATTTTAACATTTTGTACTATTTCAAAATTATCGTGATTTTCTGTTAACTTAACCACTTCATCATAGTAATTATATCCCAAACCTAAAATAACTGTTATATGCACATTGCTTAATTTTAAAAGTGCATGAACTGTTTTATTAGTTAGATTACACGGATCTGTGCCACCAAATAATATTAATATATTATTAACATGATTACTAAACCTTCTATTAGAAGAATTTATAACAAATTCATCTCTTATTAAATAATAATCAGAGCCATAGAATGTATTTCTTTCAGGATTGTCTTTTTCATATAATGCATTAATTACAGCATCGGCATATTGTGCCCCCTCTCCTTCGTCTTCAAAATTAACTACCCTTACTCCAACAGATTTTAAGCTTTTAACATACTCAACATCTGTATTTAAAATATCATTTATTACTATATCCGCCTTAAAATCCTTAATAATATCAATTATTTCTTTATTGTCCGAGATAACTTTATACGGATAATGGCTTTCATTTATTTTTTCAATTCCTATATCCGATTTATTGCTTATGACAAACATTACTTTATGTTCAATAAAACCAGCAGCCAACTGTAATCCTCTATATATGTGACCCATTCCAATCCTAGAATAGCCATCTACCCTTATTAAAATATTTTTTTTATTCAATTCAGTTTCGGCTATCCACCAATCTTGTGGCGTATCTATGTCTCCCGCTTCCCTCTCCGGCATCTCATATATTGATATTTTTCTACCAAATCTTCCTGTAGGCTTAATAAAATCTCTTTTGGAAATTACAAATGCTCCTGTTTCTTTTAAGTCTTTCTTCATATATTGCCTATTTACACGTTCACTATAATTTGGAATACAAATCCCATTTTCCACCCTCCATGACAATCTAGGATCATTTACACCGCTTATAACCGTATCAAAATCATTTGCAATAAAAAAATCAAATGCACTGTCTAGTGTATTTACCGAAAGCAGTGGTGAAGTTGGCTGCATAGTAATTACATAATCATATCTGTATCCTTTTTTTGTTTCCATAAATTCGACAGCTTGATAAATTACTGGGTCAAGTGTAATTTTGTCTCCAGCGAGACTTGCTGGTCTATCAACAATTTGTGCACCATATTTAGACGCTACTAACTTAATCTCTTCATCATCAGATGTAACAACAACCTCAAACTGATTCTTACTATTTTTCGCACAACTTATGGCATATGAAATCAAAGGTCTTCCCGCCATAAATCTAACATTTTTTCTTGGGATCCCCTTAGAACCACCTCTAGCTGGAATTACTACTAATGTTTTCATGCTTTTTCCTCAATTCCTTCATCTATTATATGTACTGCCTTTGAAAAGAAATTATTAATATGATTTAATTCTTCAAAAAATCTACTCTCCAATTTTTTCCCTAATACAAGATTTTCATATACACTCATCATTACATACTCCAAGTCAAAAGGTTCTCCTACGTTTTTGACTGCCTTTATATATGCTGCGCACTCATCAATATTTTTCTGATAAGAGCAATGTTTAAACAATGCTGGCAATTCTTCTATATTTTTTACCTGTGTCACTCCTTTAATCAGAGAAAACGGAACATCTCCTAAGACAAATGATTGTTTTCCCAAAAGTGCTGCCTCATATGCCGAGGTTCCTGTTATTGTAATTACTGCTTTTGACTTTTCTATCCACGGTTTTGGATCATCATAATAATTAAACCTTACTAATCGTACATTAGGTATTTTCTTTACTTTTTTATAAAAATCTTCTCCACGTTCCCCCAACATAGCCTGATGCTCTTTGACATAAAGCCTCCATCCTGCCGGTAACGCCTTTGAAGCTGCTTCAATAACACTTAGTTCATTAATCCAAAAAGGAGCCATGTTAAATGTTGTTGATTCAGGAATTAGATGTAATGGCATATAAATATATGGCTCTCCATCCACCGGATTTTCAAAATAATCTTTGGACTGATACAGCTTTCTTCTAAAAAATTGTGATCTTATCCAAAATTTCAAGTAATTACTTGATTTGACAAATACATAAGGATTTTGTTTCTTTAATAATCTGTTTTTCTTAGTTGAGTCCTGTCTTTTAAAATATACTATTTTTGAGTATATATCCTTTAATGTATCTATTAAAGGTTCAACCTTATAGCAATATGTTGTATTTCCTTTTGTCATATAAATACTATTTTTTATGTTTTTTCTAATACGAAAGCTCTCAACATATTTCTTTTCTTCTTCCGTATCTGCTTCTTGTAAACACTTGTTATATTCTCTTTGAAAATATTCTTCAACCCCTATGTTCAAGGTATAAGACGGAATCTTATATAGCTCATATTTAGAATATGCAATTGATATATATGGAATATTTTTATGATAAGCAACTTCATTTAAAACATTTCTTGGTAATTCAGCCGTATCACAATCAAAAATATAATCCGGATTAAAATCATCCAAAATTTCTTCTATATTTTCATACAGACACATAATCCAATTTAATTGTTGTTCATATGTAACCGGTATATTCATTGTTCGATAATGATAGTGGCCATTCATTGCTTGATCAGAAATAATCTGACAATTAATATTTTTAAAATGAGAATATTTTTTTTCTAAAGCTTCAAGCTCTTCATAATTAATTTTATCATTACATATTTTTATAAACTTCTCATTTGCCTTTGTCAATGTATAATCTTTAGTAATACCTTTTCTTTTAAATGCATAGTATGTTGAGCTATTTAAATCGCATTCATCTAACTCCGACTCCATTGGATTAACCCACAATGTTGCAATCTCATTTTTCCCACTCCATTCATCAATTAAATAATAGAATGGATACATATATGTTTCTTTTCCAACTAATAATATTCTCTTATTTTCTATATTCATAATATTCTCTCATTCCTACCATAAATCACAAACTTGTTTCAAAAAATGATTTATTTTCTAATATCTTTTTATGATCCCACTTCCACCATTCCATGCTTTCCAATTTATTAATTTTCTCCTGAGAAAATCTCATTTTAATTAGCCTTGCCGGGACACCTCCGACAATACTGTATGGCTCTACATCTTTATTCACAACCGCACCAGCTGCAATTACAGCCCCCCTTCCTATATTCACCCCTGAAAGAATACATACATTTGAACCAACCCAAACATCTTCCCCTATTGTTATATTTCCTTTACTAGTTACATCATTTTTAAACTCCTCATGGAATATATTATATCCAAAGGCATATGTGCTTGGTCTATTTATATCATGATTAAATTCAGTAATAGTAACATTAGGGGCAATTGATGTATAGCTTCCAATTTTTATCTTTCCTTTTACCGCATGCAAAACCGTCCCCGGTCCTGAAATGGAAATATTATTATCCAGCTCTATATCTCCATATGCGTATACATGTTCAAAAAAACATCCCTCTCCCATTGATGATATATGAATATTTGAGTCATTAACTATGCAGGCACGCTCACTATTCGTATGAATTACGTTGTAATTAATACTAGACATACAATCCAAAATAATATTTTTTCTTTTAAGCATTCTTCTTTTTATAAAACTTTTTAATTTCATACTCTATTCCTTCAATAAAATTGTTCGAACTTTATAATACATATTAGGTGGCATAAGCATAATTAATACAGCTTTTATTTTATCATTTTTACTCAAACAAGATTTTAAAATTTTATCTTTATTATTTTTAAGTTCTGTCTTATAAGTAAAATAATAGCTATAAAATTCCTTGTCCATACATAAATATGAACATATATTAATCATAGTTGAATAATAATTTGTATAAGCCTGTGATAGAATAGAAGGATATTTCTCCTGACACAGCTCAACCCAGTTCTTTGCAGCAACAACCATATTTATTTTATTTACATTAAATTTACTTCTAACTAAACTAACACCTTCCTGAGAGTAATAATATAATTCTTTGTCTATATATCCTACTTTTTTCGCTTTATCAAAAAGAATAGGTGCAGTAATCATATCCTCTCCGAAATATATATTCTCAGGATAACACATATTCTTTAATAAAGACATCTTATACAATTTTGCCCATGCTGAACAAAACCTCTTTTCCGGTTCAAAAAGTCTCTTTATAAAATCTATTGAACTTTCATTTAGATTAGTAGTATCTGTTTTATTGCCCACAACTTTTTCACTTTGAGAATAATACATACTATAGTTGCAAGCTATTATATCTAATTTTTTTTCTTCCAAAGTATTTAACAATTCATTGACTATGTTTTCATTTAAAAAGTCATCCCCATCGACAAACATGATATACTGTCCATGTGCCTGCTCTATGCCTCTATTTCTCGCAAATGACGGTCCATGATTTTCATAATTTAATACGTTTAGTCTTGGTTCTTTTACTTTAAGTCTATCTAATATATTTAAAGTATTATCTTTTGAACCATCATTCACAGCAATAATTTCTAAATTTTTATATGTTTGATTAATTATGCTATTTATGCATCTCTCTATATATTTTTCTATATTATAGCATGGCACAACTATACTCACTAAGCCCGTATTCATTTGTCCTCAACCTTTCGTATAAATTTATTTAATATCATTTTAATTTCATTGCGTAAATAAAATACCATTATACAAATTATAAACACAAATACAATATATCTTATTAGTATATTTGCTGTATATATCAAACTCAGCAGAATGCCCATGAAAACCGCAATAAAAGATATTATAATAATATGACCAAAACTGTATATTTTTTTGTTATATATAATTTTAGTTATAACAAAGTGAAACAGCATTAACAAAAAGTAGGACATTAAAGTTGTATACGAAGCAGCAACATATCCATATCTAGGTATGAAAATCATATTCAAAATAAAATTAACAACTGCCGCTCCACATGAACCAATTGCCATATAAACTGTTTTCTTACAATATATCTCTATTACGCCAAAAAACTGATAAAGATATTGCATGAATGTTCCTACAGCAACAGGAAATATTATCCATTTAGCAGAATAATAATCCTCAGTTCCCAATATCTTAAGTGCTTCCGGTCCTGCTCCAATGAGTAAAACAGTAATCAAAATACCAAATACCATTAATTTATATGTCATTTTTGCCATACTTTTTTCTTGCTTATTTTTAAGCATTTCATACATCTGTGGCTGTACTGCGTCATTAATGGCATTAGTCACTACCGCTGATAGTACGGCATACGAATATCCAAAACTGTAAATTCCAGCCGCTGACTCGCCACAATATTTCATTATCATAACCCTATCAATCTGACCTAATACAATCATTGCCAGACCATGAGGAATCAATGGCAATGAAATTTTTAATGCATACTTCCAATATTCTTTATTTAATAATGTTTTTCCATTTCTAAATATCCTTACAGCAAAATAGGTTCCCATAAACATTGTTGGAATTAGCATTCCAATTATTCGCCCCAAATATCTCTGATCTGTCCAAAACAGTATTAAACCTATAGAACATATAACTGTTCCCAGTGTATTTATGATTGATATAGCAACATTCTCTTTATATCTATAATCAAATCTATAATCTATCTGTGCATAGCCTAATGAAGGATACACCACAAGATAAAAAAGCATTGCAACAATACATATCTTGTCTATATGCATAAAATCCGACCAAAAATCTATACCAATCAAAAAAAATATTGCACAAATTATTGTCCATATAATGCCTAATGTCTGTATTGATGACAAATAGCTCTTAAAATCATTCTGAAATTCAACTTTTCCACGTATAACCGCCGTAGAAAGACTCAAATCTGTAAAACACAGTACAATTCCCATCCATGATGAAAAATTACTGGCAATTCCATAGTCAGATGTAGATAACAATCTTGTAAAAATCGGAGCTGTAAATACACTTACTCCTCGAAGTAAAATATTCGATATTGTATACCATAACGTAGCCTTAGCTACCTTCCCATTATCGTTTTTCATATTATCTACTCTCCATAACATGGCTTAATGCTTCAAGATATTCATATTTATACTCTTCATCTGGTTCTAAATATGCCCCCTCTCCCCATTCGTTCCAGGCATTTATATATATAAATTCTTTAGATGAATACTTTTTTTTCAGCACATTTAAGTTATGCTCAAATAATTCCGGTGATGAATTTATATAACTCAATCCCATAGTACCTGTTCTTGGTGTATTATCCCACTGCGGGAATGTACCTGGAAATGCCTTGTCAGGAATTTCATCATTTTCAATATGCTTATATATCATTCTAATATCAATTTTATGTTCTAAATGTTTACTCTTATTTATTTTGTTAAAAACACGCACCAACCCTGTTTTTAATATATAAGCACCATTTTCTACATGGCTCAACCTTTTTTTTAATGTATATCCCGGTTCAAACACATACTTAGCATCAATTAGATTTTCCCTTGTATCTTCTCCCTTACTGGTTATACCTGAAATAATATAAACACCATCAAACCCCAAGTCTTTAGCCAAGTTATTCCATACTTCCAGCATATTGGATAATTTTTCTATTTCCTGGCTATGATATATATTAACAACTGGCTTATTGTTTATTTTTATATATCTAGGATCCAAAAAGAAATCTTTTAAATATATAAAATGTTTTTTCCAAGCTTCCTCATCTCCATATGTTTGCTCCATTAAAACAGTCCGTTCCTGATTATACCAATTTCTGGTCCACGTCTCATTAGCCCAACATATACAATAATTAATATCTATTTCTGGATGTTGTCTCAATATTTCCATTGGTTTTTCAAGTAACTGCTTTCCTTCAAACCAATAATGATAAATGCAAAATCCATATACACCATATTTTTTTGCAATTTTTGCCTGCCATTCCCAAACCGCACCAGACTCATCTGCCAAATTATAGTAATTTTTATTTAATGGTATTCTCGGCTCCTTATGCCCCTTATATAATGGCATTGCATTTTTTACAGCAGTCCATTCTGTATATCCTTTTCCCCACCATTCATCATTCTCCGGAATCGTATGATACTGTGGAAGATACATTGCAATTACTTTCATCTCTTATAATTCCTTTCCCAATCTCTTTCATATTTATTTCCCCTAATGACAACCAAAATAATGGCATTATAATCTGATATTCAAGCATATTTGACCCGATTGCTTGAAGCGATATAGCAATAACAATCATCACTTGTGCATATAACAATCTAAAGTTTTTAACACCCTTTACAAGATTTATTATAATCAACGCTATGAATATCAATATACCTATTATTCCAATTTCACAAAGCAATCCTGCCCAAGATCCATCACATACTATATATTCCGTAACGCCCATTGCCTTATGTGTTCTAGCACCATAACCACTCCCTATAATAATATTTGAATTTTTTATAGCCTCTATCCATGTATATACTCTACTGCTAAAAAGTCCTACTTCTTTTCCATCTGAAACAGCTGATGCACGTTCTAAAATATATCTATTTATAGCTGCACAAAGCCCATTCCAAAAAACTATAACACCAGAAAAAAATATTACCATTTCAACATAAAAGAATGATATTTTTAATATTTTCCATTTATAAAATATACATATATGTAATAACAATAATACTAACGCCATCACAATCCAAGCACTTCTTTGCATACTAAGAAATGAAAATACTATACTTGATAAATATAACAATTTACCCTTTTCCCCTTTTGTAATACAAACTTCTTTAATTGATACAATAATAGAAATTACTCCCAACATTCCTATAGCCGTACTACCTATAACAGATGAAAGTCTAGTGTTAGAATATCCATATTGAGCACAATACGAATAAAATTTATCAGTCTTAGTAACTATTAATATTAATCCAACTAAAGCACATATAAAATATGCTTTCAAGAAATTTGTCCAGATCTTTTTAGTATCAAATACCTTAGGCACAAAATAAAAACATATTGGAAGCATTGAATTGGAAGCTGCCTTTATAAATACTGTGTAAGAAATATTTTGACTGAAATATTGTAAAGATGAAATAACACACCATAACATATACGCAACACATAAATAATCACTTATTCCACTTATCTTCCATTTTCCTTTTTTGGAAAAAAAAATACCTAAAGTTATTACCACCATTATGCCTGCACAAACAAATCCAACATGAAATCCATTCACAAAAAAAGTAACAAAATACAACGCTATAACAATCAAATAATAGTAATTAAGTATAATGCCTAAATATTTTCTCATTTTTCTCCTTCTATAATAAATCTCATATTATATATTTACAAACATTCTAATTTACACCTTCATTCTATATATCACCTATCATTTATTAAATTTTTATACTATTTGTCATCATTTCTAGTTCGTCCCTTATATATTGAAGCGATGCAATTTTTTCTTTTGTCTCCTCCACATCCAGTCTCCGTGTATTATTTGAATTAAACTCACTCAATTTTGCTCTCTCTGTATCGCCCTGAGTAAAGTATTTATCATAATTAAGACCTCTCTTATCACAAGGAACACGATAAAAATTTCCTAAATCTATAGCATGTGCACACTCCTCATTTGTTAACAGAGTTTCATACATCTTTTCACCATGTCTTATACCTATAACCTTAATATCTTCTTTTTTTCCTCCGAACAACTCACATACAGCCTCAGCCTGCGTCTGAATTGTACATGCTGGTGCTTTCTGGACTAAAATATCGCCTGATTCACCATGTTCAAATGCAAACAATACCAAATCGACGGCCTCGTCAAGGCTCATAATAAATCTAGTCATAGTCGGTTCCGTAAGAGTTATTGGATTACCATTTTTTATCTGTTCTATCCAAAGAGGTATAACTGAACCACGGCTACACATTACATTTCCATATCTTGTGCAACATATCTTTGTTTTTGTTGTAGTACGGCTCTTAGCCACAATTACCTTTTCCATCATTGCCTTAGATGTTCCCATAGCATTTATAGGATATGCTGCCTTATCTGTTGAAAGACATATAACCGTTTTTACACCTTCATCAATTGCAGCCGTAAGAACATTCTCTGTGCCTAACACATTTGTTTTAACTGCCTCTATCGGAAAAAATTCACATGAAGGAACCTGCTTAAGTGCAGCAGCATGAAAAATATAATCAACACCATGCATAGCATTTTTTACTGATGCAAGGTCTCTAACGTCTCCTATATAAAATTTTATTTTTTCTGCAACTTCAGGCATTTTTGCCTGAAACTCGTGTCTCATATCATCCTGTTTCTTTTCATCACGAGAAAATACTCTTATTTCTCCAATGTCCGTTTTAAGAAACCTGTTAAGCACTGCATTTCCAAATGAACCCGTTCCACCTGTAATTAATAATGTTCTATCCCTAAATAATGACATTGTTATTTCTCCTTTTTATTTTAACTAAATTTTATTTCCAAAGTACTTTATATCCTGAACTCCTCTTTGAAGTTTCATATCTATTTACCGCATATTTTATTGCATTTTCCGAATACTCAAATAACTGCTTAGAATCCATTCTACAATATTCTTCTAATGAACTACTAAATTTATCTTTATCATCTATTGCTATAACATTTCCACATTTATTTTCATCAAAATCATTCCATGGAGTTGTGTCAGAAATAATTGGAATACAACCTGCTGCTAGAGCTTCATAAATAACATGTCCAAAATTTTCTCCTTTTGTTGGAAACAGAAAAATATCATATTCGGAGAACTTTTTTATTACATTTTGAGATTGTACCTCTCCACAATAGCGTGCCTCAATATTTTTAGGTAAACTTGCCATTTTACTTTGACAAACATTCCAGTATTTTAAATCTTCTTTTGTTCCATAAATGTCAAATATAATACTGTAATCTTTTATAGTGCTAAGTATATCAAAACAATACGATAGATTTTTCTTATTACAGATTCGTGATAGAAAAATTACTCTTAACTTGTCATTTGCTTGCTTAACATTTTGTTTTTTTATCTCTAAACAATCCAAATAATCAATTTTCCTTGGCAAATCTTCTGCTAATATAAAATCTTTGATACTTTCTCTTTTTAAATGTCTTTCTGCATCTGATACTTCTATACTTGATGAAAATGACCATATAATATTTTTAAAACACCCTAAAGTTTGAAATATTGTTATAAATAGTTGTTTTTTAAATTTTTTTATGCACATGGCCCCGTCTGAAAACACTCCCATTGGAGCCATATATAATTTTTTCTTTTTTTTTGCACATCTATGAATTAACAATGTTACAATTGAACTACGTTCAAAAAGTCCACATAAATAGATTATATCAAACTCACTATACAATTCTCTCAATCTGCTTCCACAATATTCATCAGAAGAAACATACATAACCTTCGCATTTCCAAATTTAGTCCAACAATTATTCTTAATACCACCATACGGCTTGTCAATATTAAGATCATGATTTTGTGTATATATGTGGAATTCAGCATCATTTCCAAATGCTTCTACAATATTTTTTATAGTCTGTTGTGGTCCTCCAGCTCTATATCCCGGAAAATAATATGGAATTACAATAAGTATTTTTTTCATTATTTTTTCCAAACCATCCTATTTATTATACCTGTATAACTTTGAATAATCTTAACAACTTTAACACTTACATTATTATCACTATAAGCTGATACTTTAATGGCGTCATCTCCATTTTTATGCATATTAACTGCTAAATCAACCGCCTGAAGTACCTGCTCAACTGTTATAGAGCCCACCGTAAATACAGCATTTTCCATTGCCTCCGGTCTCTCTGTTGATGTTCTTACTGACACAGCTGGAAACTTAAAATATGCACTTTCCTCTGGAACAGTACCACTATCTGACACAACACAAAATGCGTTCTGCTGCAACTTGTTGTAATCAAAAAAACCTAACGGCTGATGCTGAATTACTCTTCTATCAAACTCAAATTTTCTTAGCTCAATATACTTCTTACTTCTCGGATGGCAAGAATATAATATAGGCATATCATATGTCTCAGCCATCTTATTAACCGCATTCATAAGTGAGAAAAAGTTATTTTCTATATCAATATTTTCTTCTCTATGTGCAGACAACAATATATACTTTCCAGTTTCTAATCCTAACTCGTTTAAAATATTACTGCTTTCTATATTATCGATATTACATTCTAATACTTCCGCCATCGGGGAACCTACAACAAATGTATATTCTGGCTTTACCCCACTATCCAAAATATATTTTCTTGCATTTTCTGAATAGCAAAGATTTACATCACTTGTTACATCAACAATTCTTCTTATTACTTCTTCCGGAAGATTTTCGTCCTTACATCTGTTTCCAGCCTCCATATGAAATACTGGAATTTTCAAACGCTTAGCCGACAATACGGATAAACATGAATTTGTATCACCAAGAACAATTGTTGCATCAGGTTTTACATCTGCCATCAACTCATAAGATTTAGCTATAACATTTCCCATAGTCTGACCAATATTATCACCTACAACACCTAAATAATAATCAGGCTCACGTAAGCCTAACTCCTTAAAAAAAACCTCATTTAATGTATAATCATAGTTCTGACCTGTATGTACTAATATATGTTCAAAATATTGATCACATTTCTTAATTATTGCAGACATCTTAATAATTTCCGGTCTTGTACCTACAATTGTCATTAATCTCAGTTTGTTTGTTGCTTCCATAACATATCTCCTTATCACACTTATATATCATAATGAGGATATAATTCTCTATGCTCGTGCATCCATTCCCCTAATTCTTTTACCATCTGTTCATATCCAGGAATAACATAATCAAATTCACCATATCGGGTTCTGATTAATGACTTATCCGCAATAAACTCGCCCAATGGTTTTACTTCAATTGGGTTACGTCTTATATATTTATTAAATAAATTTAATAACTCAAATTTATTTATCTTCTCTGATGGTACTGCATTATATAACCCATGTATTCTCTTTTTTGCAACTTCTTCCATTGTCTTTGCAAGCTGCAATGTAGTCTGGCCTGTCCAAATAGCTCCTGTATATCCATTTACCGAACCACTTTGCTTCATAAACCAATTTAGCAATCCAATTCCATCTAACTTTATATCAGGTCCTACAATTGAATTTCTAAGAGTAACATTCTTGTTATCCTCAATTTCCCCTAATGCCTTTGTCCTATCATAAAACAATGTTCCATCTGGAAAATCGTCTTCTGTATATGAACCCCTTTTCCCGGAAAATACACAATCCGTGCTCATTTGAATAATCTGTATGTCCGTATTCTCTGTTATTTTTGCTAAAAAATGAGGTAAGTAACTATTGACTATTACTGCCATCGGATGGTTGTTTTCAGCAAACTGGTTCAACAATCCTACACAGTTTATTACTGAATCGTATTTACCATTTATAATTATTTTTTTTAAAAATTCAAAGTCTGTTGCATCCCCGACAACAGTATTTACAAATCTTGATTTTTCTCTAGCATAACCTGTTACATCATGACCTTTTTCCTTTAAATACAATGAAATAATATGACCTGCCATTCCATTGCATCCGATTACTAAGATTTTCATTGTTTACCTCTCAATTAAATTATCTATTGATTTTTCAATGCTATCCAATAATTTTCTTTTATTAAAGTTGTCTTTAAAATATTTTCTTCCATTAAGGCCAAAATCTCTATATTCTTCCTTATTTTCAATAAAATTTTTCATAACTCTGGCAAAACCATCCACGTCGTCTGCATTAACACACAATCCGCACTTTGCTTCAGCAATTACCTCTTGTGCAGAACCATCTATCATTCCGATAATAGGTAATCCCGCCGCCATATATCCTTGAACTTTTGAAGGCAATGTAAGTCCTGTTGCATTGTCCGCTTTCAATGAAACCAAACATGCATCTGCAAGCTTATAAAATTTAGGCATCTCCTCAACAGGCCTTCTGCCATAGAACTGTACTATATCTTCAAGTCCATTATTGTTAACGAATTCTTTCATTTGTCCGAGACAGCTTCCATCTCCAACAAAATGAACCTTAAAATTGGGAACATCCTTAATCTTATTCACAGCTTCAAGAACCGATATAAGATTCTGTGCTATACCAAGATTACCAAGAAAAACAAAATCCACCAAATTATCATCTGACGTAAAATCCGTTTCAAGGTAAGTCTCATCCGCAAATGCCGGCATATATATCATCTTGTCTCTTTTAATTCCATGAGTCTGTTCCATATAATCAATAAAACTCTTAGACTGAACAGCAAGTACATCGGCTCTCGAATACACTTTTTGACTCATTCTCTTCATAATCCTAAAAAGAATGTTTTTTTCATTTTTTATATACATCTTCATTGATTCTGGCCACAAATCACAACAATATATCATAAGCGGAACTTTATGCTTATTGGCATATTTAATCCCTGGTAATGCCATCAGCACAGGTGAAAGCTGATACACCAAAACAATATCAAAATCACCTGAAAGCACATTTACTTTATGTAAAAAAGACAACGTAAAGCTCACATAATTAATTGCAAGCCACAGCGGTCCCTTTCTTCTTCCTATCTCATAGCCTCTGACTACATGCACACCATTTATAATCTCATCTCTATGACCTTTCTTATACTCATCAGGTACAATCCCCGTTGGATAATTAGGAAGACCCGTCAATATAGTCACATCATAACCATCCTTAACCAACTGTTCACATATGGGTGTTATCTGAAAATTTTCCGGATAGTAATGCTGGCAGACAACCAATATTTTTTTTCTTTTATTATTTTGTTTCATATCTTATTGTAATTTTCCTTATATTTTTTTTATTTTAATTCTAAAATATACTCTATTTCATTTTGATTATCAAACGGCCTTCATCTAATATGCGGAGTAAAATCGAACTATCGAATCCATATTTCCACTTCCACAGCTAAATATCTTATGTACATTAACTATCATATTATCAGCTATATCAAACCCAACAATCCCATTCGCCTGGTCAACCTCAGCCACATAATATCTTTCATCAATCTCCGTCATCAGATACGGTGTACCTGTTATTCCTAGCTGGTAATATATATCTTCATAATCACCGCTAACTATATTTTCAAGCTGTGTTGTCCTGATAAATCCCGGATTTCTGTTAAAATCTTTATCCGTGTATATTGTCAGATAATAATAATCCTGAACCTTACACAGCCCCACTGTACCCTGTATTTCTTCCGGAAGCTCATATACATTTACTATATCATAATTATTCTGATAGTCAATCCTATATATACTGTTTCCCACAATATACATATAACCATCTATGATTGAAAAAGACCTCGTATATGACTCTATCTTTCCGTCAAATGTAAGATGGTTTACCAATGACAGATTCTGATTTTCATTTCGGAATATCAGTAATTCTCCATTATTCGCACCCAATATATAGAACATCCCAGTCACATCATCATAGTATGTATAATGTGGTCTGTAACACACGTTTTCTATGTACTGAACCAGTTCAAATCCATTCTCATTCCTTATATACACACGTACAGCATTGTTATCCGTATCGTCACATACATATACACTTCCGTCCGATGATATTGTATGCCCTCCCAATATATCGTCCGCCAGTGTACTCCACTCAGATATAGGCTTATCAAGACTGTCGCTGTATATTATTCTATGCTGCCAGCAATCATTGATAAAATACAGATCACCGAATTTTCTCAGTTCAGTCGGGCTGTACAATCTCTCATTCCAGCTTAGTTCATCCCCGGTATCAAGCCCCTCAATCTTATATACCGAATATTTTTCTGAGTTTGTCTTCCCAATGCAGCTCATCCCAAGCTGCTCTAACACTTTCACATTATAGCTCTCAGACTTTATTATCACATACTCTGTAGAAGTATTTATAAGTGCTATTCTCAATACATCTGCTCCTATTACATCCCCTCCACTATTTGTAGACACAAATGCTGCAAGAATACCGGTCCAGTCCTGATTCTCCACGTATGAGCTAAGTTCAGCTCTATCCCATATAGATGCTGAGTATGTTCCGTTATGCGCTGTGACAATGGATGAATCATAGGTCCTTATCTCAATACCAATCTCACGCTCATATAACACACGAACTTCTTTGTCCTTATCACTCTTATCCTTCTCAATTATATCTGCCGCCTCAACAGCATCATTACTTATCTTATATATGTTCTCAACAGCTCTGAATTTTTCATGTCCGCCAAGTGTATTGTAGTGCCCACTGACAACCTGTTGACAACCTGTTATTAACATAACTGTAAGACAGAACCACATTGCAATAACGCGTACTCTTCTCTTCCTTCTGAAAGCCAGCTCCGTAACAAAGTATGCCAGTTGCATGTACATAGGATATAACCAGTAATACCTGAACACTCTCGAGTCAAACGCCGAACCAAAAAGCTTACGCATTATTATAGCCGACCACGGATTGAGAACCATTACCGTTAATATAATTGTTTCGCTCAGCAGCAGTATTCTTTCTTTCTTATTACCATACACAAGATAATATATTGATATTACAATAAAAGAAAATACAAGCAGCCATTCAATTGGTGAAAACCTATTGCTTATAACCTCCCACCACTTGAAAAAGAACTCTATGCCCTGATAATCACTATAGTTAAAATGCATAACTACCACCTTATCGTCAAGTCGATAATTCCCTTCATCACCATTATGTAATACAGAATTGACAGTGCTGATGGCACCATCATTATGCACCAGTTAACCGCCTGCCTAAAACTTTTCTGAACAATAGCAACAGGTATAAACGCAAGCAGCAGGAACGGCAGTATATACATTGTGGACATGCAGAATGTAAATGAACCGAAAAGTGCTATCACAAGACATATCAGCGTATGTATATCCCGCTCATTGTCATATAGCTTCCAGAAACATACAAACACATAAGGTATCAGCAACATTCCGAATATAGTCTTTCCCTCGAACGCCCTGTAGAACAGGTAATACGCCGGTATATATACCGACTGTGCACACAACAGTATGAATGCCTGATATGCAAGCCAGAAAAACAGTACCTTCTTCCTCTTATTCTTAAATATAGCTCTTGCAAGCTCATAAGTAATAAGTCCTGACAGCAATATAACTACCTCTGACATAACCCCACGCATCTCAACCAGTGGAGCTATTCCGCTTATCTTGCATACCACCGCCGTGTGGTGCACATACGTCTGAAGAAAGTACATTGTATTAAATGAGCTTATCATTGTTCCGATCTCAGGTTCGACAACACCGAAATGATTCTTGAATATATCCGATGCCGCCGCTCCCACAAAATAGGCTGCCCCATTTCCGTCAGTATAATTACCATATAACAGCTCGTATATAAGTTCTACTCCGATAACCATGCCTACAACTATTGCCGATAATTTACAGACTGAAATCCTCCTGCACGAGTCTGCAATGTTCCTTCCAATATCTCTATGCCATATCAATACAATGGTGCCAATGGATACAAGCCATACCACCAGCCATATCCATGCAACAGTACTTACCTCCACAAGCGCAACCTTAAAAGGCAATACGAATATAAAGAACAGCAATCCCTCTGTCCAGAACCCCATTATAATTGCGTTTATCAAGGATATATGCTGTGCTTTGCATAGCTTTGCAACCGCAAATCCATACAGATAATATGTTATTGTATAAATTATAAATAAGAATCCCGCCCTAACCAGCATCATCATACTCCTACTGTCATCTCGTTGCTATAAATCAATTTAAGTTCTTTTTTTCCTCTGATACTGCCGCTTCCCCATTACTTACACCCATTGCCGTTGTAGCACCTTCTGCTATCCCCTCTGTACTCTCTGGCATAAATAATATTTTTACAGTAGCAAGCATTATCTTAATATCCTCAATTATACTTGGACTAGCTATATACATTAAATCCATCTGTAACTTATCATATGGTGTAGTATTATATTTTCCATATACCTGAGCATACCCTGTAAGTCCTGCCTTTGCCTGAAGTCTAAGATTGAATTCAGGTAACTCTTTTTCATACTGTGCCGCAATCTCAGGTCTTTCAGGTCGTGGCCCCACTATAGACATATCGCCAAAAAGAATATTAAATAATTGTGGAAGTTCATCGAACCTCACCTTTCTGATAAACTTTCCTATAGGTGTAATTCTATCATCCTTATCTCCTGATGAAAGTCTTGCAACCCCATCCTTTTCAGCATCAACCCTCATACTTCTAAACTTAAGTACCATGAACTGTTTTCCATTCTTGGTAAGCCTGCACTGTTTATATAATACCGGTCCTTTATCTGTTACTTTTATTAAAAAAGCAACTACAATCATTATCGGAGATAAAATAATTATTGCAATCAATGATAATATTATATCAAATAATCTCTTTATAAAAAGGAATTCCGGATTAGGATTATATCTTCCTACTCTTAGCATTGGCAGGTGAAACATATGCATTTTTCTTGCCCCACTCATTATAACATCGCCAACTCTGGGGATTACATATACATTTATTCCATTTGACACACAGTACTTTAAAATTATATTTCTATCATGGCTGTGTATTCCACTCAGGAACACTGTCTCAACTTTATTCAAAATACTTAAATCATTAATACATGTATCTGACTTAATTTCAAACAACACCTTGAATTTTTTATCCATGCCATATTCATCTATCAGTCTTTCCATACCTTCCCGGGCATCATATACTATTGCTGATTTCTGTGGAGGGTATACTTTAAAATACCATGTATGTGCAGCCATGCACCATATAATACTTACTGCAAGCTGTACAACTAATAGTATTAACATTGGAAGCACATTAGGAAAGCTTCTCATAAGAAGCCAAGTAATTATATACATAATTGCATCTGTTATAAGTGCTGCTAGCATTTGGCTGTATACCATTTCTGATATCCTATTGATTGACACAAGAAAGCCATCAAATATCTTACAATAAATAAAATACATTATTGTAAATAGTGCTATTACAACCCAGTTTCCCCTTGAATAATATGGAATAATCAATCGCTGTGAATAATATACATACCAACATACAATAAATGGTATTACCATCAGAATCAAATTGATTAATTTTACGCATCTGACTGCAATACTATGTTCCAACACCCTCTTCATTTTTTATGTTTCTCCTTTAAAAATAGTAATTTTAGTATTTTTATCTATTTATTCCCATTCCACCTTGAACTCTCCACTGTTGTGATACAGTTCATAATACATATCGTGATAGTTCCCGCCATTATTCATATATTCTCTCCAGTAAGCAAGCTCATAGTCTTTCACATCCCTGTAGAATACTGCATAATATATTGCACTGGCAGCCTCCTCTATGCTCAATCCTCTTTCAGCAAACTCGTCTGACGCAAGCAGTTCATACGCTATCTCATCAAGCATTTTTTCACCACTACCTATACTCTGTATCCCAGTATATACCTCTTCATAGGTTCCGCGTCGGCCTAGCAGATAGAAATATACACGTCTTACATAGCCCCAGTAATCGACTCTCATAGGATAGCACTCTCTGTCTCTGGCATAGAGCGTTCTGCTGCCGTATTCCCCAAGCTTAGTATAACCTACCAGCTCCATATACTCATCCATTCCAAACTCTGTATTTATAATAGCATATTCAACACAATTAATCGACAGCATTTCACGTATCAGATTGTGCTCTGTCTGACCGCCTCCTACTACCATTGAATAAATAAGCGGCTTTGATTCCTGAAGGTTTCCTGCCCATGTAGTATCTGCAGGGTCGAAAGCCAATGCATACCGACCATCAAGTCCTCGCAGATAACCGGATATCTCCGGTTCCGCTGCAATACTTATATACTCTGATTTATCATAAGCGTCATTGCATATTCTCTCTCGTCTTGATTCAACATCCGCAGCTATTACCTCGGACATCTGCTCCAAAGCATTCTGTTCTGTTCCATATCTAAAATTCTCTGTTACAGGCTTAATATCCTTTTTAAAAAGCATTATTCCTGCCACTACTATACCAACAACAAAGATAAGCTTCTTCCACCACTCATTCTCCTTATCAAGAACTGCATGTGCCAGTGCTGCCGCACATACAATGGTTGCAGGAAATGCACATATTAGTGCATAATATGCACTATCACTCCATACCATCTTAACAGCAATATACATAATATCATTAAACAGAAGCACAACCGCTGCCATGATTGCAATATATACATGGTTCGATGTCCTTTTCCCCGCCTTAGAAAGCAAGTATATAATAGCGGCTATCGATAAAACAAATATAGCCGTATCATCTTGATAATTGTTAAATAGCTCTATAACATTCTTCATCGCTCATCGCTCCACCCGAAATATCTATATGCATATTCGGTAAATCATATTGTATATTATTCCCGGAATCAGGCACACAAGACCTCTTAACATCGTTCTATATTCGTGTTTACATACAGAAACCGTCACTATGCCACACAGTGTAATCAATGGTACAACCGCAAGAGCAGCAACAGACAGCGCAGCACCCGCCATATTAGATAAAGCCACAAGTACCCACCCTATAGTGGTCTTATTATATCTGATTATGTATATAAATCCTAAAGCAACCGCAGGAATTAAAATATATGGCAGCTGCGCCATACTGTCATAAGCTCCCGTGAAAAGGAAATAATGTGCACCACTATAAAACAGCAGATATACATTGACAATCTCATAAAATAATATCAATGCCCATGTGTACCTTATTGATGCTCTAAATATTATCCTTCCAATCAGGTACACCACATCTATACTCACCAGTATGCTTATTATTCCCATAACATTGTGCTGCATAATCACCGGACTTACTTTAAATATACTACACAATACCGCTGAATGCATGTAATATCCTGAAAAAGCATAACTCATATCTGGCGCGTCAAGTTTCATTCCTGTATATACGTCTCTCATAAAAAGTCTGCCGCTATACACACTGTCTCCAACCGCACTATAGGCATATCCGCCATCACTTATATATGATACGCCGCACACATAAACTACCAGAGTACATATAGTCATAATAGCTACTGGTATAATAGCCTTCCAATTCCGTTTCAAACCGATAAACGTATTATATGCCAGAATAACATAACCTTTCCCACGCATTATTGTCATAATGCATAGTAACACCACAAGCAGTGTTATTACAGTTATCTGCCATACAACCTTAAGAGTATTAAGACTGTTATCAAAAGCCAGACATAATAGATAGACAATTTCGAATATACCATAATATATCATATATCCCATTAAAAAATTAATCGTCAATCTCTGTCTGGCTCTAATTATTGTACTTAATGTTGTACCCAATATTCCAAATATTCCCAACAGCAGCACCGCTGCCAAAACCCCTGCCCAATTCATTACAATTTCTGACCTTCCATTCTGTCATCATCTATTTTCGAATCTCTTCATATATAATGTATGCCTTCATAATTTTACCTTTTTAATATTTTTTTGTCAATATATATCACTAATATAATGAACATTGATGCAGCCACTTTTTTATTCATCTCCCACAAAAGATTGTCATACCTCTTGGCTTATGTTATAATTATGTACTGCTAATTGATTTTATATAAACAAAGAGGTTAAATATCCATGAATAAAACAACCATAGTTGTTCCTGTATACAAGGACTGGTCAACACTCGGTTCTTGTATTGAATCACTTAAGAAATACGTTCCAGCCGGAAATTCCGTTCTGTTAATCAACGACTGCGGACCGGAGTGGGAGGAGCTTGAACATAATATTCTATCGGCTATTGCAGGCTGCCCTAACTTCACCTATGCCAAGAACGAAGAAAACCTTGGCTTTGTAAAGACATGTAATCATTCCCTTGAGCTTGCCGACCCGGCAACCGATATTCTTCTTCTCAACTCCGACACGGCAGTCACTGAAGGCTTTCTCACCGAGATGCAGGAGGTTCTCTATGCCGATGAACGTCATGGTGCCGTATGTCCGAGAAGCAACAATGCGACTCTTCTCACCATGCCTCCGAGGAAGAATACCATAGCCGAGCTGACCCCCGAGGTAAGCCACTCCATATATGAAACGGTCAAGGACATGCTTCCTCGTTGGACTATACTTCCTACAGGTGTCGGTTTCGCACTGCTCATAAAGAGGGACGTTCTTAATCGTTTCGGACTATTCGATGAGATATACAGTCCTGGCTACAATGAGGAGAATGACTTCTGTGCACGCATCAACCAGTACGGCTTCAGCATCGTGATGGCTAACCACGCGTATGTATATCATTATGAGTCTAAAAGCTTCGGTTCAAGACGTGCGAAGCTTGATGCGGAGCATTTTGCTATACTAAACAAGCGCTATCCTTACTATTCAAATCTTATAAGCACTTATTTTCATGGTGGAATGGAACCTGTTGACTACTTTGCCGACCTGATTGGCGATGGTCTATACCATAAGAAGCGCATACTGTTCAGCCTCTACGAGACACCTGCTTCGTACAACGGAACTGCCAAATACTCTATATCCATCTATGAGGCGTTTCTCAGACTGTACGGTGACAAGTATGATGTGCACCTTCTTATCAACCGCGCTGCTGATAACTTTCACAAGCTTTCCGAGCGCCACAATAACGTATGGTACCCTGACACAATAAATGACCAGACATTCCATATCGCATTCTCTCCATCGCAGATATACCATATTGAGCACATGTTCATACTTAACAGAACCTGTCTCAAGTATGTATTCTGCATGCAGGACATTATCAGCATAAGAAGCTCGTACCTATTGGTTCAGGATCCTGAGCGCAACGAGATATTCCGCTCATCAATTCACTACTGTGACCTTATGACCTCCATAAGCGAATTCTCACTCAAGGATACTGTAGACTTCTACAAGACGGAATTCGATAAGCGTAATATACCTACCAGAGTTATATACCACGGAACAGATAAGCTGTATGACCCTGCTAAGAACCCCGGCTTCAAGCTGCCATTTGATAATTACTTCGTAGTTTTCGGCAACTTCTACAAGCACAAGTTTGTGCCTCAGCTGCTTGAAGCACTCAAGTCCTCGAAGCACAGGATTATCGTAATCGGAAGCACCTCCGAAGGAGCTATCGGTAACAGCATGTATGGATATAAGTCCGGCAATCTGTCCGACGAGTTCATAGATTATGTACTTGGCAATTCACTTGGAATAATATTTCCTAGTATATATGAGGGCTTTGGTCTTCCGTTTCTGGACGGAATGAGCTACTCCAAAAAGATTATCGTAAATAATACTGAATTAAATCGTGAGCTTAGGAACTACTTCGATGCATTCAGTGAAAATGTATATATCTTCAACTCACTTGATGAGGTAGATGGTATACTTGATAAGGTTGAAGCCGATCCTGTAATACACTATAAGAACAATGATTCCCATATAAGAAGCTGGGAAGACTCTGCAAAAGAGCTTGAGGACTGTCTTGCAGGCGTGCTTGCAGCTCCTGTCAATGTTGAGCTCCTCTATGAGCGCTGGCATTTCTACCAGTACCTATCGAATGTGCACCGCATATATGCAGGCAGTTCCAACATGAAGAAATCTCGCTCCATCGAGATGGAAGGCTTTCTTCAGGGGCTTATCAACCGTTTTCCTCACATATATGGGGTATACAAGAAGGTAATCGTAAAATTCGACCCTGACCACTATAACTAATCCCCAGATAACCGCTGTAACACAATTATACATGAAAAAGTCCCAACCTGATACCTATTGCATAGCGCAAAGTATCAGATTGGGACTTTCTTATATCTTATCCTGTTTTCTACCTTCCCTCTGCCTTTCCCACATTCATGTAGTGAATATAATATCTTTCCATATCATATCCAAAGGCTTCTCTAAGGTCACTGTAAAGTGTACGGTACAGGTATGGATTGAACTCCTCGCATGCCTGTCTGCCTTCTTTCATTCCATATTTTACAAAATGCTCAATAAGTGCTCTCTCATCATCACCAAATGCGTTCCTTAAGTCACCATATTTTGCCAGATAATAATCCTTGTTATATACATCCTTATAGTCAACACCATTGTACACGGTAGAGCTTGTCGCTATCCTATGCTCTGCTGCCCCATAGTCTATATAATGTATATAATATGCCTTATTATCATCGCCAAATGCATTCTTTAAGTCCGAATACTGCTTATATGTCTCCAGGTCAAAGTCGAGACCGCCTTTTCTTCCTTCTGCCATTCCATTCACAATAAAATGCTTTAGAAGCATATTGGAATCTCTTCCGAATGTCTCTGCCACATCAGGATTATTATTATAATAATATTCTTCATTATACACCTTGGAATAGTCTCTCTCATCATAGAAGGTTCCATTGCAGATTCTGTTCTCATACTGACCATACAATATATAATGCAGATAATATGTGTATATATCATCACGGAATGTAGCCATCAGATCCGGATTATATTTGGCATAAGCCTCTATATCGAATATATCATTACCTCTTTGCTTATTTCTTGTCCCCTCCTCAACAAAGTACTTAAGCACAAGATAATCATCATTATCATATCTCTTAGCAATATCAGGATACCTTGTTATATAATACACCTTATTGTACACTGCAGCATAATCCACTCCGTTATAGGTTGTATTAGACAGCATGTGTGACGCAATTCTGCCTTCATTTAATCCGTATGTAATGTAGTGATTATAGTATGCAACAAGGTTATCCCCGAATGCATTCCTAAGATCCTCATAATTCTGCTGATAGTAATATACATTGAACTTCTCGCATGCCTGATGCCCGGCCGCCATTCCATAATTGATAAAATATTCCTCTGCCTTCGTATAGTCATTGCCACATGCAGAAGCTGCAGCCGGATATTTCTTGAAATAATACACCGGGTCTACCAGCTCACTATATCTTGATATTATATTAAAGGAAGTCTTAATCTGTCCACTGTACTCCCCAATTCCGGTTACTATGACATTCGCCACAGGTCCCTTCTTGTTATGTGTATAGCTGAGGGAATAATCATCATTCTGAGTCAGAAGCTCACCATTATAATGCACCTCAACAGAAGGCGTATAATATTCTCCTGAATACAGCACATCACCTACAGGACTAACACTCGCAGCAGTAATATCCTTTTTCTGCGGTGCATTGCAGGTTATCTCACCCGCCGGTGTTACAGAATCTGTCGCATATAGGGCTGCTGTGCTATCATTTCCTGTGTATCCCGCTGTGTTCCATGTATCACTCAACCATATCTCGACCCTGTCAATGCTGTTTCTGTACTTCCATCCGGATAAATCAGTATATATATACTGTCCATCCCCCGCCGTCAAGCTTCCATACGCATCATATATATGGTCTTTACTTGTAACTCTTATTCTTAACACTGCAGCTTTATCAAGATTGATACCCACACATAAGTAAGGTACATTTGACAAATCAAGCGAATCAAAATATCTTACCCTGCTCGAGTATATGGCATCATCCTGATTCATATCCCATATGTCAGTACCTCCCCGAAGCTGTACCGCCTCCTGAGGCACTAGTGAATCAGCATTTCTGAACACACCCCCATGGTCTATACTCTTCATCTGTGCAAACATATCAGCTTCGAAATTGTCTATAACTTCATTCCATGAATCAATTCCCAACACATCAAGTGCAAACTGTGTGTATTCAAGTGAATCCATTGTATCCATATATTTAAACATTTCATATGACAGCTTAGGTATCTCAGTCTTGTAGCGAAGTCCGAACTGAAAATACGGACTGCCCTCACTGATATCCCTGTGTGCCCTGATTATAAATGCCTTGATATACGGGTTGCTCTCAGCCTTATAGTATGAGTATGCTATATTAGCAGCCTGTTTTGCCTCATTCTGGCCACATATAACAGAATAAGATGTATATCCTACCTCTGATACTATTATTGAGCGTACCTGCCCACTCTGTGTGAGAAGGTTCTTCGTAAAGTAATCCGTCAATACATCTATATTCTTCATGGATACCAATGGTGTATACTCATCCATCGTAACCTCACCGCCATAGGTAGGAGTTCCGTCCGTGTCCGTTGTCGGCTCGTCACCATCATCGAGAGTATCAGGATCACCGAGAGGATATGGATATGGATGCCATGCCACGCCCCAGTCCATCTGCTGATCCTTCTTTTCGTTGCGGTTAAATTCCTCGAGGAACCACCTTGCACCATAATCTGTCATAGTGTTTGCCGTCTGCCATCTATGCTCTAATGGTATATATATTTCAGCCTGTGGATTAATTTCTTTTATTATATTGTAAAACATCTTGAACTGCTTATAATACTCAGCCACATAACTGCTTCCCTCACATGGCTTGAGATAGTTGTACTGAAGATTGTCATTCACCTCATTTCCGATAACCCAGTCGACAACCTTCCCCTTATCCCCACCATTGTATCTCTCAGCAAGGAAATAAGTACATGCCTCTATCAGGCTGACACCCTCCTCAGTCACAGCATTGAAGGCATAGTACTGTGTTCCATCATTGAAGTCAACACCCGGATACCGAAGCTGTGGAAAATCCTTATTGTAGCCATTCACAACCGCAGCCACTATGCTTATTCCCGCATTGGTTAGCGTGTTTATCGTATTGTCATATAACTCCACCTTATCTGCAGCATAGTAATATGTCTTTCCTTTGTAATCATAGAAATATTCTGTTGGTTCAGTACTTACAAGTTCATTATAAAAGAAATTAAGAAAGCCATAGCTTACACCTATATCCTGAATATCCACAAGAAGCGGATAGTTTCCATCAACTATCTGAATACCCTTCTTAGATACCTCATCACCCGGTTCACTGCTCTGTGTCTGTGCTGTATTTTCGCTGTCATCCGCGAAGCTATACGTTCCCCCTGCTGCTATACATACTGCTGCTATTATTATCAACAGCAATGTTCTTAATGAAAATCTGCTCAATCTGAATCTCATATGTGTATCCTTTATTTTATATACTTATATATCTACAAAACATTTTTAATAATACACCAACACTGCCCATACACACAAATGGCAGCGAAATACTTTATCCCGCTGCCATCTGTCATACCCATGAAAAGATAAGCTCTTTTCCGGTTATTAGTGACTCTTTCTGTTTTCAGCCTTACCATACTTGATATAGTGGATATAATAAGTTCTTGTATCATCACCGAATGCATTTACAAGGTCTGCGTTATTAGCCTTGTATGCATCAACATTGAACTCTCCACTTGCCTGACGGCCTTCATATATTCCGTAGTTCATAAAATGATTGAATAATGCCTGCTTATCATTGCCGAATGCATTGGCTACGTCCTTGTGGTGTGCATAGTAGTAATCGGCATCGAATACTGCTGAGTAGTCAACTCCGTCCACTACATAGCTGCCTGTGCTTCCCTGATTTCCGCCATTGCTTCCTGTAGCCTTTCTGTTCTCTGCCTTTCCATACTTTATATAGTGTACATAGTATGTTCTGGTATCTCCACCGAATACATTAACAAGATCAGGATTGTTAGCCTTATATGCCTCTACATTGAATTCTTCGCTCGCCTGACGGCCTTCGTTGATTCCGTAGTTCATGAAATGGTTGAACAGAGCCTGTGCATCCTTTCCGAATGCATTAGCTACATCCTTATGGTTATTGTAGTAGTAATCTGCATTGAATACTGCTGAGTAATCAACTCCGTCCACCACATAATTACCTGTGGCAGCTCCTCCCTGATTTCCACTATTGTTTCCACCGTTGTTGGCGCTTCCTGTTGCCTTTCTTCCCTCTGCCTTACCATACTTTATATAATGAACATAGTATGTCTTGGTATCACCACCAAATGCGTTCACAAGGTCCGGATTATTAGCCTTGTAAGAATCCACGTTGAATTCTTCACTTGCCTGACGTCCTTCGTAGATACCATGCTCCATGAAGTGGTTAAATAATGCCTGTGCGTCCTTACCAAATGCATTAGCTACATCCTTATGGTTATTATAGTAGTAATCTGCATTGAATACAGCAGAATAGTCAACTCCGTCTACCACGTAGCTGCCTGTAGTCGTTCCACTCTGATTTCCGCCATTGTTTCCACCATTATTAACACTTCCTGTTGCCTTTCTTCCCTCTGCCTTACCATACTTCACATAGTGTACATAATATGTTCTTGTATCATTTCCGAATACATTTACCAGATCCGGATTGTTAGCCTTATATGAGTCCACGTTGAACTCTTCACTACCCTGACGTCCTTCGTTCATACCATAGTTATAGAAATGATTAAGAAGCGCTTCTGTAGTACTTCCGAATGCATTTACCACATCCTTATTGTGCTCGGCATAATAATCAGGATTGAATACCGCTGCATAGTCAACACCATCAACTACATACGACTGACTTGGTGTAGGTGTAGGTGTTGGTGTAGGTGTTGGTGTCGGAGCCGGAGAATCTGATGATACAGCTGTTCTTCCTTCTGCCTTACCATAATCTACATAGTGCTCATAGTATTTCTTAAGATCATCTCCGAAGCTGTTAGCGAGATCCTTATAATTGTTCTTATAAGCTTGAACATTGAACTCTTCACTTGCCTGAAGCCCTGCTGCCATCCCCTTAGTAATGAAATGCTCTATGAGGAGAACCGGATTATATCCTACCGCTGCTGCCACTTCTGTATTATTGTTATAATAGTAATCAGCATTATATACAGCAGAATAGTCTTTACCGCCATATACTGTAGAATTAAATATACTGTCCGGTACGCTCACTGCCGGGTCATTCACTGCTCTTGACTGTGCCTTCGCTCCGCTTAAGCCCGCTGCCTTCGTAAAATCATATACTGTGAATACACCATCAAAGCTCTTGCTTGTAGTGTTCTCCTTAACCCATACCGCAACCTTGTCAACTGCTGTCTTTCCTGACCAGCCTGAAAGATCCACAAACAAATTGTTATCTGTGTTGACGTCAACCTGACAGTTAGCATCATAGATATTGTTACCGCTGTATACTCTCACTCTTACAACCATCTTATCTGCATCACCGCTTGTATACTGCGGCATGAACTTGATTGTAAATCCAAGATATGGTGTCGCGCTGAAATCCTGTGCTGTTTCGAACTCATGGTATATTGCCTGATATGAGAAACCGGTACACTTAGGATCAACAACTGCTGTACCCATAGGATGATACTGTGCCGTGCCTGCTACACCGTCCTTATTATAATTATATATACTGAAGGATGGTACATTGTAGCCCTTCTCCCAGTACGGCTGTGCCGCTACCCAGTTGCCACTGCCATTTTCTGAGAAATTGCTTCCGAGTCCCTCTGAAAGAACAACCGCACCTGTTGTGCTGTCCATTGATGAAACACTGTAGAGTGCTGCATTATTGATACTCTTCATGTTGTTGAATTTAGAGGCATCAAAGTTATCTATAACTGCATTCCATGATGTTATGCCAAGTGTTGCGAGTGCAAAATTGGTTACATCAAGTGAACTTGCCGTATCTATGTACTTGTACATAGTGTATGCGTACTTAGGTGTCGTAGCAACATACTCATTCTTCTCATTGCTCCATACGGAATTCCATAATCCGAACTTATAGTAATTGCTCTCAACAATAGTATCAATATGTCCATTGAGTATGAATGCGTCAATATATGGATTCATCTCAGATGCATAGTATGCATAGGCTATGCTTGCAGCCTGAAGCTTCTCATCCGTTCCCGATATAGGTGACTCTGATGTATAACCCTGTTCTGAAAGAATGATGGATCTTACGTTGCCATCCTTGTTGCGCATGTTGGAGTTCTGCATATAATCTGTGAGAACATTGATGTTCTTCATGCTGATAAGCTTCGTCTCCTGATCATCTGTAATCTCACCACCATCATTCTTAACTCCGTCCTTGTCAACTGAAGGCCAATTGTCTGTAAGGACATTATTATTTGTGATTGGGAAGGAATATGGATGATATGCAAGATTCCAGTATATATTGCCATCCTGCTTTGAAAGTCTGTCAAATATCTCAAGGAAGTCTCTTCCTGCATATTCCTTGCTGGTATTGTCTGTTGTCCATCTCTGCTCAAGAGGAATATATACATTAGCCCCTGCATTCTCTGCCCTCAAGGCATCATACATAGTCTTGAATGTCTGATAATATATCGGAACGTACTGCTCAATTCCCATCTCTCCGATATAGTTATATGCCATGTTATCGTTAACCTCGTTACCGATAACATAATTGGAAATTCTTCCGTTGCCTGTTCCATTATATCTTGCAGCTACGAAATGGCATACGGCCTCAACTGCATTCTTACCTTCCTGTGTAGCCGTGTTGATGGCATAGTAGAAGGTTCCATCATGTCTTGTAACTCCCGGATATAAAAGATATTCATATCCATCCTGATACTGGTTAACAAATGCAACCGTTACATTGATTCCTGCCTCGGTAAGCTTACTTATAATAGTATCATAATCCTCAATTACTGTGTTAAAGTAATAGGTCTTCCCATTATAATCATACGCATACTTAGTTGCCGAATTGCTTAAGACTCTCTCAAACGATATGTTGAGAAATGCCTCACTTATTCCTAACTCCTCAACATCAGATAGCATACCGAAATCTATCTGTAGTCCCTTCTTGGATACTGCACCCTTGGCAGGATTCGTGTAACTTCCGGCTGCCGCATATACATTGGCCGGCTTAACCGAAACAAATACCATCACGAATGCTGCCACAACAGCAAGTACTCTTCTGATAACATTTTTTTTCATTCTGCTTCCTCTCCCTTTCTTATTTTTTATTAATAAGCATTCGCAAAACTTCTCTCCTGCGACCACTCATTTACACATAAACTAGGACATAAGTCCCATAAAAATATGATACACTTATGTCCTCTCTTTGTCAATTGCAAGCATAACTTTTGATGATTTTATATAATTTCTGTATTTGAAACGTCTTTTCTGAACACCGGAAAATACCTTGTTTGTAGCTGCTTCCTCAAGGTGTTCAATGTGAAGCTGCGGAACATACGCCGGCACCAGCCCTGCCTTCAGAAGATGATGGTACAGTACATCCTCCTCCATATACATATATGTTCTATTATCAAAACCTCTAAACCATTCAAAATACACCGGCGTGAACACAAGGCAGCATCCATGCAGAGCCACATTCTCGACATTATCTTTTATACGTATATCTGATTTCTTAGACTCGACATACGCATTAAAAATTCTGTTGAACGCAGCATCCAGTGATACATAGCTGAGTGCAAGCAGCACACGGTTCATAAATATAAACGCATGAAGCTTCCTATTGCTCATAGCCCTGTCCCTGCCGGGATTATCATTGCTTGCCTGCCCCTGCTTATAAATCTCCGGTCCGATGACCGCATATTTTTTTTTAATATACTCTCTCCTGACTATCTCACAAAACTCATCCTGCATAAGTCTGGTGTCGCTGTTAAGCACTACCACATAACTGCATCCATCCTGTCTTGCTCTGGCAATTCCGACATTGTTTCCGCACGCATATCCTAAATTACCCTCGTTTACAATAACCTTGATGTTACTGATACCGCTATATAACTGCCTGAGTGCTTCACCCGAGCCATCCGGTGAAGCATTATCAATTATAACTATCTCATGCTCTTCTTTGACATGCTTCCCTATGGATCGTACACATTCTATCGTCTCATCCATAGTTCCATAGTTAAGAATTACGAATCCAAACCTGTCACCCATCTACATATTCCCATCATTCTTATTATTTCTTGAGTTTTTCTCCGCCTTTTTTATGAATATATCATAATTCAGCTTAAATATCTTTAAGAATGTTTTCTTATCAAGGTGCCTGTATAGCCACCGTTCAATCTTAAAAACGATTCCGCTGTTTCTCGACCCAGTCTTCCTGTAATCGCTCCATTCTGACATTCCAAGATATTGGTCGAATATTCCGGTATCCGGATGAACTGATGCCTTATCCCACGGAAACTGTCCAAGAAACCGGAAGAAGTGGATTATAACCGGCTTCTCCACCGCTGAATTAATCTCTTCCGCACTGTAATATCCATGCTGTCCAAAGTTCTTTACATACAGCTCATACTCATAGACTATATGAATTGGCTGAACATTGTACTCTGCACCAAGTCTGTATACCTTCTTACTCAGCACCACATTCGCAAGATCCTGATCCGGCGACATGTAATGTGCCCTAACATTCTGCGCATGCTCTATAATCCTCTCTGTGCACATCTGTTTTTTCCATTCATCAAGATTGAACAGCATAACACCTGTGTTGTAGTATCCTTCTTTCTCTGATAACCCTATAAGTGCCTTATGCTTTACTCCGAGTGAATCAAGCGACATGCCAACCGGCATTCCATTCATAGACATTTCAAAAAGCGGCAGTATATCACCTGTCACCACTGTGTCACTGTCTATATACAACAGCTTCTGTATATTTTCCGTAAGAACTATAGGTACAAACAGTTTAAAATTCGCTGTGTACGAGCCTCGGTAAGTAGGTATGCCAAGCTCTTTCATCGTATCAATAAGCTTATTAGTGTCAAGATAGGTTATGCTTCTCCCATAGCTATCTGCTGTCTTAGAAAGCCTTTCGATACTGTCATCGCTAAGTCCATCACCCAGTATATATATATTTATATCGTCGATATGCTTGTTGTTTTCATACAGCGATGTGATTGATACACCTGCATAAGGCGCATATCTCTCATCAAACTGGTACAGGATGTCTGCCCTTGTCCTTGGATGAAGCTCCGCCTTATCAGGATAATCCTTCGTTATCTTATCAACATGCAGCTCTATCACAATTTTTCCATTCTCTGCATAGCGCCAAGGGTTATCAACTATAAGCTGAGGGTCATCCGTCTTAAAAACAAGCTCCGTGCCATACCATTCACCATTTCCCGATATCTCCGGTGAATGTTCATCTATCATGCAGCCACACAACCGTATCCCCGTAAGTACACATGCCATACTCCTTGGGTCGAATCTCACACGTTTAATATCCTGTGTAAGTTCTATCTCATATCGCCTGTCATAACGCTTATATACAATCTTGTTATCTTCAGAAAATCCTTCGCCATAATCAAGATATACTATAGGAAGATACTGCTGTTCATTCCTTCTCCCAAGCTCCATGAGTTCTTCCCCATAATAAACAGGCTTACCTATATCCTCGTACAGCTCTGCCGCCGTCACTCTGCTGCCCTTGACATACTTCTGAAAATTCGACTCCATATAATCAAATATATTTATAATTTCACTCGTTATGCCTGTGCGCTCATAAAGATTGTATTGTAAAAGTGCATTTCTCTTTCCCCCCGAGTACATATATGTACGAATCGCCCTGTACACCACGTAGTCCGCAGGTAAAGGAAAATCGAATACCCACTCATAGTCCGTTACATACTCCCCGCTGCCCGACACTATAACATTCTCAGGCACCAGATCTATATCTGCAAACGAGCAGCCCATTATCCTTTCAGGCTCAATATTGCCAAGCTTCACTGTTCCGAACACATTTTCAAACTGTTCCGAGTTCTTCCATACGTCCGTGGAATATAATCGTCTTATCCTGTCGCAGAAAGCCATCAGTAAATCAGCCGCACCATCATAGTCTCCACAGTCTATCAAATTATCTATTATATCGCTTACACTCTCTCCGTCTATGAACTGATACTGCAGAATGCCCGCTTTCAATTCTTCATCATTCATGTAAGCCCCTGCAAGCTTAAGCCCCACTTGATTATATCTATCCAAATACTCCCTATAATATCTGCTCTGTCTCTCTAAGTGCCCTCTTCCCTCAGGAAACATCGCATGTTTTTCAACCCTTTTCCCTGACTGCTCACTATCACCATTCTGAACAATATCCGTCCTTATCGCAAACCGTCTGTCCCTGTCATTGGAATATTTTGAAAAAATTATCCTTCCCATATCATTCTCCACTCTTACTTACTCGCATTCCACGAGAAACGAATTAGAAAAGAAAGGGAACATCCCCTCCTCCACAATCTGCTCAAATGCCCGGTCCTCATCAAAAAGCTTCATTCTGTCATTGTCATAATTGCGATTATTGTTTTTTAGTTCGCCTGCCTTTGGAAGCCATTCATCAGAATATATGGTTGTCGGAAGCTTATAGTCGGGATAAGGATAGAAAAAGCGTGCCCTGCTAAAACCCGCATCCAGAACAAGCCTCTCAAGTCCCTTTCTTGAAAATGTTCTTACATTATCACCCTCATTATATCCTTCTATTCCGGCAAAGCATCTCGCCACATGATCCTCACTGCAACCTGCAAAATACTTAAGACCATACTTATTCTCAATCGCTATTATAAGTCTTCCTCCCGGCTTCACATGACGTCTCGCTGCTTTTACGAACTCAAGGTAAGGCTTATCCGAATGAATATATAACCCACCATACTCAAGCACTCCAATCAAAGTGACAACATCATACTGTTTATCAAGCTTCGCTTCTACCTGCTCGAAATTGCCAAGAAGTATCTCTATATTATCATATTTCTTATTTCTATAAGCATTTATCATACTTCGTTTTTCAGAAAGTTCAATACAGGTAACGCTCTTTGCCTTGCGTGCAAGAGCCCCTGTTATTGCTCCACATCCTGACCCGATTTCAAGTATCTCAGCTGTATTTTCAATCTGAAGCCATTCTACTATATTCTGTCTTATATCCGAAAGATGATACATCACCGCCCATGATTTTTTTTCATCAATTATAGAATTAAACTCCTGCTCCTCATGATTCTTCACAATATCAAGAAGCACATCCTCTATACTTCCGTCACTGTAATAATCCTTTCCCGGATAATTATCATAGTTGAGTTTAACTCCACCGATATATTTTTCCACAGACAACCCTTTCTATTCCACCTTAACTTTGGAATCCATATCGAAAAATCCTACTGTATCTTTCTCAGAAATAACTGTTATCGTACATACATCATACATTCTATGGTATACTTCGAAGTTTTCTCCACTGTAACCGGTACACCCCAGCGATATAAGATATTCTCCACCCTGAAGATTCATCCTCTGTGTGAATGTCACTGTCTTCTCGCTGCCTGCCTCCGTCACGTCTATAAACACCTTCTCATACATTGTATTCGTGCCCGTAAGGTCTGTTCCACGCAGATTCTTGATTGTAAACGCAAATATCGGGTTAGTCATCACCTCATGGAAACGCACCTTCATCTTGATACTGAAATCCTGCAGCTTGTTGACACAGCTGGTATATGTTCCCTTAGAATCCATTATGGCAAAATCCACAATCTCCGCCTTCTTATTGCCATACTCCTGCAGCGAAGGATTTAGTTCATAATTACTTTTCCATAGTCTATTCCTCGTCTCTGCCTGCTCACTGCCTGCCGATTCTGCTGTTGAATTTTCACCCTGTGTCTTATGGACAAATCCATTATTACTGTCATCAAGCTGGTTTACAAGAATCTTCTTATATATATCTATTATCTGGGAAGGACTTCCCTCCGAGAGTTTAACACCTTTATTCAAAAGTATGACTCTGTCACAGTATTTATTGACACTGCCAAGATCATGACTAACAAACAGTATTGTCTTTCCAAGTTTCTTAAACTCCTCGAACTTATGGTAACATTTCGCCTGAAAGAAAACATCTCCGACTGACAGTGCTTCATCCACAATAAGAATCTCCGGGTCAATATTGATAGCCACAGCAAATGCAAGCCTTACAAACATACCGCTTGAATATGTCTTTACCGGCTGATACACATAGTCGCCGATATCTGCGAACTTCAAGATATCTTCAAGCTTCGCATCTATCTCCTCCTTCGTATATCCTATCATCGAGCCATTAAGATATACGTTCTCTATTCCTGTGTACTCCATATTAAAACCTGCACCAAGCTCAAGCAGTGCTGATATACGTCCTCTGATGTCAACCTCTCCGTCGGTCTGATTTAGCACACCTGTAATAATTTTAAGTATTGTGGACTTACCTGAACCATTAGTTCCTATTATCCCAACCGTCTCTCCCTTTTTCACCTCGAAGCTCACATTATTGAGCGCATACTTTTCCTTGTAGCACTTCTTTCTTGTGAGTCCCAATGACTCCTTGAATCTGTCCTTGGGATTGTCATACAGCTTGTACATCTTACTGACATTGTACACACCTATAGCAACATCATCACTTCTCATCATCTGACCTCATAACTCTACAAAATATCGGCAAAATGCGGTTTCAACCTCTTAAACACCACTCTGCCAAGCACAAATACCCCTACTGTAAATATCCAGAAATAAAGTGTAAGCTCCGGTCTTTGCCAGAACCACACTCCATTTATAAGCGTATCCCTATATCCCTGCACTATGTAGTACATAGGATTAAGCTTAAATATCGTCTTAATCGTTCCCGATATACCTATTATATCTATATTCCACATGATAGGCGTCATCCATATTCCAAGCTGCAGCCATATATTGATAAACTGTGTGAGATCTCTGAAAAATATCACACAGGAGCTTGTAAGATAAGCCTGTCCAAGTATCATCACAAACATGCACAACGAATAATACAAAAGCTGCACCACTATAATTCCCGGAAACATACCATAGACCGTATACAGCACAAGTACAAGTCCTACGAAAAATACATGTATTATAAGACCCGACAACATCTTGACAAGTGGAAGTATATCTATGTTAAACACAACCTTTTTTACAAGATAGCTGTACTCAAGCAGAACGTTGGTTGCCATACTCCATGTGTCTGAATAATAGAACCATGGAACAAGTCCCGCTATAAACCACAATATAAAAGGAACTGTCTCTCCTGATGAATTTACCACATCCGATGATCTGAACCCCACCTGAAACACAAACCAGTATACAAGCACTGTCACGACAGGCTGTATAAATGACCAGATTACTCCAAGGTAGGATCCTGCGAATCTACTCTTTAAGTCATTCTTAGACAATCTTGACACCAGTGCCCTGTTACTCACAATATCATATATATATCCGTATACGCGCTCTTGATTGAGCAGGAAAATCACATATAGCAGATCTATAGCAATACATGCTGCAACCTTTAACACTATATTATATGTTCCTCTTGAAGACGCCACAGCAATCTCATCTACAATATCGCCTAATCCGATTACAATATATCCGTCCGTATCCTGCGTAGTAATACAAAGCGTTCCACCACGAACTGTGCACTGCTCTAACTGATTGTCAGCTATAATGCGGCTTGCAAGCTCATCTGCCGCAATATCCCTCTGCACGCCATTAAGCTTGATCGTCACACTGTGCAATGACAGCTGCGCATTCGCCTCCTCAGGAAAGTCCAGCCTTACAAAGCGGCTGCCCGCATTGACATCAAAATCAATCTTACCATTATGCCCCTTTTCAGCAGCAATAGTCTTTACTCTATCCGCCGTAAAGCAATCCTTGGTATAATTGCTTTTTGAAGAGTAGAACATCTGGAGTTCTCCACTCACATTACTGTCTATCTCCATGGTAATATTCATTGTATAATCATTTAATATGAGTTTCCTGTCATTAAATACAATCAACAGGTTGGCGACCACGCATATTATACCAAGTAACACGGATGCCAATATTTTCTTTCTATTCATCCTGTCCATTTCTGCCTTCCGCATAACCAAAATTCAAATAGTGTATATAATAGAAGTTAAGGCTGTCTCCGTAAGCATTCTGAAGATCCTTATACCTGTTCTTATATGCATACACATTAAATGTATCATTTCCCCTTCTGCCCTCTTTCATACCATACAGTGTGAAATGCCTGCGTGCTCCTTCAGCTCCCGGATAGCTTCCTACAATATCTCCGTTATGCTTCATATAGTAATCAGCATCAAATATCATGGACATATCAAGGTCTTCCATACGAAACATATTTCTATTTTCATTAATTCCATACTGTACATAATGTCTGTAGTAGCTTGGTCCGTCCTGTCCAAAAGCATTCAGAAGGTCAAGGTTACTTAATGCATAACCCAGCACATCGAAGTCTGTACTTCCATTTCTGAACTCTGTCTGTCCATATGTGTAGAAGTGCACAAGCGCACCCATATAATCTCCAGCATAATGTTCATCCACATCACTGTTATTTGTAATGTAATACTTACCATTAAATATAAGGCTAGCCTGTCTTCCTTCGTATGCACCATACTTGAGCCAATGAAGGAACAGCTGCCCTGCACCTTCACCAAGTGCGTTCACAACATCCTTATTCTTCTGTGCATACACAGCCGGGTCAAACAGCTCCGCACCCATGGTATATCCTGTGTATGTATTATCATCAGCTGTGTGGATTCTGTTTTCCTTATCCCTGTTATTCATGTAATGCTCATAATAGCTGTTAAAGTTATATCCAAATGCAGCATACAGATCCGGATTACATGTCATATAAGCAAGTACATTAAACTCATTGCTACCAGAGTAACCCCTCTCCATTCCGAATATTGCAAAATTGCCTATCACCGCTTCAGATGAATCGCCATACTTAATAGCATTGTCACCATATACACTTGTATAATAATCATATGAATACAGCTCCGATGGTCTTCTCTTCTCGTAGACTCCATAATTCAGCCAATGTGCAAGAAGCGTTTCCTCATTCGTTCCAAGTACATTCACGACATCCTGATTATACTTTGCATAATCCCCTGCATTGAATACCTCTGAAGCATCCTTAGACAGCGTAATCTCTCCTGTCTCCTTCTCGCAGTAATGCCAATATCCGTCAGCATAACCTATTCCACCGATTACCTTAACACCATTCTTATCATAACAATAATTCTTATCATCTATCTGAACCACCTTACCAGTAAGCATCTCACCTGTTGTTGTGTCAAAATAGTACCATTTTCCGTCAACCTGATGCTCTCCCTTAACCATCACACCCTTCTCATAGTAGTAAGTCTTGCCGTTAGATTTTGAAAAACCTTCCTGATAGTGCATATTATTGTATACAGGAATCTTAAACACAAATGCCTCATCAAGCATTCCTGCCTTCTCGTATGCTTTCTTTACATTTCGTCCTTCATTTGATGGTGCTGCGAGATTCTGCATGTACTGATGCCAATACCTCCCATCATAGTTCCCATCGACATCGAATTTCTGAAGATAAAGTGTATCCTGTCCTCGAAGTATATATCTGTTAGCAACTTTCTGCGCTCCCCCTATGAGTGCTGCATATCTTGTGTTCCATCCTTCAGATTTTGCTTCGTTGAGTCCGTTGGTAACTATCTGCTCACGATTAGAACCCGATGCCTGTATATTATAATAGTTGTAATATCCTTCATATCCCGGATATGTACCTGATATAAGCTCCGAAGTGCCTGATGTCCCCTGCTCCTGATACACCCTGCTTGCAAGGTGTACAGGGCTGACGCCAATGTTGCATCCAATATCGCTGAATGCCTGAGCGTATGTAAGTCCTATATCCTCATAGTTTGTGTATTGATCCGACTGTATATATCCCGACATAAATGAGTTAGATATTACCTTCTGCACTGTTGCAATACCCTGGGTATTAGCATTATATGACAATAACTCAAACTGAAATATATAATCCTCCGTAAGCCAGTTTCTCGGATCAAGGTAGTAGTTCACCGCAGCCTCTGTTGCACATGACCACCCATCACCATAATAGTCACCTACAAATTCACTTGCAAAATATGAAGGAACAAGGCTTCTTGTAGCCGGATTCATCTCATTATATACAACTGTGCTCCAATCAAGTCCTGTATTCATCATCTGAAATGTCCAGTTAGGATGTTTCTCTTTAACAGCATACAGTGCCTGCCTATATGACTCTGGAAACTGTTCTATATCTTCATACTTCGTTTCAGCCTTTATATCTTCTGTTCCGCTAAATCCGGATATTATCCCTACAGCCGCTATCATGCCAGCCAATATCATCGCACACTTTTTCATCCGCACTTTATGTTGCCTCCCAATGTTATTTGTGTCTCATATTTACATTATCTTAATCCAACTAATTTTAATCTATTTTCCCACTAATATCAACATTTTTCTTGCGAACCAGCTTATTAAGCAGCTTGTCCATAAGATAAGCGAACACGGCAACCACCGGCACTCCAAGAAACATTCCCACAACGCCTCCTATACTTCCGCCGACGGTGATGGCAAATATTATCCATAGAGGACGCAGACCCACTGTCTCACCAAGGATTCTAGGTCCGAGGTACAATCCATCGAACTGCTGTATCACAATAATCAGAACCGTGAATATGATTGCCTTTATCGGATCGACCATAAGTATGAGGACAATTCCCGGAACAGCACCGATAAATGGTCCGAAATATGGTATCATGTTCGTAATTCCGACTATAAGGCTTACAATAGGCGTGAACGGAAGCCTGAGTATCGTCATAAGGAAGAAGCATATCCATCCTATTATGAATGAGTCAACCGTCTTTCCGAGTACGAACTGGCTGAATATATGGTAGCATTCACGAAGGGTCTCCATTATCATATCACCAGCCTTATCCGATGCTACACTGTAGAGAACTCTCTTGAAGCCTCTTGCGAGAAGCTTCTTATCCGATACCATATATACGCTCACGATGAATGCAATCAGTACATTGAGCAATCCCTTCACAACAGATATTGATGTGGTAAAAATTACAGGCACCACGTTAGTCACCACATTCTTGGAAAAATCCATAAGCTGCGGAGTGATGCTGTTAAAAAAATCATTGATTATATTATAGTCAAAATCCGGATGCTCTTCCTCAAATTTCAGCAATCCATTGTTGATCTCCGCAATCCATCCCGGCACCTGATTCACAATTTCGGTGAGGCTTGTCCCTATCTGCGGGAGCAGATATACGAACATGATAACCACCACGAATATGACAAGAAGATATGATATGAGCAGAGACAGCATCTTGCGTGGCTTCTCGTGTTTCTTAAGCGGCTTTATTTTTCCGAATATCTTATTATCAAACAGTTTAACAAGAGGGTTGATGAGGAATGCTATGAATGCACCCCACAGAAATGGTGACAGCACGTTCATAGCTCCCTTGATGTGATGCATTACATTGTCCCAGTCTATTACCGCCTTTATTATAAGTACACTCGCAAGTACAACCAGCACTGCGTACAGGCATATCGTCAGATACTTGATGTTCCATGTGAACTTCTCATGTCTGCCGCCTTCTCTATGTGCCGCATTTGTTCCACCCCCGGACATATCATTGTCATTTGCATCCATTCGTGTCCTTGCACTATTGTCATCCGGCTGTGCGCCGTCCGGTTCTGTCCTGCCCTGCTCCGGTGCAGCAGAACAGCTTGTTTCTGCGTTGTCTGCCGCTGCATTGACTGTCCCTGCTTCTTCATCAGAAATCTGCTCACCGCTTTTTTGGGGCTTGCATACTTTTAATTTCATACCCTAACCTCCCTATTTAGATAAGATAATATGTTTAATATCCAGTATTTAAAATTCAGGCTTTCTTCCGGACAGTTATACCAACCTTCCCTTAGTGATTTTAAGCCTTTATATCTATAATTGTTGTTATTTTCTTATTGCTTGTATTGTTGTTATTTTTTATATTGCTTGTATTGTTTTGAATTTTCAAAATTTCTTCTTTGGAAAAATTATCTTTTATGATGTTTTTTGAGATTTTTATCTGATTTTTGTATATTAGCCCTATTTTTCAGTATACACTTATGAAAATATTTAAGCAACCCCGATTGCAATTTTTCCTTTATTTTCAAGGGTTTTCAAGTTTTATGCTAAAAAATTTTAAAATTTTTAAAAAATATAAAAAAAAAGCTTGCAATTTTCCCCGGCATGTGTATAATAATGTTTGTGCCGAAAACAAGACACTTATTAAATGTGCGCGATTAGCTCAGTTGGTAGAGCACCTGACTCTTAATCAGGGTGTCCAGGGT